>Ga0193951_1001596_pt1 | contig 10078 bp, 9 predicted proteins | sample BB_2_MG_FD_140370 | JGI IMG/M metagenome (GOLD analysis project Ga0193951, IMG submission 140370) | Microbial mat bacterial communities from the Broadkill River, Lewes, Delaware, United States - BB_2_MG | ecosystem: Environmental > Aquatic > Freshwater > River > Microbial mats | place: USA... | reverse complement strand
TTTATTATCATAAAATGTTTGAGCTATATTTCCTAATGAGTTATTAGTTATAGGCGTTGTGAGATCTTTCATTTGTTGATTGATAGCTTTTTGTGTGATATATAATAAAACTACTTTGTATAATGCAAACAATAAACCTAAAAGACCCAATGCTATAATAATATACCCAATAACACCACCTTGGTCGATTCTATCCATCATAGTAGGTTTCATATCTAGTAAAGATAATAGTGAACCTTTTGTTGGATCAATTACAATATTTTTGAGTTCCCCTTGTGCTTTTTCAAATTCATTTGCTTTATTTTGAATAGCATTTGAAGGTTGTGTTGAAAGCTCTATAAGTGAATTGATATCACTATCATATTGTAGATATTTTCCTTGAGATACTGCTGCAAACTGACCCACTTTGGTAACTGTTTGTAGATGTTTTGTCCCATCATTTAAAATCACATTTGCCTTATATTGAGAAACTGTACCACTTTTGATGATCTCATCAAGCATAGTGTGCCAAAATATTGTAATCTCATCAGTATTTGGAAGTTTTTTAGTATTGGCAAATCGTGAAAAAATCTCTTTTTTTTCAGGACTTTGTGATGCACTCAATGAACTATCATAGTTGGTTAAAAAATCAGAAGATATCTGTCGAATACTTCCAAACATCTCACCCAAATCTCCTACTTTTATATTCAATGATGTTTCTTTTTTTATTAAAGTTTTTTCATTTTTATCAATTGTATTTTTTAATCTTACTGTTTTTTTATTTTCTTTTTTTAATAATGCTTTTGTATTATTTAATATCTGTTTTTGTTTGTTTTTATTATCAATAAACTTTTGAAGTCTTTTACTCTCTTCTAATAGTTCTTGTTTTGATTCTTTTTTTACATCAGTCAAAAGATTTTCTAAGTTTAATGCAAAAAGTTGGTTTGTAATAAATATGAAAGTGAATAAAATTTTTATCATTTTAGTTTTCCTCGTATGTTAAAAATGGTAATTCTAATAATTCTACATTTTGTTGTTTTTTAGCTATTTTTATAGCAGTTCTGATATTTGATTGTGCTGTTGTATCAGTCACAGTTAACCACTTTTTATTTTTATTATCCCAAAAAGCGTAGTTTTTGAAATCCAAACTTTGTGAATATAGTCCTACTCGACCAATTCTAAGAATATTGTATGTTTTATTATCTATTTGGGACTCGTATGATTCGATTGAATTTGCATAGTCGTATTCTATTTTAAATGCTTCAAGAATAATTCTAAATTTTTCAGCCGTTTTGATATCGGCTCTATTCAAGTTTTTTTCGAGTCGTTGTACTCTTTGTTTTCGCTCCTTAAGTAAAAATGGAGTGTCAGCATCAATAAGCACTTTTAAACTTCCAATCATATCTGCCATAAGTGGGTAAATATTTTTATGTGTTTGTTCTATCTCTACTAACTGTTTGTTTATATTTTTTATTTCAGTGTTTTGTGAATTTATTAGTTTTTGAAGTTGGTTATTATATTTAATTGTATTTTGAAGCTCTTTATTTGTATATTTATATTCTTCAAGATGTACATTTTTAACTTCATCTTCTTTATTGATTTTGAGTTGAAGTTTTTCTAGTTTTGTATTTGTTTTTTCAATAGTAGTAATAGCTTTATCAATTTGATTTGCTAGTAGTAATGATTGAAATAATACTAAAAGAGAGAGTAGTTTATAGAGATGTTTCATTAGATTCCTTTAAGATGTATGATTTTGAGAATTATAATCAATATATTATAATAAAATACTTAATTACTATGTAAACAAGGTAATTAAGGTATTAGAATCAAGTTGTTTATATAAAGCCTTAATGAAATATTGAATATAACGATTTAAAAAGGAAATCTTTATTATGTTGATATCTTATAATAGATTCTTTTACATGAATTTTATTGTTTTGTTTGTTTAATCCTCTAAATTTTTTGAGTCTTTGCACTATAAATTCTTCATGAGTATTTATAGTAGAAAAAAAAGTTGATACAAAATATTCTTTTGCTTGAGAGTCATAGAATATTTTTGCACTATTCGCTTTTTTGTTTGATATGAGGCTATTTTTAATATGAGCATTTATCACATCATATATTTTTTCAAGTTTTCCATCTAACTCATCCAAAATATAAAACATATCATTATGTTGTATATAGTAGATGATATGAGTCCCAAGTGTGAAATATTTTATAATAAATGGTTCTTTACAATACATTTTATTTAAATTTATATAGTTTTTAGAATCTTGTGTTTCTATTAAAAATTCTCTCATCATCTTATAATATGAGTTTATAGTTTGTCTGCTCAGGGCTAACTCTTTAGCTGTAGCACTTGCTGTGAAATCATATGCAAAAAAATAACATATTTTTTGTAATTGTTGGTTATTTATTTTTGCATTTTTTAAATACTTATTGATATTCTCTATTTTTGACATATTATATTATAGGAAAAAAATATGTGTAAAAAATGTGAATGAGTATCATTACTATAAAATAATCTTATACTTGTCATGAAAGAAATTTGCATTAGGAATTCATAAGGTGTTATTAGAAATAATTCGAGCGTTAAATTAGTAATTATGATAATCAATATCGTAAATAAAGGGATAAAATGAAAAAAAACAAAGTTATAGGGTTGTCACTGTATGCAATTTTAGCATTACAGGTTGCTGCTTTTGGAGAGAGTGTAAATGCTTTGGAAAGTGTAGATGTCATCTCTTCAGATGAAAAAAAAGAATCATATACTGTAGAGTCGATGTCTACATCAACTAAATTAAATTTATCGATAAAAGATACACCACAATCAGTGAGTGTGTTTACACGACAAAAATTAGATGATTTAGGAATAAATTCTTATTCTGATATGTTAGCTAATGTAACTGGTGTGACACTTGATAGATGGGATGAAAGATTACATTCTAGTGCACGAGGTTTTGTTATCGATTATTATAAAATTGATGGTATGCCTACTTATAATGCTTATAATGATAGAGATCTTGATTTATCAATGTATGAACGAGTAGAAATTGTCAAAGGAGCTAATGGATTAACTACAGGTGCAGGAAATCCTGGAATGAGTATAAATCTTGTTCGGAAAAAAGCAAATAGCAAAGACTTAAAAGGAACTTTAAAGCTAGAAGCTGGCTCATGGGACTCTTATGGTGCAACTGTAGATATAGGTTCGAGCTTAAATAAGAATGAAACTATTCGTGGAAGGGTTGTGTTAAAACATAAAAATTCAAACTCATTTATGGACAAATACAATTCTGAAAATAATTTATTTTATGGTGTTATAGATGCTGATTTAAGTGATAATACAAATGTATCTGTAGGGGCTTCATATCAAGAGATAAATAAAAATGGAATTAGATGGGGTGGATTACCTGCATATCATACTGATGGAACATTTACAAATTTTGATAGATCAAAAACAGTTTCAGAAGATTGGACATACTGGGATACTGAAATTATATCTGTATTTGCAGATTTAAAACATAATTTTGCTAATGGAGTATCGTTAAATACAAACTATTCGTATAATGAAATATCCAAAGACACAGCATTACTATACTTTACTGGTGCAGTAGATAAGGCTACAGGAGCTGGCACTTCTTCTATGGATTGGGAAGCAAGTGAAGAAAAAAAAGAACATGATTTTGATATAAATGTAAACATACCATTTGAACTTGGAGGACTAGAACAAGAGATAATTATAGGAATGACATATAATTTATCAAAACAAACAAAATATGATGCAAGATATCCTAATGGATACTATGATAGTGTTGCTAACTTTTATAATTATAATATTTCTCTTCCTTCAAATTCAAATACAGATGTTCCTTATGTAGTTGAACCTGAACAAATAGAACAAAAAGCTATTTATTTAGCTGGTAAACTTCAAGTAACAGATGAAGTAAAAGTAATAGCAGGAACTCGTTTATCTTCTTATAAATACACAAGTGATGATAATAGCAAAGATACAAGAAAGTTTTCAGAAGAGATAACTCCATATTTAGGATTTGTATACGATTTAAATAAAGAACATTCTTTATATACAAGCTACACAAGTATTTTTAAGCCTCAAGATACTAAAGATGCGAATGGAGATTATTTAGATCCTATAAAGGGAGATAGTTTAGAAGCAGGTATAAAAGGTGAATACTTAGATGAAACATTAAATGCTTCACTGTCATTATTTAGGACAAAACAAGATAATATAGGTCAAGATACAGGTCGAAAAACTTTAAATAATGAAACTATATATGAGGCAACAGCTGGTGTAATTAGTAAAGGGATAGAGATTGATATTTCTGGAAAAATTACTGATAATTTTAGTATCGATTTTGGAGTAGCCAATTTTTCTGCAAAAGATAAAGATGATGAAAAATATAATACAAAAGCATCAAGAACTACAGCAAATGTATTTGCAAAGTACAAGTTTAAAGATTTTGTATTTGGTGCAGGACTAAATTATAAAAGTAAATATTATGTAGAAGTCACAGGTAAAGAAACTATAACACAAGAGGCTTTTTATTTAGTGAACGCAATGACTAGTTATGATATAAATAATAATTTAAAAGTACAACTTAATATTCATAACCTTATGGATAAAAAATATTATGAAGGTATTGGTTCAAATAGTATGGTTTATGGATCTCCTAGAAACTTTACAGCAACTTTAAAATATTCATTTTAAATATAAAGAAAGAGTATTAAAAAACTCTTTCTTATTATAATTATGATAATCACTATTAAATTTAATAGAACTTTTACTATAATTCTTTATGATAAATGAAGAATATAAAAACTTAAAAATATTGTATGTTGAAGATGAGCAATTAATTAGAGCTAACGCAGTGTCATATTTACAAAGATTATTTTATCAAGTTTATGAAGCGTGTAATGTGACTGATGCTATACAAATAATCAAAGAGAAAACTCCCCATCTTGTCATCACAGATATAAAAATGCCCAAAAGTAATGGCTTAGATATGATACGAGAAATAAGAAAAAGTGATCAAAAAACGAAGTTCATAGTTTTGAGTGCCTTTACAGATACGAAGTATCTTTTAGATGCTATTGATTTAGGACTCGTAAAATATCTGACAAAACCTATCAAACATGATATATTATACCCTTTACTTATGAAGTGTGCAAAAGAAGTATTTCATAAAAAAGAACATAAAAAATATCTTTCTAAAAAGTGCTATTTTGATACATCAAACGACACCCTTATAAATGATAAATATATAGTGAATCTAACAAAAAATGAATTACTTTTTTTAAAAAATCTTTTCAAAAATTTTCCTCGTTCAGTTACATACGAAGAGTTACAAAATAATATATGGCAAGATGAGTATATGAGCGAAAATGCACTAAGACTTTTAGTAAGAGATTTGCGTAAGAAACTACCACAACATAGTATAAAAAATTTGTCAAAAATTGGTTATAAAATAGAGCTTTTTTAATGAAATATATTTTATGTGTAATTTTCATTCTCTCTTCAAGTGTTGGTGATGATTATTTTTATAGAGTGATTCAAAATATTGAAGTTTCGAAGGATTTCAAAAACTACACAAATGTTGATGAGCTTAAATTTACGAAACAAAAAATAAAAAAACTATCTGTTCGAATTACTTTAAATGAAGCAGAAATCAAAAATCAAAAGTTTTATTTAAATATTGTCTCTGATATGGACTCACTGTATAAAACAAATGCACAATATACACAAACTAAAAACAATATACATATTGATTTAACAAATTTAAAAACAAATGTTTTGTATTTTGATTATATTTATGATGAGGTGAAACAAGGTGAATTTCGGTGTGATATTATCAATGAATTTGAGTATCTTTATATGTACCCTTATGAGGGGATAATTTATGGTGTAGCGTATGGGATAATTTTTTGTGCTTTTTTATACTATTTAATTATCTTTTTTTCTACAAATGTCAAAGCTTTTCTGTACTATTCTATCATGCAGTTTTTTGTTTTGTTATCACTTATTGGGTTTGTTTATGTAAGTTTTTTATCTTATCCTAATCAAAATCTTTATCTCACCCAAGCAGTTATTGATATTTGTGAAACTTCTGCTTTTTTATTTACTCTTTTATTTACAAAGGAGATACTAACCACAAATAAAGTGATGCCTAAAATGAATCTAATTTTGAATCTATTTGTATTTTTAAACATACTCGACATTATTGCAATTTTAGTGTATAAATATTCTATTTTATATGAATATATGCGATTTGATATAGGTTTTTTGATTCCAGTTATAGCAGGTATGATTGCTATATACAAGGGGGATAGATTTGCATTTATTTATACTTTTGGTTGGTTTATAATGTTTATTTTTGTAAACATAGCCGAAGATCAAATTATACCTATTAGTGGAATATATACTATTCATATCATAGCACCTTTTGAATCCTTGGTATTTAGCTTTGCTTTAGGAGTTATGTTAAGAAAACTCATCTATAAACAAAATGAAAAAGAAAAAATGCTTATACATAAAAGTAGACTAGCTTCAATGGGTGAGATGATAAATAACATAGCACATCAATGGAAACAGCCATTGACTCACTTAAGTTATATAAATATGAACTTAGAACTTGCCTCAAATGATATCCCTTTTGATAAAAGTTACTTACAAAACAAAATAAAAGAGTCAAATGAACAAATTGATTTTATGTCCAATACAATAGATAATTTTAGAGACTTTTACAAGCCAATTAAAGAAAAAAAGAGTTTTCTCATTTCTAAAGCGGTTCAACAATCTATTGATATAATGAAACCAATATTAGAAATCAATAATGTAAATATCAAGTTTTCTATCCTTAAAGATGGGAATCTTCTCTCTTATGAAAATGAATATTCACAAGTGATCTTAAATTTGATTACAAATGCCAAAGATGCATTGATAAGTAGAAATATAGACAATGCTTCTATTACTATAACACTTGATTTTGTAGATAATAAAAGTGTCGTTAGTGTTAACGATAATGCAGGTGGAATAAAACAAGAAAATATAGAAAAAATATTTGAACCTTATTTTACCACAAAAGAAACAGGCAGTGGAATAGGTCTTTATATGTCACAAACTATTATAGATTCGCATTTTAAGGGAGTACTTAAAGTTTCAAATAAAGCCAATGGTGCTTGTTTTCAAGTTATTGTTTAGACTCTTGTATCATTCTCATAATTTTATCAGTATTTCTTTTACTTAGATAAATACTTAAAACTATTAAAAGTAAAGTAATACTAATAAGAACAATATATGGTAAACTCCAACTATTTCTTGATGTCATATTTTTAGAAAGCTTTTTTGCTTGTTTTATTTCAGTTATTTTAGTTACATCAAATCCATCAATTGGAGCTATACCCTGTTTAACGATTGTATGCCCCGGTCCTCCGTCAAGTACAACTTGATAAGGTTCTTTTGGTATAGCTATTGTGAGTTCTCCATCATCAGGAAGTCTTTTTTGAAAAAGTATTGCACCATTATTGAGTGCTTCTAATCGAATCAGTGCATCAACAGCACTTTGTCCTGTGCTAAATGTCCCTGCTATAGTCATTGTATTGTCATCATTATCCATAATATTCATAATAAGTGTATGAGCATAGAGGTTTGTTACTAGTAATAAAAAAAGAGTGCTTAGTAGTTTTTTCATAATTTTTCCTTTAAAGGTCTTTTGACCAAAATTTTTGTATTTCATTGTTTTTTTGCGGTAGTCTAAACCCAACTATAAGAAGTAATATTCCAAATATCATCAACCCAATATCGACACTTACTATCTGCACTAGACCTTGATTCCATAACTGAATCAACGAAAAGTCACTGTTTATATAGTGGAAAATTGGCGAGAGTATAAATAAAACTCCTGCTAATTTTAAAAACTCTTTTGCTGCTTGATAGGAGTTGATACGATACAAAGACCAAGTAAAAGTAGCCAGCCAAGAAACAAAAAATATCCCCTCTTGCCAGATAAATCTATCTTTCAAATCAAATGGCAGAGTCCATTGCATTGCAAAAAGCAAAGCTGTTGCAGGTAATACACCTATCATAACACTTAATGAGAGTTTTGCCATCCAATGATAAAATGGTATGTTTCGAGGAAATTTTTTCGCTTTTTTTTCAAGCCAAAGTAATACTCCAAATCCTAAACCAAATGCAGATACACTCATAATAGTTGCTATTAGTAATCTAGTAAAAGTATCTACCCCAAATAAAAAATGTAAAAAATACATACTATCAAAAAATAATCCAGACCAGTGTTTATCCATCACTTTATGCTGTCGAACAAGTGATCCATCAACTGCACTTAGAGTTATGCTTGGTTTATTTGATATACCATTTAAAAATGGCATATATGGATTGTATCCCTCTATTTTTACTTGTGCACTAATATCTTTCCAATTTATTAAAGTAATTTTTTGAAAGTCTATGGCAGGATTTATTGTACTTGCCTTTTGTATAAGTTCCCCAATAGGTAACATATCTGCAGATATATTTTGCTTTTCTACACTTTGAATTGGAGGAAATAGAATAGGGGATGTCAAATCAAAAATTCGGTGTGTTTCACCTTTTGAAACTAAGTAAGTCATAGGAGCTGAAGCTGTATATCCTATATTCATCAATGCTCCAGTTAAAGTGATGATAATAAAAGGGGGAAATACCCAAGTTAATATTTTTCTATGAAGTTTGGAAAATCTACTTACAGGTTTTTTAGCATTATTATTGTACTTAATCATTATGACAAGAATCAGTCCCCCAATAATCAAAAATAATCCCCCAACTGCAACAAAACCAAAGATAAGATACCCAAAAGTTTTGAGTGGTCTTCCATAGTGCATATGGTTCAGAAATTTCGCAAGTTGAGATTGGTCACCTTCATTATTTATCTGCTCTTTTGTATTTGGATCAAAATAGACAGGCTCAACAAACTGATGTGAAACTTTTAAGATAGGGTCATGTTGATATCCAGGGAGTGTTATTTGGATATTATTTGTAGGAAAATTAGGATCAGAGATTACTGGATCTATCATTGTTGCATAATCGATTTTTGTTACATCCATATATTCAATATGCCGTGATGGTTTTTCCCACACTTGAATATAGGGTAATAAAATTGCAAATATTCCAAAAAACACAGCAAGATACATAACCAAAGAAAAAGTTATACCAGCAGCAACATGCACTCTTTGTAGTCTTTGTTTTAAGAAAATAGTAGTTTCTTTCATCTTATTTACTTCCATAATATGCAAATGTAATTGCAATTGCAAAGATAAAAGAGGGGATTACAGATCGAAGTAATGCGATCCACTTTGTAGGTGAAATAGAGATCCAAAGAGCTATAGCTGCCCATGCTAGGGTATTGAGCATCAATGGAATAGTAATTGACTTTGAAGCTTCAGTAGGGATAAGAAAAACTAAAAGAGTCATTCCTAAGTATGCTACTATAAGCCCTCCAAATATTGCACAAAGTGTTCTAAAAAGACCGATTCGTCGACCACTTTTTTCAGGAGTGGAGAGAGTTTTATATATATTTTTGAATATCATCAAAATACCTTATGAGTAATTTTGAGAATGATAATCAAAAGTAATTAAATTGTCACTTAAGTGGATAACTCACTAGACAAGGGTAATATTAAAGCTACCCTTATTATTGTTTATACAATCACTCTTGCTTCACTAATAAATTGATCCATCCCATAAGGATCAGTAGCAACAAAAATATATTTTTTATCATTTAACATAACTTTAGCTTTTGTAATCTCTACATTATCTTCTCCATTAAAATAGTCCTTGTTAAGATATTTGATAGTGTAAATAGTATTTTCTTTTAAATCTAAAGCTTCTAATTCTTTTTGTGTATGTGCTTGAAAACTCATTATGTACTCCTTTTAAAAATAAATAACTATTATTATAGATTATAATATCTTTAAATATAGTTAGTATTTATTACAATACTTTTATATTATCTAGGATAATATCCCAATAACTAGAAAGTAACAATTAAATGGAGTATATATGGAACAAGAAAGAAGAAACGAAGCAGAACTA
>Ga0193951_1001595_pt1 | contig 10082 bp, 10 predicted proteins | sample BB_2_MG_FD_140370 | JGI IMG/M metagenome (GOLD analysis project Ga0193951, IMG submission 140370) | Microbial mat bacterial communities from the Broadkill River, Lewes, Delaware, United States - BB_2_MG | ecosystem: Environmental > Aquatic > Freshwater > River > Microbial mats | place: USA... | reverse complement strand
CATTGTAGTTTCAGCATATGTCATCTTACCATCTTCTATCTCAATTATTTGATGATAGCTTTTTGTAAGTGCTTTTTTCTTCATAAATGGAGATTGAATAATTCCCCAATCTTTATTATCTACAGCTGCTTTTACTTCAATAGTTAATTTATCATTGTTGTAATTATCCTTTGTAAGTTCAGCTCCTGCTAATAAACTAACAGCACGAGGAATATTTAAAGAATGCATAATTACATTAGCTTTAGCATCCCACATCCAATAACCTGTTTCATCGTGAAAAACACCGTCATCAGATTTGCGTTGAACAATTCTTCTGTAATGTAATACAGATAATACCTGCGATTCAGCATTTGTTAAATCGCCACCTTCAGTAAAAGTAATAGTTTCATAGTAAGGATTTTCTTCAGTCCCATCAGATTCAGGCGCAATATCCATTCCTTTATCACCTTTCCAAACACCAATTAATTCTTTTAAAGGACCGTAATTTATTTCTACAATTGTTTCTTCCATATGAGATTTATTTTAAAATCAAAAGTATGTATGATAATTATAAAAGAAGATGATATTAATCAAAGAGCCCTAAATATTAACAAATATTTAGGGCTCTTAAGAATGTTAAAAATTTGGATTTTATCCTTTAATTTTTGCTTTGCTTGGCAATTCTTTATAGCCCATATTGTATAAAGTAAAACCAAATATATCTGCGTATTGTTCAATTGTTTTTGAAACAGGAGTTCCAGCTCCGTGACCGGCATTTGTTTCAATTCTAATTAAAGTAGGATTGTTTCCCGTTTGTTTATCCTGTAATTCTGCTGCAAATTTAAATGAATGCGCAGGTACAACTCTATCATCGTGATCACCAGTTGTAACCATTGTTGCTGGATATTCTATACCTTCTTTTACATTATGAACAGGTGAATAACCTTTTAAATATTCAAACATTTCTTTTGAATCTTCAGCAGTTCCATAATCATAAGCCCAACCTGCTCCTGCAGTAAATGTATGGTAACGTAACATATCCATAACACCAACAGCTGGTAAGGCTACTTTCATTAAATCTGGTCTTTGTGTCATTGTTGCACCAACTAATAAACCACCATTTGAACCACCTCTAATTGCTAAATGATTTGAAGATGTGTATTTGTTTTCAATTAAAAATTCGGCCGCAGCAATAAAGTCATCAAATACATTTTGTTTTTGCATTTTTGTTCCTGCTTTATGCCATTCTTTTCCGTATTCTCCACCACCACGTAAATTTGGAACAGCAAATATTCCTCCTTGTTCCATCCAAACGGCGTTAGAAATGCTGAAACTTGGTGTTAGGCTAATATTAAAACCTCCATAAGCATATAAGATTGTTGGATTTTGACCATTAAGCTCAGTTCCTTTTTTATAAGAAATAATCATTGGAACTTTTGTCCCGTCTTTTGAAGTATAAAATATTTGTTTCGACTCAAAATCTTCTGAATTAAAATCGATGGCAGGTTTTTTATACAATTCGGATGCTCCTGTTGCTGGTTTTAATGAATAAATTGAACCAGGCGTGATATAGTTAGAGAAGGAATAGTAAATAGTTTCAGCATCTTTTTTTCCACCGAATCCTCCAGCAGATCCAACTCCAGGAAGCTCTATTTCTCGAATTAATTTTCCGTTATAATCGTATTGCATCACTTTTGAAACGGCATCAACCATATAATTTGTAAAAATGAAACCATTAGCTTTTGATGGTGATAATACGTTTTTAGTTTCAGGAATTACATCTACCCAATTTTTAGAATCAGGACTTTTAACAGAAACTTTTACAATTCTTTTATTAGGAGCATTTACATTAGTTACCAATAAAAATTCACCATTTTTATGATCTAAAACATAAGTGTCATAATCAAATCCTAATATAATAGGTTTTATTTTGCTTTTAGGATTGGTTAAATCTTTAAAATATAATTCATTTCCAGATGTAGAAGTAGAAGCTGTAATAATTAAATATTTTTCATCTTCAGTTACAGAACCACCAACGTACCTTCTTTTTTCATTTTCACCAAATAAGATTTTATCACTTTTTTGTGAAGTCCCTAACTTATGATAAAATAAACGGTGTTGATCTGTTTTGGCAGAAAGTTCACTTCCTTTTGGTTTTTCGTAGCTCGAATAAAAGATTCCGTCATTCCCTTTCCAAGCCATTCCACTAAATTTGACGTCAATAATGGTATCTTCTTTAATTTGTTTAGAAACAGCATCCATTATTATAATTTTTCTCCAGTCACTTCCTCCTTCAGAAATTGCGTAGGCAACAATATTTCCATCTTTAGAAAATGATAAACCACCCAATGATGTTGTTCCATCTTCAGAAAAAGAATTTGGATCTAAAAAAACCTCAGGTTTATCACCTTCATTCTTATAACGGTATAGCACATATTGATTTTGTAAACCGTTGTTTTTATAAAAATAAGTGTAATCACCTTCTTTAAAAGGAGACCCTATTTTTTCATAATTCCATAATTTTTCTAAACGATTTTTTAACTCTTCCCTGTATGGAATGTTCGATAAATAATCAAAAGTCACTTCATTTTGAGCTTTAACCCAATTAGCAGTTTCTTCAGACATATCGTCTTCCAACCAACAGTAAGCATCTTTAACTTCTGTTCCAAAATAATCGTTAACAGTGTCAACTTTTTTAGTAATTGGGTATTTCAATTTGGTATTGTTTTTTTTCGATTCAGAATTATTACAGGAAATCATAAAAATTCCAATCATTGTTATTAAAAGTAGATTTTTCATTGTAATTATTTTTTCTAAACAAATGTAACTAAAAAAGGCATATTCAATTGAATACGCCTTTATATTTAGAATTTTATTAAGAATTAGAAAAGGGTTCTGAATTTTTTCCAATTTGCATAAATCAATATTATATTCAAAATAGCAACAACAGCAGCTAAGGCAATTCCAGCTGGTGCTAGTACTAAATGAAATAAAACAATATTCACTGAGATTATTGAAACCATTATTAAGGCCAAGCCTTTGAATTTATTTACTAATAATAACGCTCCAGCAATAACTTCTGTTAGTGCAATTAAAGGAAACATATAACCTGTTTTACCTAAAGCACCCATAAATTCTCCAGGAGGTCCTTCCATTGGAGGCATAGGCATAAAGTTGAAAAATTTGTTGAGACCGAAAACCAATAAAATAATGGCTAAAAGCAGTCTAAGTACCATTGTAATTTTTGAATTCATAACAGAAAAAGTTTTAGTTAAATTTATTAAGTTGATTAAAATTAATAGGTTAAGTTACAAAATATTTAATTGAGGTAACTTTAGTTACTTTCGTTTTGTAAGTTTTTATGTCACTTTGTCGTCAAATGAGTTGGCATAAATATTGCTTCATTTAAAAAATAAAATTTAAGATAATGACAGAATTATTAACAAAGAAAACGTTTTTAGAAAAGGTTTTTGATTTCGAAAAAAATAAAGAGTGGAAGTTTGAAGGTGAGTTACCTTGTATTATAGATTTTTATGCAGATTGGTGCGGACCTTGTAAAGCTGTTGCGCCAGTATTAGAAGAATTGAGCGATGACTATGAAGGTAAAATCAATATTTTTAAAGTAGATACTGAAGCTGAGCAAGAATTAGCAGCAGCATTTGGTATTAGAAGTATTCCTTCTATGTTATTTGTACCAAAAGATGGTGAACCACAAATGGCACAAGGAGCACTTCCAAAACATCAATTAGAACAAATTATTGGAGATGTACTTAAAACATCAAAATAAATCCCAATAACCCCTAATAAGAAAAAGCTGCACAATGTGCAGCTTTTTTGTTTTAAATATTTTAGCGAGTTTTTTAAATCAACCCTTTTTCAATTAGGTATTCACCAATTTGAATAGTATTGGTAGCGGCTCCTTTTCTTAAGTTGTCAGCAACAATCCACATGTTTAATGTATTTGGAAGTGATTCATCTCTACGAATACGACCAACAAAAACTTCATCTTTATTATGCGCGTAAACCGGCATTGGGTAAGTATTGGTTTCTAAATTATCCTGTACAACAACTCCAGGAGTCTGACTTAATATTTTACGAACATCACTCAATTCAAAATCATTTTCAAATTGTACGTTTACAGCTTCCGAATGTCCACCAGCAGTTGGAATTCGAACTGCCGTAGCAGTTACTGAAAAAGATTCATCACCTAAAATCTTCTTAGGCTCTTTTACCAACTTCATTTCTTCTTTTGTGTATCCGTTTTCTAAGAAATCGTCACAATGTGGTATTGCATTTCTATTAATTGGGTAATGATAAGCCATTTCACCTTTAATACCTTTAGTTTCATTTTCTAATTGTTCCACAGCTTTCACTCCAGTTCCTGAAACAGATTGATACGTTGAAATAACAACTCTGTTCATTTTGTATTTTTTATGCAACGGAGCTAAAGCCATTACTAACTGAATAGTTGAACAGTTAGGATTTGCAATAATTTTATCTTCTTTGGATAAAACATCACCATTAATTTCTGGAACAACCAATTTTTTAGTTGGGTCCATTCTCCATGCCGAAGAATTATCTACTACTGTACATCCTACTTCTGCAAATTTAGGAGCCCATTCTACTGATGTGTTTCCACCAGCTGAAAATAAAGCAATGTCTGGTTTGGCATCAACAGCATCTTGCAATCCAATAACCGTATAGGTTTCACCCTTATAATCAATTTGTTTTCCTTTTGATCTCTCAGAAGCAACTAATAATAATTCGGTAATTGGGAAATTTCTTTCGGCTAAAACTTGTAACATAACATTTCCTACCATTCCGGTAGCTCCAACAACAGCGACTTTCATTTTTTAATATTTTTAATTTTAGTGTCATGCAAATTTTGTAAAAAAACGTGACAATAAAGTAGTTATCAATAAAAATTAACAAATAAATATTTTTTTGTTAAAAACTAGCAAGATTAATCTAATCCTTTTTTTAACAGCAATTAGGTATAATTTTTGAGGCATATTTAGAAAATGTTATTATGAAAAAAATTCTATTAGTTATTGGTTTTTTAATTACAAGTCAATCCTATTCACAATATGTTGAGGGTGTTGTTTTAGATGCAAAAACACATGAACCAATTGAAAATGTATCTGTTTATATGGATGAAATTGATAGAGGTACAACAACTAATGTAAAAGGATTTTTCTATTTGACGTTTCCAGCTGAAATTGTAAAATCAGGAACAGTATTATTTTCACATGTTAAATACAAGGAATTAAAAGTTAGCTTTTTTAGCAAAAAGAAAAACTATAAAGTGTTTTTGGTTGAAGACGTAACCAACTTACGAGAGATTCAAATTTCTAGAACATTAAAGAAAAATATAGATTATAAAGAATTGAGTTCAATGAAAGTTGGAAGGTGTTTTTTTGGAGCTCAGTTGGTAAATAATAAAATATATGCTGTTGGAGGAAATTCATCTTCTGGAGTAAATGGTATGAAAAAAGCATTGGATTTATATCCTGATATCACTGACTTTAGAGAATTATTGAAAAAGGTCAAACCCAATTATTCTAAAACTAGTTTTAGAAATGATATGTTAATATATAATATTGAAACAGATAAATGGGAAAAGAAAAAGGAGGTGGAATTTAGAAAGAGAGGATTTCATTCGTTAAATTACTACGATAATAAATTATATATTTTAGGAGGTAAACGTTTATCTAAAAATAGAAAAATTGAATATTTAGATGATAAAATTGAAGTTTATAATATAAAAAATGATTCAATTTTAGTTGATGATACAAATCCACATCAAGCAGTTAATTTTGCTTCCTTTTCAATAGATAAAAAACTAGTGTTTATTGGTGGATCTATTGAAGAAAATAAAAGCGGAATTAAAAAGTACATGAGTAAAGTTCATTCCTTTGATATAGAAACTGGTTTGTGGTATGAAATTGGGAATATGCCTATTCCTAAAGAAACAAATGGTGTTGTTGTAGATAATAAAATATATTTAATAGGAGGTTATAATAAAAAACCATTAAGAACCATTGAAACATTTGATTTAAAAACAGGTAAGTGGGATCAAGTAGGAGAGTTAAATTTTAATTTTAATTCTGAAGGAGTAACTTCAAATAAAGAAATTATATTTTTATATGATAACGGGAAAATTTCAACTTTTAATACAAAAGACAACAAGTTGAAAACCTATAATATTAATCTTAAAGTTAAATCTGCGAAGCTTTTTTATTCAAATAACAAGTTATATATTTTAGGTGGTTATGTAGAAAATGAATACTCAATTTACCCTTCTAGAAGATTTTATAGTGTTGATGTTAATGAGTTTCAAATTACTAGAGTAATAACATCTAAAGTATTATAGTTTATAGAAAAACTATTTAATTTACTATTTGAAATAGTAACCAATTCAGAATTAATCTAAATTGCGTATTTTTGCAAAAATTTTTTAAAAATGACAACTACAGGAAAAATAGAATTAATGGCTCCGGCTGGAAATTTTGAATCGTTACAAGCAGCTTTGGATAATGGTGCAGATTCAATATATTTTGGTGTTGAGCAATTGAATATGAGGGCAAGAGCATCTATAAATTTTACTTTAGATGACTTACAAGAGATTTCCGACAGATGTAAAGCTAAAAACGTAAGAACATATCTTACTTTAAATACCATTGTTTACGATCATGATTTATCGATTGTAAAAACCTTAATTCAAAAAGCGAAAAATGCTGATATTACTGCAGTAATTGCTATGGATCAAGCTGTAATTGCAACAGCAAGAGAAATTGGAATGGAAATTCATATTTCAACACAAATAAATATTACAAACTATGAAACTGCCAAGTTTTATGCAATGTTTGCTGATACAATGGTGTTGAGTAGAGAATTAAGTTTGCGTCAGGTGAAAAAAATTACTGAGCAAATTGAAAAAGAAGATCTTAGAGGACCTTCAGGAAATTTGTTAGAAATTGAAATATTTGGACATGGAGCACTATGCATGGCAGTTTCTGGAAAATGCTATATGAGTTTACACAATCATAACTCTTCGGCAAATAGAGGTGCTTGTAAGCAAAATTGCAGAAAAAAATATACCGTTATAGATCAGGAAACAGGAGTTGAAATGGAACTGGACAATGAGTATATCATGTCTCCAAAAGATTTATGTACTATTGATTTTCTTGATCAAATAACTGATGCTGGTGTAAAAGTTTTAAAGATTGAAGGTAGAGGTAGAGCTCCTGAATATGTTGCAAAAGTTATAAAATGTTATCGAGATGCTATTGATAGTATTGAAGAAGGAACCTATAGCAAAGAAAAAGTAATTTCTTGGATGTTGGAACTTGAAAAAGTGTACAATCGTGGTTTTTGGAGTGGATATTATTTAGGGCAGAAATTAGGAGAGTGGAGTAATGGATCTGGAAGTCACGCTACTCAGAAAAAAGTGTATCTAGGGAAAGGAATGCATTACTTTCCAAAAGCCAATATTGGTGAATTCAAAATTGAAGCATATGATGTTGCGGTTGGTGATACTATTTTAATCACCGGACCAACAACTGGTGCACAGGAAATGGAAGTTACTGAAATGTTTGTGAATGATGTAAAAGGTGAAAAAGCGACAAAAGGAGACTCGTGTACCATACCTCTTAAATTTAGAATTAGACCTTCAGATAAACTATATAAAATTGTTAAAAATACGGTTGAAGCTTAATGGTAATTATAACTTTACAAAGAGCAAAATGTATTGGCTGTAATTATTGTGTGGAATTAGCTCCTACCCAGTTTCAAATGTCTAAAAAAGACGGGAAATCTGTATTGCTTCATTCCAAAGATAAAAAAGGTTTTTTCACTATTAAATCTCCCGATGAAACCATCTTTGATGATAGTATGAAAGCAAAAGAAGCTTGCCCGGTAAAAATTATTGACGTAAAACAAACTTAAAAACCTCTTTTATCCGTTTTAGGTTCGTAATTTTAATTATATCTTTACAAATTAGTGAAGATAGTAGAATTGATGTGTTCAATTTTTCTTAACTTAAATAAACATAGAATATATGAGCTGTAATAGTTGCTCTTCAGATATAAATAGCGTTCCAAAAGGTTGTAAAAGTAATGGTAGTTGTGCTACCGGCGATTGTGAAAAACTCACTGTTTTTGACTGGCTTGGAAATATGGCTTTGCCTACTGGGCAAAAACCTGTGGATGTAGTAGAAGTTCGTTTTAAAAACGGACGTAAACATTTTTATAGAAATCATGAAGATTTACCAATCTCAATTGGTGATGTAATTGCTGTTGAAGGAAATCCTGGTCACGATATAGGTACTGTTTCACTTACAGGTGAACTTATTAAAGTCCAATTAAAGAGGAAAGGAATTAAAATTGATAGTGAAGAAATAAAAAAGATATACCGAAAAGCAACCCAAAAAGATATAGATATTTGGCAGGCGGCAAGAGATAAAGAATATGATACACAATATCGGGGTCGTGAAATACTTGGTCGATTAGGGTTGAAAATGAAGCTTTCTGATGTTGAATATCAGGGCGATGGTAATAAAGCTACTTTTTATTATACTGCAGATGAGCGTGTAGATTTTAGACAACTTATTAGAGATTTGGCTGGTGCATTTAGTATTAGAGTTGAAATGAAACAGGTTGGTTTGCGACAAGAAGCCGCTCGTTTAGGAGGTGTAGGATCATGTGGTAGAGAACTATGTTGTTCAACATGGTTAACAGATTTAAGAAACGTAAGTACTTCTGCTGCTCGTTATCAACAATTGTCTTTAAATCCTCAAAAATTAGCAGGTCAATGTGGTAAATTAAAGTGTTGTTTAAATTATGAACTAGACACTTATTTAGATGCATTAACAGATTTTCCAAGACATGATGTGGTATTAAAAACAGAAAGAGGAGATGCCATTTTTATAAAAATGGATATTTTCAAAGGACTTTTGTGGTATACTTATAAAGAAAATAGATCAAAATGGTTTAAATTAACCTTAGAACAGGTTAAAGAAATTATAGTTTTAAATAAAAAGAAAGAAGTTGCTAGTGCTTTAGAAGAGTATGAAGACGATGTAATTGAAATTGCAAAAGTAGATTTTGAAAATGTTGTTGGTCAAGATAGTTTAACAAGATTTGATGCTCCTAAAAGAAAGAAGAAAAAAGGAAACAAGTCCAAATCTAGAAATCTTCAAGCAAAGAAATCTAAAAAGGTTATGGATGGAAAGAATAACGAACAACGTCCAAAAAAAGAACAACAACCTAAAAGAGAGCATCCGCCTAGAAAAAAGCAGGATCAAAAGAGAAAGAAGCAAGGTCAAAATCCAAATCAACAAAAATCAAATCCAAATCAGCAAAAACCTGATTCAAAACAACCTGTAAAGAAAAACAATAGGAACAAGAAAAGAAGACCACCTAAAAAAAGTGCAGATAAGAATCCAAATACATAAATTCTCGCTTATACTCATAAGTGCATTGCTATTAATTTCATGCAATCCTAATATGGTTTATGATCAATTTAAGCCTATTGAAAATCACCAATGGAATGCCAACAATAATATTAACTTTATTGTTAGTAATTCAGATACTATTTCAATAAATAATGTGTTTATTAATATTAGAAACAATAAAGATTATGAGTTTAGCTCATTATTTTTAATTGCTAAAATGGAATTTCCAAGTGGATATCAGGTAATTGACACCTTAGAATATGAAATGACCGATCCCTTTGGAAATTGGCTTGGGCAAGGATTTACAGATATAAAAGAAAATGAACTTTTTTATAAAGAAAACGTTGTGTTTTCTGAAAAAGGAGATTATAAATTTAATGTTTATCACGCTACAAGAAGTGTAAATGATATTGAAGGGAAAAATCCCTTAAAAGGAATAACCGATGTAGGTTTAAGAATAAAAAAAGTTAAGAAATGAAACGAGCAGTGAAATTTTTAACTATTAAAGAAAAGATTAATAGCGAACAGCATATGTTACCGCTAAAAAAATAACATGTAAACATATGAAAAAAAAGGCAACTACTAACAATCAGTTTTCAAAATATATAAAATGGTTTTGGATTACTATATTAGGAGGAACTTCAGCAGT
>Ga0193951_1001592_pt1 | contig 10090 bp, 5 predicted proteins | sample BB_2_MG_FD_140370 | JGI IMG/M metagenome (GOLD analysis project Ga0193951, IMG submission 140370) | Microbial mat bacterial communities from the Broadkill River, Lewes, Delaware, United States - BB_2_MG | ecosystem: Environmental > Aquatic > Freshwater > River > Microbial mats | place: USA... | reverse complement strand
TGATAATAAATAATGGTCACTTTACGTTGAAGCTCCGACATAGTATTGACAACTTTAATAATAAATATGGTGATAGATTATACACGAATAACTTATTAGTAAAGCTATTTACTTTGCGCATAAAAAAACCCTGAACCATAAAGGCCCAGGGTCGATCAAATGACCGTTTAACGCACCCTCAACTTTCAAAATAAATAATTGAAATTATTAATTTTGACCGCAGAGATTTTTTACAAATACTGGCTAGAAGGAAGTACCAATATTCGTAATTCTTTCGTTAGTCGTAGTTATGTATCTAACTACTTCCAACTTTTCATTTTGCAGCCTTTTACGGCATAAAATAGAATAAATAAATAACAAGGTAACATCACAATATACCCGCCTTGTTGCCCCATAGAAGTGCCGCTTGCCAGTCCCCAAAATAAAGGACCAAATGCGCCACCTGAAATCCCCATAACTAATAGTGCTGAACCAATACTAGTTAGCTTACCCATGCCAGATAAAGCTAAAGGAAATACTGCTGGCCAAACAATCGCATTAGCTAGACCAAGAAATGCTATTAGGATCAGTGTATCTGGGAATTGTGCTTCACCTAAAATAAATGAAAGCCCATTAGCGATAACAAATGAATTATTATCACCAAAAACAACACCTAAGCTCAGTAATACACCAAGTAGCGCAGAAATAGTTAATGCTGTTTGTTGCGAAATAAAACGAGGTATTAAAATAATACCTAAAATGTAACCAACAACCATGCACCCCATAGTATATGACGTCATCACACTATAATTTTTAACACCTAACGATAACGCAAACGTTCCAATGGTATCACCTGCAATGACCTCAACAGCCACATAGAAAAATAATGCTAATACACCTAGCGCTAAGTTAGGATGAGACAGCGCTTCTTTTAGCTGTCCTTTGTTATCACCTTCATCTACTTCTCTTTCTAGCTCAGGTAATGGCGATTTTTTAACAGCAAATCCTAATAAACCAATAAATAAAGCCATGCCCAAATACGGCGTGACTAGCGCATCAGCCATACCATCAATTTCTATTGCGGTTAATTCAGTATTAGCCGTATCACCAAAACCACTTAAAATAAGCGCGGTAAAAACAATAGGAGCAACAACACCTGCGCCTTTATTTAAGATGCCCATAACAGAAATACGTGCTGCGGCTGATTCTTCAGGTCCAAGGCGAACAACATAAGGATTAACAGCTGTTTGTAATAAGGTTTGACCTGCTCCCATTACTAATTGAGCTAAGAGAAACAAAGCAAATATTTGTGTTTTAGCTGCAGGGATGAATAATAAGCCTGCAGCCATCATAGTCGCCATCCCTAATGCCATACCGTTTTTATAGCCAACTTTACGAATAATGGCAGCAGACGGTAGTGCGGTAAAAGTTACTGCGATGTAAAAAGAGAATAAGATCAAAGATGCTTGAAAAGGTGATAACTGTAATATTTGTTTAAGGTAAGGCATTAACGAGCCGTTTAACCAAGTAGCAAAACCTAAGATAAAGAATAGCCCTGCAACTATTGCCATAGGTAACACATTACTCTTTGAGTTATTTGATTGCTCTTGTTCATTTATAGGTAATGACATTTCTCTAACTTCCTCTTTTTTAGTATGTTAGCGATTAAAATAACACTAACTTTTTAATTATTTTTATTTACTACTCAAATAAATTTTATCGCTATTAATTAAACTTTTTCTCCAGCAATCCAAGTAGATAAAACAGTGAAATCTTCTTTTAAAACAACCATATCTGCCTGCATCCCTACCTTTAACTCTCCACGAATAATATTTTGATTTTCATACAAGTATTGTGCTGGATATAAACTCGCCATACGTATTGATTCACCTAGAGGAATATTCAAACCTAAATGTGTATTTTTTACTGCTGTAGCCATATCTAAAGATGAGCCTGCTAATTCACCGGTAGTTGACGTTAACTTGCCCTTGTCTACATAAACCGTTCTGTCATATAAAGGGAATTCTGTCATATTAGTTCCAACAGGTGGCATTGCATCTGTGACTAAAAATATTCCTCCGGCAGGTTTAGTTTTAATCGCTAACTTACAACTTGCATAATCAACATGATGACCATCAACAATTAAACCACATTGAGTATTATCATTTAACAAGGCGCAACCCACGACTCCTGGCTCTCGACCTTGTAATGGTGACATAGCATTAAACAAATGCGTAAAACCAGTTGCGCCAGCATCAACCGCTTTTTGCGCTGTACAAAAGTCTGCATTAGTGTGTCCTAAACAAACTTTAATACCTAGTTCAACCATGCGCGCTATATCTTTTGCAGAAACAGTCTCTGGGGCTAAAGTAACCATCACTTGCCCCATGTCTTTTCGTGATAATATTTGCCATTCAGCATCAGAAATTGGACGAATAAGGTCACCACTGTGAGTGCCTTTTTTGGCTAAGGATAAATGAGGGCCTTCGAAGTGAATACCCACTATGCCTGGTATTTTCTTGGTTATTGCTTCTGATATAGCATCAGCTGCTTGCGTCATCACGTCTACTTTGTCAGTGATTAACGTTGGCATCATTGCTGTGGTACCAAACTTTGCATGAGCTGACATAATAATTTCAAGCTTCTCAACAGAAGGAGAGTCGTTAAATAAAGCGCCACCTCCACCATTAACTTGTAAATCAATAAACCCTGGCACAACTAAATCTGATGCTACAATATCTACATCATTAATATTTTGATCTATCGCGCTAATAACACCATTAGTAATGGTTAATACTTGATCATCAATAAATTGCTGACCATCAAATAAACGTTTGGCGTGAAATCTAAGTTGTGTCATTTAATGTTAATCCTTAAATATTTCTAGTGTGCCTATGCTAGTTATCGACTCGTTTCTAGCTCAACTACGCACTTTGAACTACACTTAAGCTTTGTTGCATTGCTAGCTCTTTACGGGCAAACAATACAGCTCCAACTTCTGGAGGACTTAATGGCTCGGCTAATTTTTCTTGCAAATTTTTATCAAGCCAAGGTTTCAACCGTATTGTTAAACCGCCAAGCATTGATATACGCGCGGGCATTTTAGTTAATAACACACGAGCAATACTATTAATGTATTCGGCACCCTCTGTGACAATTGCAATAGCAATATTATCGCCCTGCTCTGCAGCATCAAACACTAAATTTGCTAGTTGAGCAAAATAAGTTGCTTTTTTTCCCGCTACTTTTTCAACGATAGATGTCGCATCAGCACAATGTAATTTTGCTAATAACACATCATTCATTATTGAATATTCAGCAATACCATCAAGAGAAAGTAATACTTGCTTCACTGCTTGTAACCCAAACCAAGCACCACTACCAATGTCACCTTGAGGAAAACCATGCCCACCAATGATAACTTCTTGGTCATCAATACATGAAAATCCACAAGAGCCTGTACCTGAAATGATGACCGCACCATTACTACTATGATGAGCACCTAAACAAGCAATAAGTAAATCGTGCGCTAAAAATAAGCCTTTAAATGGGCTTTGCCATTCTTGCATTTGCTTAAACTGAATAGGTAAATTAACCCCTGCTAAACCAACGCCAGCATAAATTTCGCTTAAGTTAATATGTGTTAATCCTGCATCTTTTAATGCCAACAGTGCAGACTCTGTAATTGAATCAGTTGCTTGCCCTATTCCATGTAGAGGGTTGCCTGGTCCAGAAATTCCTGTTCCCAGAATTTCATTGTTTTCATTCATTACAATGGCTTTACACTTGCTTCCACCACCGTCTATTCCTAGAAATAGCGCTTTGTTATTGTCACAGCTTGTGAGCATACTAACCTCAAAATTTTTCTCAATTATTCAATATCTTGCTTTCGTATTGTTAGTGCTACTTCTAATAAATAAGCAATATAAAAAGAATTAAATTAAATTGATTTATTCATTTATCTTACCTTTAGATGACAGCGTTGTCATTTATTTTTTCATTAATTATTAATATTTACCAATATTTTAGTTAACGTAAAAACATAACATCTTGATATTAAAGGAAATATAAAGAATTAATTATCAATAAAGACGAAAAGATTATTGTTTTTCATCTTTATCGATAATATAAAAATCATTACTTAGTAACTTTAGTAATGCGCCCTGTTCTTAAACCATTAATAGCACGACTACGAACAGATACCGCCCCAGTTACTTTAACTGGTGCTGTATACGTGTGCCAAATTGACGGTCCACTTTCAGTATTATTTATTTGATATTCAATAGTAAGCCCTGGAAAAGCGATATTAGCTTTTAGTACCCCATCTTCAATTACAGCACCTACTGTTGGCAAGCGATAATCTACTCCAGCTAACTCTAACTTAGGAAGCTCTTTTTGACCTAAAACTTGTGCAAATAAACGCCAGTCATCATCTCGAGATTTTTTCATATCTGTTGTAAATAAGCCTGTCGTTTGACTGTATATAGCGCCATCATAATTATATGGTATTGCCCAGCTAGGTAGATGCCAAGCGCGTTCTGCTAAAGCGATTAAACGTGGATATATTTTATGTTCTGCAACTTCATCACTACGTGTATTTTCACTCCAAAGTTGACCTTGAATGCCTAAAAAGGTTTGTCCTTTAGCTAGTGTCGACTTGGTATCATCAGCAACATAACTATTGTCTTCTCTGTCCAACCAAAACTCTGCATGAGCTGGTAAGTTATCAGGCATAAATTGAAAAACTTTCTCTGTGTTGGTATGACGAGATGCCCAGTAATAACCGTGTTCTTTTGGATCAGCCTCATATGGAAAGTCAAAATATAAAACATCAGGAGAAGAAAGCACGACTTGCCAATCACGGTTTGCTAAAGCATGTACTTTTTTATGCCCTTCCCAAAAAAGCACATCCCAAGAATTAGCTTGTACTATAGCAGGCATATTTTCCTTACGGGTATGTTCCATCCCGTCACTCCAACCTGCTACTTCAATATCAAGACTTAATAAAATACCAGCAACTCGTTCAATAAAGTAAGCGCCAAGATCACTCATCTTTGAAACGCCTTGGTCATTTTTTGCCACAAACGCTTTACATGCAGGCGATTCAAGCCATGCACCTGCAGTTTCATCAGCACCAATATGGTAACGAGTTAATGGTTGTCCAGCCTCACTATGAATTTGTTTTACTTGCGTCATTACTTCCAATATAAAATCGTATGTCGATTCAAGACAAACATTAAGCGTATTATCATTATAAAACTGCACTGACGAATATTCCGTCTTATCTTCGAAGTCATCAAGCAAGAATTGTGTTGCTTTTTCAGTTTCCTCAAGTGCCTGATACTTATTATATCGAGCAGCCATAGCCTTCATCGCCGCACGTGAATGTCCCGGCATATCTAGTGAAGGAATTACTTGAATATGTCTTGCCGTCGCTGCTTTTAAAATCTCTTGATAATCACTTACACTATAAAAACCATTAATCGATGACTCACTATCTACACCAGCACCTAACTGCGATATCAAACATGTTTGCTCTTGTGTATCGAAACAGCGTTTACTTGATAGCTCAGTAAGTTCAGGTAAACTTGGAATTTCTAGACGCCAACCTTCATCATCCCCAAGGTGTAAATGTAGTTTATTTAACTTATAAGCCGCCATTTGATCTAATAACGTTAGAATAAATTCTTTAGAATGGAAGTTACGTGCAACATCAACCAACATACCTCGAAAAGCATAATGTGGCTCATCATCTACTTCAACAACAGGCAAGGTTTTATGCCCTATGGTATACAAGCTTGCAAGTGACTGTAAGCCATTAAAAACACCATTCTCATCAACACCAATGATACTAATTTCTTTGCTATTAACAGATAGTTTATAGCTACCGATTGCTTTAGTATTATCTGGCTCCACTTTTAATGTAACAGGGTAGCCCTGATTGTTTTGCTTAAGACCTAGCATTGATAAATGCTTTAACGCCGCATTCACTGCCTTAGGGACTACATTTAAATAATCAACATTAATTCCTTCAGCCACATTAACCAAAGTATTGTTTTCATCAAAGCGAACTGATTTAGGTGTTGGTATGATTGCTTGAGAAATTGTCGGCAGCTCTTCCGCTAAATCAGCGACTCCTTGAGCATTACGCTTATATAAACTTTGGCTTGTTAACCATCGTGTGTTATCACCACTGCTGCGTTTAAATTGAGTAATTTCATCGGTAAAAGGCACAATAAAAGGTAATACTTCTAATTTAGTTTCTTGGTCTGTTATCGGTTTAGTACTGGTAATGACTCTAGCTTGTAAACCTAACGACGTAACCAGATAATTTGGTAGCGCATCGGTTTCTGATAGCATCCAGAAATTAGCTCTAAAAGTTACTTTTTTCGTTTCATTAGCTTTAAAGCCTGAAAAATTGTTTAACAAAGTAATTTTATGTAAATCACCATTTATATGCGTAACACTAAACTCATCACTTATCGATGATTGGACCGGAGAAATCTGACTGAAATAGATCGACCATCCTTTAGTATCGATAGGCTCTTTTGCAGTAAAACTTAACTCTACTTCAAAACAGGCACCATCACTAACATTAGCATCACAATATTGTGTTGGCACATTACTGATCACTCGGTATTTGACGTCAAGATTGTTGGCAATATTATCAATATCGCTTTGTTTAGCGTCGGGTAATGCTTTGGGCACAACAGATTCTATAGTCTGATTTGGTTTTTGGTTACTATTTTCACAACCTAAAAGAAATAAGCTCAATGACAAAGCAACAAATGTTGATAAACGCATCTTTGGTAGTGTTTTTTGATTCATGTTTCTAATCCATAAAATTTGTTTGATGCTCATTACAATGATGTACTAGATAAATACTAACTTACTACTCTACAATAAATGTTCACTATTAGAATAAAGTAACTTAATTCAAATAGTCGACGGCATTTATTTGCCAAGAGTATGAAAGATAAGTAAACAAAGTAACGTCATTAAATAATGAAAAACCCAGCATTTGCTGGGCTTTCGCAATATTAACTAATATTAGCTACTTATTAAAAGCGTATGCTAACACCCACTTTATAACGAGCTTCACCTTCAAAACTCCAAGCAGGGTAACCCGCTTTAAATTCATCAGTAACACTAGCATCTAAACTCGCAACACCAATTTGAATACTGTCTTCTTCGGTAATGTTAACCGCTTCAAAAGTAATATCGATATAGTCGGTTGCTGCATAAGAGCCACTAAAATCTAAAGAACCGTAATCTTGATGCTCTCTGTTACCGTAAAAACCAGGTAATTCACGCATCATGTACTCAGAACGCCAGTTATAAGCAATACGTGCAGAGAAGTCATCATTTTCATAAAAACCAACTAAGTTAACAGTATGCTTAGACGAGTCAGAAAAAACACTCACTTCATCAGGGTAGTTTTCACCTGGAGATTCTGCATCGGCATAAGTGTAGTTAACTGAATAACCATAACCATTATCAAAGGCATCTTGAATTTGAACTTCGATCCCTTCAATTGAACCACCAGCACCGTTAACAGACTTACTTACCGTCCAACAGTCACCGTCAGCACCACCACAATTAAGACCGATAGCAGCAGAGTCATTATCAACAATGCCGATTGAGTTATTAAGTGTTTGCTGCGATGAAATAAATGAGCTTACTTCTTTAGTAAAGTAAGTAGCACTTAACATAGCATCATCACTGAAATACCATTCAATACCAATATCAGCTTGGAATGCTTTGAAAGGGCTTAAACTAACGTTACCTGTATTTTGAACTTCATTAGCTGCTATACCATCGTGATAACCAGTTAACGCTTGTGTAGCAAACATATCTGAATAGTTTGGACGAGAGATAACTTGTGCTGCTGATGTACGTAAAATGATATTGTCTGCTAAATCCATTACTACATTAATACTTGGTAATAACTCATTATAACTTGCAGATTCGTTTGTTAAATTAGTATCACGAACACCTGTAGAGCTAAGTGCATAATGATCAGATGAAGCATCTGTTGTAATATAACGTAGACCTAAGTTACCTCGAATACCATCGGTACTAAAATCAGCCATTGCATATATTGCAACATTTTCTTCATCCACTGTTCCGTATCCTGCTCTATCTTCTTCATAACCAGTAATAAAAGACTTAGAGTCACTTAACATAGCTGATAAATTTGGCGCGGGTAGTGTAAAACCTGCACCCGCAGAAATGGTACCTGAATAAAATGCAGAAGCATCTTGTCCTGTAATATCAGGAGCAATAGCGGCAAACGTTTGTTGTTTAACGCTATGATCTGCATAACGGAAACCTGTTTTTATCGAAGAGATAACACCCAGTTCAACAGGGACTTCTAAATCTAAATTTAAATACGTTTCTTCGTCAGAGTTCGGTTGTGTTTTAAGTGCCCAACTTGCCGAGGCTAAATCGCCTTGAAAATCATCAGCAGTAAAACTATTTCTAGCGATATCAATAGCAATCACTTTACCTGTTGCGTCATATGTACCAGCATAATCTTCAGCAGTACCTAACCATGTACCATAGTTTGCTGTTAAATCAGTACCACCTTCAGCTTTGGTAGAACCAACACGACCAGATAGCGTGTAGGCATCCGCTTCATATTTAAAATCAAGATCAACAGTTTCAGAAGTCATGCCTGTTTCACGTGCCCAAGTTTGTGCCCAACCTGAGTCAGCACCGGTACCTGGTCGACGATAAAAAGTACATGCGCCAGCAGCATTTGTTTGCTCACAAGCTGCATTTTTATCATCAGGAAACATGGTAAATACAGAGGTATTAGCATTATCAGCTTCTAAGTCTAATGACATTATATTTAAACCAAACTCTAAATTGTCCGTTGGTCTATATTGAAAAGCTACGTTTACCGCTGTACGTTCACGTTCTTGTTGGAAAGTTGTTGGAACAATTTCTCCCCAACCTAGTAACGACTCTATGCCATTACGTTGATAGTCAGTTTCAGAATAAGAAGCCGCAACTAAAACACCAAATGATTCATCATCATTTTTCCAGCTGTATAAACCAGATAGTTCAGGGTCAAGAGCTTCAGAAACCGTTCCGTAGTCACCTTTAATACTTAAAAAAGCTGTATTTGAGTCTAAATCTAGTGGTTTACGGGTTTTAACGATCACCGTACCACCAATACCACCTTCAACTAAATCAGCTTGAGAGGACTTATAAACTTCTAGACCACCAACAATTTCAGAAGGAAGCATAGAGTAATTGAAACTACGGTCAATCGCTTGTTGATCATACCAACCAGTAGATGCAACTGAGTGGCCATTTAATAAAGTACGTGTTAACTGTGCTGAGGCTCCACGAATAGAGACTTGTTGACCTTGGCCAAACTGACGGGACACTGCTACCCCTGGAATTCGAGCTAAAGACTCACCAACATCGCTATCTGGAAATTTACCAACATCTTCTGCTGATACAACATCAACTACGGCGTCAGAAAAACGTTTACCGTTTAATGATGCTTTTAATGAACCACGAATACCAGTTACTTTAATTACTTCCATTTCTTTATCTGTAACTTCTTCTGCAGCCATTACCATTGGTGCAGTACCACTAGCTAAGATTAAAGCGATTGAACTAGCTAACACGCCTTTTTTAAATATTTTAGATGACATAGATTTCCCTTACTCATTTTTGTTTTATTTAATTAATTTCAATTTTCTTGTATCAGCGAACTATTGATAAATTTCACAAGCTTATCTGAAATAAACTATATCGAAGCTCTCTATCTTTTTAATACAGTAATATAAATATTTTATTTTCATATTACGACAGCGCTGTCATAAATCATGACAACGCTGTCATAAGGCGACTAAAACCATAACGCTTATTTTTAAATTTAGCTAGTCAAATTCTAAAAATAATTTAATTTAAAATGTATTTTTTTCTTAAGTGATTGAAATAAAGTAATTTAAATTTTGCTTTAATGTAGCTAACCTCAGATCGGGTTAAGCCCTAACCATAGCATTCTTCTCTACGTCATTAATATTAAGGGTTGGCTTATTTTCTTTAAGGCAATAAGCTACTAACCCTGCGAGTAAATTCAACATAAAAC
>Ga0193951_1001590_pt1 | contig 10093 bp, 8 predicted proteins | sample BB_2_MG_FD_140370 | JGI IMG/M metagenome (GOLD analysis project Ga0193951, IMG submission 140370) | Microbial mat bacterial communities from the Broadkill River, Lewes, Delaware, United States - BB_2_MG | ecosystem: Environmental > Aquatic > Freshwater > River > Microbial mats | place: USA... | reverse complement strand
TCCAGCCCCGGGATCAGCTGGGTTTCTTCGTCTACCTGCGCTTCCGGCAGGGTAAACAGAGATTCAAAGTTGTGGTTGAAGCGGCCCGCAATGTCACGCGCCATCTCAATATGCTGGATCTGGTCCTTGCCCACCGGAATGATGTCGGCATTAAACATCAGGATATCGGCGGCCATCAGGATCGGATAGTTGAACAGCCCCATGGTAACGCCGTCGTCCAGATCATCCTTGCCCGCCTCACGGTTTACATCGACCGCTGCCTTGTAGGCATGGGCACGGTTCATCAGCCCCTTGGAGGTCTGACAGGTCAGAATCCAGGTCAGCTCGGTAATTTCGGGAATATCTGTCTGACGATAGAAAGTCGCCTTGTCCGTATCCAGCCCCAACGCCAGCCAGGTAGCGGCAATCTCACGAGTGGAACGGGCAACCCGCTCCGGCTCCTGACACTTGATCAGGGCGTGAAAATCGGCCAGAAAGAAATAGCTGTTGAAAGCGGGATTTTCGCTCGCTTCGATGGCCGGCTTGATGGCTCCGAGATAGTTGCCGATGTGGGGGGTACCGGTGGTTGTGATACCGGTGAGAACGGTTTTCTTACTCATCATTCACTCGTCAGTCGATTCATCCTGCCGGGGTCTGGGATGACCCTGCACTCTGCAAAAGGCTATCATACACAACTTGTTTGCCAGCCGTCCCGTGTAATGGCCAACTGATACGGAGATATCGACAACTTATGGATGACTACCTGCCATCACTGATAACACTGAGCGGCTTTTTGCTGCCCGCCGGCTTTCTGCTCACCGTCACACGGCCCTTGAGTCTGGCCACGGCAGCCTACCTGCTGGTCATGGCAGCGCTTTGTCTGTTTGGAGGCCTGCTGTTTGCGGCCGGTACCATTACGATACTGGACCTTGAGGCGCCGCCACTGGGCAGCTCCCTGCTGGTACTGGCCGGTGCTCTGATCAGCCTGGTGATTCGCCAGCTCTGGCATCTGCAGCCCAAAACCAACTAAAGCAGTCAACTTTTGACAAGCGAGATGGCTCGGCCATAATGAAAGCTGTCTGAAAACCCGACTGACTGAACTGGAGGAACGCATGGACACATCCACTCACACCTTCTCAGCCCTGTTCGAGCAACTGGGACTGGCAAGCGACAAGGAATCCATTGAGCAGTTCATTCGCACCCATCAGCTGTTCAGCGATGAAATCCCCCTTCATGCCGCTTCCTACTGGAGCGAGGCCCAGTCCGAATTCCTGCGTGAGGCCATTTCCAGCGACTCCGACTGGGCAGAAGTCGTGGACGAGCTGAACAACAGTCTGCACGCCTGATACTCCATCCGCCGTAGCGAGCGGGCCCAAGCCCGCTCCATGTTGTTTTTCGAGCAAGGAAACACCCCTGATGCTGACTCTGGTTTCTCCCGCCAAGACACTGGATTATGAATCCCCGCTGGCTACCCAACGCCATACTCAACCACGCTTTACCGAGCATTCACAGATGCTGATCGAAACCCTGCGCAAGCTGTCTGTGCAGGATGTAGCCGATCTGATGAAACTCAGTGACAAACTGGCCAGCCTCAACGTGGCTCGCTACGAGAGCTGGCAACCCGAACATACACCGGCCAACGCCCGCCCTGCGGTGTTGGCCTTCAAGGGTGACGTCTATACCGGACTGGATGCCACCAGTTTCAGCGAGGACGACTTCGAATTCGCCCAGCACCACCTGCGCATTCTGTCCGGACTCTATGGCGTCCTGCGACCGCTGGATCTGCTGGAGCCCTATCGACTGGAGATGGGCACCAAACTCGACAATGCCCGTGGCGACAACCTGTACCATTTCTGGGGCGACCTGATTACCGAGTCGCTGAATGACGAGCTGGACGCCGCCGGCGATGGCGTGGTCATCAACCTGGCCTCCAATGAGTATTTCAAAGCCGTCAAGGCAGGTGCCTTGCGTGCCCGCCTGATCACCCCGGTGTTCAAGGACTACAAGAACGGGCAGTACAAGATCATCAGTTTCTATGCCAAGAAGGCCCGTGGCCTGATGACCCGCTACATGATCCAGAACCGTATTGAAACGCCGGAAGCCCTGCAGAACTTTGATCTTGAGGGCTACTATTTCAGCCCGGACGAAAGCAAGGGCGATACTTGGGTTTTCCTGCGAGACGAGCCCCCGGCCAAGTAAGCCCAGCACTCATAGCCTTACTTCTGGTTCTTTGAACTGACTTCAAAGGCACCGACCAGCTGCTGCAGCTTGGCCGCCGTGCCTTTCACCTGATCCGAACTGAGCTGCAATTCGCTGAACGCCGCATTCATACGGGTAGTGATATCCGCCACCGAGCGCGCATGGCCACCATGCTCCTGACTGTGCCGATCGATATGCTTGATAATATCGAACATCTCGGCCACGGAATCATGTAGTTCGGTATTGTCCGAGGTAGACTGCTCGGCCAGAATCAGGCTGCGATCTACATCGTCCACCCCCGCTTCCATGAAGCGTACCGCCGCATCACTCTCGGACTGGATACGTTCCACCCGGGCCCCAATCTCCCGCGCCGCCTCGTCGGTGCGTGCCGCCAGCCCCCTGACCTCATCGGCAACCACGGAAAAGCCGCGCCCATGCTCACCGGCACGCGCCGCTTCGATCGCGGCATTCAGTGCCAACAGGTTGGTCCGGGCCGTGATATCGGTGATCAGCGTTACAATTTCATCAATTTCGGTGGTGCGCGCATTCAACGCCTGTACTCGCTGCGCGGAGGTCTGCACAATGTCGCGAATCGCCTGGGTGCCAGAACGCACCGATTCAAACTGCTCGCGCGCCTGGCGCACCACCTTTTCCATTGCACCCTTCATCACTTCGGCCGTCGCTGACGCGCGGCTGATCTCATCCAGCTGCGCCTCCACCAGCGCCAGCATCTGCTCTGCCGCCCGGTCTACCGAACCGGCAGCGTCCAGTGCGACCTGATTACGAGCCTGCATCTGCTCACTGTTGTCGCCCACATCGCCCGATGCCCTGATCACCTGACCGACGATGCTGTCCAGATTATCGACAAAGCTGTTTACCCAGCGCGCCAGGTCACCGGTTTCATCGGCCACGATGCCGTCACTGTCCAGCCGCTGCCGCAGGTTGCCCTGCCCTTCAGCCAGATTGCGAATGACATCGGTCATGGCATCCAGGCGGCGCGAAAGAGGCTTGAGACTAAGACGCCAGAACAGCAGGACCGACAGCATAATGAATGCAAAATTGACCAGAATACCTGTTGCCTGTCCCAGTGCCAGCCCGTGCTGCACGCCATAACTGCCGCCCAGCCCCAGCGCCAGGGAAGCGGTCAGGCTGCCAAACATGCGCGTGCTGATGGAGCGACGGCGATACACTTCCTCCAGGTCGGACTCACACATCATGCCCCAACGATCACGCGAACCGGGCAGCGTGAAGGTCACCCCCTTGCCGATCACCGGAATATGGCGATAGTCGGAGTAGCCCGGATAGGCGACAAACAGGTTACTGCCCTTGCGGATCGTCTCGCGTACGCCGGGGTGCAGCTGACCGGTAGCCGGATCGGTAAAACGGATTTCAAACTCGGTATGTTCTCGAACCTTGACCGTTCCCCAGCGGGTATGGATACCGCCTTTCAGGTTTTCACCGTGGGAAAAGGTGTCATCCTCGAAACGGGAACGGGACAGTGCAACGCCCTGCTCAATGGCAGGATCAAAGCGCGACTCCACCATGAACAAATAGTTATCACCGGATTCCGGGTAGATATGCCCTGCCTCACGCTGAATCAGATCACCCAGCACATCATTGGGCACCCGAGCACACAAGAGTCCAACAACCTCCCCTGCCCGCCGTATCGGCTGATAGAACATCAGGGTAACGGCATCATGAAAACGTGACGAGCTGGCACCGAGCTGCAGTGTCACCGGATCGCGGTAAGGTCCATGCAGAAAAGGCCCGGCCAGCCCCTCACGTACAGCGGCCGGATTCAGGTCCCTGACACCAATACGGCGGCTCTCGCTTGAAAACAGAACCTTGCCCATGTCATCGGTATAGGCCAGCTCCGACCAGTCAACGGCCTGTTTCATCTTGTGCCTGAACAGAGCGGCATTCTGTGCCGGCTGCTCAGGGTCAATCTGCTCAGCCAGTGCAGCCAGCAGGTCCCAGTGGGCCTGCGCCCACTCCGTCAGCAGGCGAACCCGTATTTCGGCAATACTTTCAAAGGTCTGCTCAACCACGGGTCGAGTACGGCGATTAAGCCAGCAGGACCAGCGCATGGCTAATTTGCCGGTACTGCCCAGCCAGGGCAACCAGTGACGTTCGGCGTTTGACAGCTGCATTTGGGAGCTTTTCAGCGGTGTCATACAGGGGTCTCCAACAACACGTATTGGATGAGCCACAGCAATAACTGCGCCAGACCGGTGCAATCAATAGATATTGGATACTTTCAGCGACACACTTTCAGAAAAGCGCACCATTTAGAGGCGGGGGAAAATACGCGGAAGGTTTTTTGCACCAGAAGCAGGCAGCCGGAGCGGCTGCCTGCAAGGGATCATGGCTGCTCGATGCCCACGATCTTCCAGTCGGCATTCGGCTGCTGCATGTCACGCGTCAGATGCCAGATTTCGCTGAACTCACTGGTCTGCTGACCAGATTCAGCGATCCAGCCATAGAAGTGGATGCTGGCGACCACATGGTCACCTTCATCAATGAAGTTGACCAGTTCAGCCATTACTGAATCCACTTCGGTATGCTGCTCGGCCGGCAGCTTGGCACGCTCCTGCTGCAGCGCCTCGAACATCTCATCGGACATGTAATCGCGAATTTCGCTCCAGTCCTGGGTATCCCAGGCTTTTTGCAAATGGATGTAGTGCTGCTGAGCACCATCAACGAAGGCTTGTTCGTTGAACCAGTCCGGCAAGTTCAGACGTGCAGAGGCCAGACCCGCGTTGCCCATACCGGAAAAACCGCTGGTCTCAGGTGCAGCAGTCTTGGCTTGAAAATCCGGCTGCTGCTGACCCATGCCACCATTTGGCATCGCGTAGGCCGGTTGCGCCTTGCGCCGGGCAAACTGCTTGAACAGAAAGAAGGCACCCACGGCGATGGCGAGTATCAACAGGATATCCATGAACTGAATGCCTTCGAATGCCCCGCCCATGAACAGCGCGGCCAGCAGACCGCCCGCCAGCAAGCCACCCAGCAGACCACCGAAGCCCTTTTTCTTGGCCGGTGCGGCGTTGTTTGTATTGGTTGTGCTCTTGGTCGCAGCCTGATCCTTGCTCGTGGCCGGCGCTACTTTCTTCTGCGTGGGATAGGACTTGCCCATACTGGAGCCCCCGCCCATCTTTTTGGCTTCAGCCATATCCGGCACCATTACCAGGCCCAGCAACAGGGCAAAGCAGGTCGTTATCAGGGTACGCATCGTTTCTCCTCAGATTGTTTTACTTATGCGGCGCAGTGATTGCGCCAGTATTGCGATATAGAGTCCGGCAAAGATCAACAGGATCCCCACCAGATGGTACAGCCCCAGGCTTTCGCCCAGAAAAACCGTTGCCAGCAATAGCCCGAACATCGGCATCAAATGGATGAACAGCCCCGCTGTTGGCGCGCCCAGGCGCTCGACCCCGAGATTCCAGAACAGGAACGACAGTATCGATGGAAAAATCGCCATATAGAGTACGGTCAGCAGAAAGGGTTCCGTGGTCGGAATAGAAAATTCTCCCCCCTGCTCCCACAACATCAGCGGGAAAAGAACGACTACCCCAACCAGCACGGAAAAGCCGAAAAATGTCAGTCCGTCCAGGCCCTTCGGGCGCCAGCGCAGGCTGATGGTATAAAACGACCAGGTCAGCATCGCCAGGAAGATCCAGAGGTCGCCCTCATTGAAGGCAAAACCGGTCAGTACTTCCAACTGACCACGGCTGACCAGCACCAGAACACCACTCAGAGACAACACCACACCCAGCCACTGACGGCTACTGGCCCGTTCACTGAAGAACAGTGCGCCCAGCAGCAGGATCATCAGCGGCACGGCCGATTGCATCAACATGGCATTGGAGGCCTGGGTGTATTGCACCCCGAAGTAAATCAGGGTGTTGAAACAGGCAATACCCAGCAGGCCCTGCAGAAACAGCACCGGCAGATTGTCCTTCAACAGCTGCCGCAATCGCCAGGCACGCGGCAGCCACCAGGGCGCAATCAGCACCAGCGCCAGACTCCAGCGCAGAAACGCCAGCGTGAACGGCTGCATATCGAGGTGAATGGCACGCGCCAGCACAAAATTGCCGGCCCAGAACAGGGTCGTCAGGATCAACAACAGATAGGGCATCACGCACTCTCTTGATCATGTCGGCGCAGCAGACGCGCCAGTATACTGTGGGGGGGATCTTCTCCGGTGAGCAGGTAGTGCAGCACATTGTAATTGTTCACGCTCCACTCCATGCGCCGCTTGGCCACATCGAGGCCACAGAACAACACCTCATCACCGGACTGAAGTTCGTGCAGTTCACCCGGCAACAGGTGCACACCTTCAGCGGTTTTCAGCAGCAGCGGGAAACAGGGCAGCATGCGGTCACGTCGACGCGGGTCCTTGTTCAGATGACGCAACGACACGGCACGTTCTGTCATCATGGTCACCACCGCTGGCGCCGTTGCCGGTGTGACCTGCACCGACCAGCTGTCCAGCTCGGCATCACCCACCACACTGCTCATACGATTGACCAATGTGTGGGCCCAGACATCATCACGCGCCTGCAGCTGCTCAAGAAACAGCGGCAGCAGTGGCGTTTTCAGATGTGCAAGGATTCGATTGGCAATAATCCGGCCAGGCTCCATGATGAAATCACAGCGACTGTTGCGGAAAATAAGGCCGTTCTCATGCAGGTTCTGCCGCACCACCGTGGTCAATTTGGGGTTCAGCTCCCGTGCCGTCATGATGATCGACAGGTTGTCAGCATCATTGGCCGTACCGGCAATAATACCCACTGCTGTTTCAACCCCTGCTTCCTGCAGCGTATGTGCCTCGGTCCCCACGCCGACAACCGCATTCTTGACAGGTGCGAGACTGCCCGGACTGGGGTCAATGATAGTCATGTCCATACCTTCAGCGGCAAAGGCAGCGGCCAAAGCACGGCCAAAACGACCATACCCACAGATAATCCAGCGCCCCGGCGCATGTTTGTACACGCTGGACAGAGTGCGGTGATGCGGGTTCATCAGCCAATCATAGACCAGCAGCTTGTGCGGTGAGCGGGCGGCCAGTGCCATGTAATCGGCATACGCCCGAAAGGGATCGACGATCATATCGGTGCCGAAGGACGCCATATTGGCAGTGGTCACTTCGGAATTGGTACGGGTAATCACCTGACGTCTGGGCGCCAGCAGCTTGCTGGCAATGGCGATCGACAGGTTGACATTGTCATTGTTGGTCAGGGCCAGCACCCCGACACAATGGGGGTGCTGCAGGCCCGCATGGTCGAGAATATCCGGCAGGGACGCATCCGCACACAGAGAGGGCACGGGAATTACCAGATTATCCAGTTCCAGTGCATCAATCCGGTCCTGTTCGATATCCACCACCACCGCACGTACGCCCCGGTCAATCAGGCGACGCACGACGATACCACCGGTCACACCATACCCGCATACCAGATAGAAAGGCTCACGCAGATTGCGTACATGGGTCTGGAAGCTGCGCAACCGCATCAGGCGACCGAACATCGGTTCCTGCAACACGGCCAGTGTCTGGCCAATGCCATACAGCCAGCTGATCACCGTGGCATAGATGGAGACCGTAACCCACATGCGCTGAGCATCGGTGAACTCATAGGGCACCTCACCAAAACCGATGGTGGTGCCCATGAAGGAGACAAAGTAGAAAGCATGGAAGAAATCCATGTACCAGACATTGCCGTCGGCATCACGCCCCGGTATCAGCGTCATGCCGAATACCGTAATCGCATACACCGTGATCAGTGTGATCAGCGGCGCCCGCAGGCGCCGCATGAACAGAAACACCAGGTTATTCATAACCTCAGCGCCGTATCAGGGCGGTTTCCACTACCAGCAGAACAACCGAGATCAGGTTGGCCACCAATGCACCGGCAGCAAAGGATACGACACTGGCCATCATTTTCGGCGTCATGCCGGTCGCCGCTACCTGCTCGCCGTAGCCCCAGAAACCGGCCGCAATCACCAGCTGTACATCCGCCACCAGACTCGTCGCCAGCATCAACGCCCCCAAATGGGTACGATCACCAAACTTGAGTACGGTACAGATCAAGCTGACAACCAGTGCCGCGAACAGTTCGAAGACATCATGATGGTCCGCATTATCGATCTCGCCCAGCACAAAACCGAAGTTCAGCGTCAGAGCCAGTACGATGAAAAATGCGAAGATCACCTTTTCCCGGTTCATTGTTCCGTTTCCTATCCTGTAAACTGGGCCTGATTGTATAGACTGTCCATCAAGTCTGCACCCACCGTCTGCAGGGAACTTGAGACCTGATAATCTGTCTCATTCGTACTTATTAATCGCCCAGCCCAAGTGAGAAATGATGATTCAACAGCACCGCTCTCTTTTCGTGACACTTCTGCTGCTTCTGACTGCGCTGTCACTGCCGGTCAGGGCCGATATCATCACCAGCCCACTGGAACATCGTGCATTCCGGCCACTGACACTGGATAACGGCCTGCGCGCGGTGCTGGTATCCGACCCCATGGCCGACAAGGCTGCGGTATCACTCAATGTCGCCGCAGGCTCCAATGCCAACCCGGACGACCGGCCGGGCCTGGCACACTTCCTTGAGCACATGCTGTTCCTGGGCACCGAGAAATACCCTGAGGCGGACAGCTATCAGCAGTTCATCAGCTCTCATGGTGGCAGCCACAACGCGTTCACCGCATACGAGGACACCAACTACTTCTTTGATGTAGAAGCAACCGCCTTGCCACAGGCAATCGACCGCTTTGCACAGTTTTTCATCGCCCCCCTGTTCACCCCCGAATACGTTGACCGCGAACGCCACGCCGTCCATTCCGAGTATCAGGCCAAGCGCCGCGATGACGGCCGGCGCCTGTTTGAGGCGGCCAAGCAGGTGATGAACCCGGAACACCATTTCAGCCGTTTTATGGTGGGCAGTCTGGACACCCTGTCCAACATCGATGACAGTACGATTCGCGACGAACTGATCGCCTTTTACCAGCAATACTACTCTGCCAACCTGATGACGCTGGCCGTCGTGGGCCCACAGCCGCTCGACGAGCTTGAACAGCTGGTGCGCCAGCACTTCCGCGCTATCGAAAACCGTCAGGCACAACCCTTTGTCGATCAGGTTGCACTCTACCCGGATAACCTGCTGCCAGCGCAGCTGAATATCCAGACCCTGCGAGAGACCCGCACACTGAGTCTGAGCTTCCCGATCCCGGCCACGCGTGAGCACTGGCAGCAGAAGCCACTCCATTACATTGCCAGCCTGATCGGCTATGAAGGTGAAGGCAGCCTGCTGGCCTTTTTGAAAGCCAGAGGCATGGCGCGTGGTCTGGCTGCCTACCCGGCGCTGGACTTGCCGGAACAGGCGATGTTTCGCATTGATATCGATTTGACCGACGCCGGCTGGAACCGTATTGACGATGTCACGGCCTGGACCTTCTCTTTCATCGACACCCTGCGCCAGCAGGGTATCTCCGCCGAGTTGTATGAGGAAGAACGCCGACTGGCCGACATACAGTTCCGCTTCGCACAGCCGGGCCAGCCAACCCATGAAGCCATGCGTCTATCTCAGGCACTGCGCCATTATCCGGCCGAATACCTGTTAAAAGCCGACTACCATCTTGGCCAGTTCGACGCTGATCTGATTCAGCGCTACCTCGACCCGCTTACGCCAGACAACCTGCTGCTCACACTGGCAAGCCAGACGCTGGATACCAATCAGGTTGAACCCCGTTACGACACCGCATACAGCATCGACACTATCGATGATGAGCGGCTTGAGCGCTGGCGCCAACCGCCTGCTGATGCACAGTTGCATGTACGCCAGGCCAACCCTTTTATTCCGACGCGACTGGAGCTGATAGAATCCGCAGCTCAAACCCAACCCCAGGCGGT
>Ga0193951_1001588_pt1 | contig 10099 bp, 8 predicted proteins | sample BB_2_MG_FD_140370 | JGI IMG/M metagenome (GOLD analysis project Ga0193951, IMG submission 140370) | Microbial mat bacterial communities from the Broadkill River, Lewes, Delaware, United States - BB_2_MG | ecosystem: Environmental > Aquatic > Freshwater > River > Microbial mats | place: USA... | reverse complement strand
ATGATCGGAGAAGATAGTTTTACTGATATTAAAAGATCAGGTGCAGGTGCTTTTATTTCATGGAACTCACCTGTAGGACCAATTCAATTCATTTTTGCTGAGCCTCTTGATGATGAACCAGGAGATGAAACATCAAGCTTTGAGTTTAGTTTAGGTAGTAAATTTTAGTATATGAGTAATTTTAAAAGATTATCAAATAGTGAAGCATTAGAGCTCATTCAAAATTCTTCTTTACTTGAACTTTCACAAATGGCTAGTGAAAGAAAAGCAGAGCTTCATCCTAAGAAAGTTACAACTTTTGTAGTTGATAGAAATATCAATTACACTAATATATGTTGGGTTGACTGTAAGTTTTGTGCTTTTTATAGACATCAAAAAGATGAAGATGCTTATGTGCTAAGCTATGAAGAGATTGATAAAAAAATTGACGAACTTTTAGAGATCGGTGGAACACAGATCCTTTTTCAAGGTGGGGTTCACCCTAAATTGAAAATAGACTTCTATGAAGATCTTGTAGACCATATCCATAAAAAATATCCAACTATAACAATTCATGGATTTAGTGCAATAGAGATAGACTATATAGCACGATTATCAAAGATCACTTACAAAGAAGTTTTACAAAGACTAAAAGATAAAGGTCTTGCTTCAATTCCTGGAGCTGGTGCTGAGATACTCAATGATGATGTAAGAGATATAATCGCTCCCAAAAAACTAGATACTAAAGATTGGCTAGAAGTTCATAGACAAGCTCATAAGATTGGAGTTAAATCAACTGCAACAATGATGTTTGGAACAGTAGAAACTGATGAACAGATAATCGACCATTGGCAAAAGATCAGAGAACTCCAAGATGAAACAGCTGGATTTAGAGCATTTATTATGTGGAGTTTCCAATCTGCCCATACAAAGCTAGCAGAAGAACTCCCAAATATCCCACCTCAAAGCTCAAATAGATATTTAAGGCTTTTAGCAGTAGCAAGACTCTATCTTGATAACTTTCCTAATATTCAAAGTTCTTGGGTAACACAAGGGAGTTATATAGGTCAAATGGCTTTAAAATTTGGAGCAAATGATCTTGGAAGTACAATGATGGAAGAAAATGTTGTAAGTGCAGCAGGCGCTACAAACTCTATGAATCAACAAGAGATGATCAACCTTATCAAAGACTTAGGAGAAAATCCCGCTAAAAGGGATACTGCATATAATATTATTCAAAGGTTTTAAAAATGGCACAATTTAAAGTTATATTTTTACTACTCTTTTTTTTACAAGGAATTTTAATGTCAGCAACACTAGAAGAGATTCAACATAATGGAAAAAAAATCTCAACTGTTTATGAAAAATATGATTCACTTCCTATTTTTAATTTACAATTAGTATTTACAAACAGTGGATATGTACAAGATAAAGCATTGCCTGGATTAACTTCTCTTAGTGCAAAAGTTTTAAACGAAGGTACTAAAAAAGATGGTGCAGTAAACTTTGCAAGAAAACTAGAAAACAATGCTATCTCAATAACTACTTCAACAGGATTTGAAACATTTGTTATTGAAGTAAGTTGTCTTACTAGTGAAAAGGACCTAGCACTAGAACTACTAAAAGAGCTATTGCAAGATCCAAACCTAACAGAACAAACACTAGAAAAGCTCAAAACCTTAACATATAGTAAGATAGATCAAAAAGAAAATGACTTTGATTATATCGCTTCTTCAACACTTAAAGAATTAACTTTTCATAATACTCCTTTAGAACTTCCTAGTATTGGAACAAAAAAAAGCATTGAAAAGATCACCCTAGAAGATGTTAAAAACCAACTTTCAAATATTCTCAATCTAGATAATTTAATTATCGCTGTAGGTGGAGATATAGAATTTAAACAGTTTTCTAAAGATATTCAAGAAGTATTAAAAGAACTTCCTTCTAATGGGAAAAGCTCAGTTCAAAAAATAGCTATCTCAAAAGATGTACAATATAAAGAAACTCGTAAAGAAACAGAACAATCATATATCTACTTTATGAGTCCATTTAATATAGATGTTGATTCAAAAGACTCTTATAAAGCTAAAGTAGCTTCTTTTATATTAGGTGGAAGTGGATTTGGTAGTCGGTTAATGGAAGAGATTCGTGTAAAACATGGTCTAGCTTATAGTGCTTATGGATATATCAAAAATCAAAAATCACACTCTTATTTTGGTGGCTATCTTCAAACAAAACTAGATAATACACAAAAAGCAAAAAGAATGGTTGAAAAGATCATCAAAGAGTTTGTTCAAAGTGGTGTTACTAAAAAAGAACTAACTGCTGCAAAAAAATTCTTAAGTGGAAGTGAACCACTTAGAACTGAAACTTTTTCTCAACGATTAAACCGTTCATTTCATTTGTACTATAAAGGACTACCGCAAGATTATCCGCAAAAAGAACTTGAGCTTATTGAAAAACTTACACTCAAAGAACTAAATCAATTTATAAAATCACATAAAGAGATAGAAAAACTTACTTTTTCTATCGTTACTAAAAAATAAAAAAGGAATATACTTGCTTCGATTTGCACATAGTCTGACAAAAGATTTGCATATAAGGGATTTAAGAACAGCCCTACTTTACCATATCATCTCAAAACAAAATAATGAAGAACTACTTATTAGACTAGATGATACTGATACAAAAAACAATATAGAGGGAAATGAAAAAGAGCTATTAGAGCTCTTAACACTTTTTGGAATAGATCACTCAAGAGTCACTGCACAAAGTGAAAACATCAAATACCATACTGGGATGGGAATGAAACTACTTCTTGATAAAAAATCATTCAACTGTTTTTGTTCAAATGAAGCTCTCGAATCAGATAAACAAAAAGCAAAAAAAGAAGGGAAACTTTATAGTTATAGTGGATTTTGTGAAACTATCAGTGATGAAACAAAGTTTCAGTGTAATGCTCCTTTTGTAGTAAGAATGAAAAAGCCAAATGGTAGTATTGAGATCAATGATACTCTAAAAGGTAAGCTTCAATTTGAAGCAGATCAAGTTGATAGTATAATCATTCTTGATCATGATAAAAAGCCCACTCAAGTTTTTGCTTCTGCTGTTGATGATATGTTACATGACATCTCTTTTATCATACAAGATGAACAGATAATTATCAATGCTTCACAAGAAACACATATTAGAAAATCTTTAGGGTATGATAAAGAGATAAACTATCTGCATACAGCTGATATTCTTCCAACGCAAGATCTAACTGAAACTCCTTCTGTAAGATCTTTAATTAAAAAGGGATACCTTCCTATAGCAATAGCAAACTATATTCTACAACTAGGATATTCTCACCCACGAGATATCTTTAGCATCGAAGAAGCAATTGAATGGTTCGATATAAAGAAACTTTCACAAGAGACTTCATACTTTGATATTGAAAAGCTCAAACAAATAAATCAAAAATACATCATCTCACTAGATGATATGAGACTTTCAAAGATAGTTGGTTTTGCTGATGAAGACCTTGGGAAATTAGCTAAAATTTATGCTAATGAATATTTCACTACAAATGAAATAAAAGAAAAGATACAAGAGATTTTTAGTGAAAAACAAGTTCCAAGTGAACTTAAAGAAGAACTAATATCATTAAAAAAATGTTTAAAGAACGCCCCTTTCATGAAAGAGTTTGAAGATCTTAAAAAGTATGCTCAAAAAGAAACGAATATTGAAGAAAGCAAGCTTTTAGAATCACTCAGTTTTTTACTTACTGGTTCAAAAGATGAAGCAAAACTAAATCAAATATACCCTTTCATCAGAAATTATTTAGGAGAGATAATATAATGTTAGATTCACTACTTGTAGCTTTTGCTACACTTTTAATCAGTGTCATTTCACTTTACAAATGGGTGGTTATAATCGCCGCGATTCTATCTTGGGTACAGCCTGACCCTTACAATCCGATCGTTCAAATGCTTTACAGATTAACTGAGCCTGCTTATGCTTTTATAAGAAGATTTATTCCTACTGTTTTTGGAGGGATGGACATGGCTCCACTTATCTTGATCTTCGGATTACAATTTCTAGAGATATTTTTACAAAACCTATTTGGTAAAATACTTTAATTTATAAGGGTTAAATAAAGATGAGTGAACATAAAGATTTCTTACGTTTAAAAGTTGAAGAAGATCTAAAAAAAGAAAAATATACTAAAGTTGTAACAAGGTTTCCTCCAGAACCAAATGGATTTCCACATATTGGACATGCAAAATCTATCAATATAAACTTTGGAATTGCAAAAGACTATCAAGGGGTTTGTACTCTTCGAATGGATGACACCAATCCAACCACAGAAGATACAAAATATGTAGAAGCTTTAAAAGATGCTGTACAATGGCTTGGGTTTGATTGGGAAGGTGAAGTAAGATATACTTCAGATTACTTTCCAAAGATCTATGAATATGCTCTACAACTTATCAAAATGGGCAAAGCCTATGTTGATAGTTTAGATGAAGAAGAGATTCGAGAATACAGAGGAACTGTCACAGAAGCTGGACGAAGAAGTAAATATGCTGATCGTTCCGTTGAAGAGAACCTTGAACTTATTGAAAAAATGAGAAAAGGTGAATTCAAAGAAGGCGAGCATGTAGTACGTGCAAAGATCGATATGACTGCAGCTAATATGAAGATGAGAGATCCGCTTTTATACCGAATTAGACATGCCCACCATTATCGAACAGGAGATCAATGGAAAATCTATCCTATGTACGACTTTGCTCACTGTTTATCTGATTATATAGAAGGTGTTACACACTCTATCTGTACCCTAGAATTTGAAAATAATCGTGATATTTATGATTGGGTACTTGATACTTTAAACCTTAAGCCACCTCGTCCTTATCAACACGAATTCGCACGACTTGGGATCAACTATACTGTTATGAGTAAAAGAAAACTTCTTGAGCTTGTAAATGATAATCACGTAAATGGATGGGATGATCCAAGAATGCCTACCATTGCAGGATATAAAAGAAGAGGCTACACTCCTGAAGCTATCAATACCTTTTGTCATCAAATAGGGATCGCAAAAGCAAACTCTATGGTTGATGTTTCACAACTTGAATTTTGTATTAGAGATGATTTGAATAAAAAAGTACCACGTGTAATGTGTGTATTAGATCCACTTAAAGTAACTATTGAAAACTATGAAGGGGAAGAAAAGATCGATGCACCATATTATCCTCATGATGTCCCTAAAGAAGGTAGTAGAATGATCTCTTTTTCAAAAGAGATATATATCGATAGAAATGACTTTATGGAAAATCCACCAAAAGGATACTATAGACTAACTCCAGATCAACCTGTAAGATTACGACATGGATATATCATAAGCTGTAAGGAAATTATCAAAGATGAAAACGGAAACATCTCTGAGATAAAAGCAGAATATTATCCAAACTCAAAAAGTGGAAATGACTCAAGTGGTATAAAAGTAAAAAGTGCTATTCAATGGGTTAATAAAAAAGATGCAAAAGAAATAGAAGTAAGACTCTATGATAGACTTTACTCTTGTGAGGCACCTGAAGGCTTAGATGACCTTAACCCAAACTCTTTAAAGATCATCAAGAATGCTCTTATAGAACCAGCTGTTATAACAGATAAGATAGATGAAAGATTTCAGTTTGAAAGAGAAGGTTACTTTTATGCTGATCCTATCGATTATACTAATGAAAATCCAGTATTCAATAAAATAGTTGGACTAAAAGACTCTTGGACTAAAAAAACAAATAAAGACACACCTCAAGCACCTATTAAAAAAGAGCTAAAGAAAGTTCAAATAGATGGTGAAGTAGTACCAATGACAAATGAACAACAAAAACTGTTTGACAACTATACAAAAGAGCTTGGACTTAATGACACAATTGCTGAGATAATAGCAAGGGATGAAAAACTTGTCTCGTTTTATAATGATGCTATTTCATTACTTAATAGTCCTATTAACTTGGCAAACATCATTACTAATGAAGTAGCAAGAGAATTAAAAGAGAAGGAGTTAAATGAACTTACATTTACTCCATCGCAAATAGCTGAACTTATTCAAATGGTTGATGAAGAGACTATCTCTAATAAAATAGCAAAACAAGTATTTGAAGAGATGGCAATAAATGGAGAAAATCCAAAGACAATAGTTGAAGAGAAAGGACTTATTCAAATTAGTGATCCATCAAAAATACTACCTATTATTAACGAAGTGATAGAAAAAAATCCTGAAAATGTAGAAAAATATAAAGCAGGAAACAATAAACTATTTGGTTTCTTCGTAGGTCAAGTATTAAAAGCTACTGGGGGAAAAGCAAATCCTAAAGTAGTTAATGAACTTATTACACAAAAACTACAGTAACAACAGGTGAAGCAAAAAGCTTCACTTATTTATCCTAAAAAAGAGATGATCTCTTTTTCAAGGTCTTTTACATCTATGATTGTATCATGTTTGATATCTGCATCAAATAATTCTTCTATTTGAGCTGGAATCTTTAGATTTAATTGTTTTGAAATAGACTCTAATGCCTCTTTATCTGCATACTCTTTCGTATCTTCATTTAAAGCATTTAAAACAGTTGGAGAAAACTTTGTCCACTCAGCAGTGGAATAGATAACCATCTTTAGATCTTTTTGCTTAAGCTCCTCATATCCTTTGATACAAGTAGCAGTATGAGGATCCATAAGATATCCTTCATCTACAAATTTTTTAATGGTTTTTAATCCATAAGAGTCATCACTAAAAGTTGCACTAAAATACTGTTGTAAAGCTTCTATCTCCACTTTAGTATGTTCAAAATATCCTTTTTCATTCAATGACTCCATAAGCTCTTTAGTTCTAAAAGCTCCACAAATATCATAAATAACTCTTTCTATGTTTGAAGACTTTAATATATCCATTGCTGGTGATTTTGTTAGCTTTAAATCTTTTCCTCTGATATCATATATTCCTAGAGTAAGCCATTGAGTTAAGATATTGTTTTCATTTGATGACACCAAAAGTTTTTCAACTGGAAGTCCCATTTTCATAGCATAATATGCTCCAAGTACATTTCCAAAGTTTCCACTAGGAACATTGATATATATCTTTTCTCCTAATTCGATCTCCCCTTGTCTTAAAAGTTCGAGATAGCTTTGAAAATGATATACGATCTGAAAAATGATCCGTCCAAAGTTTACACTGTTTGCAGCACTTAGACTAATACCATCCTTTATAAGTTCATCTTTAAAAGTTTGACTACCCAATAGTCCTTTTAAAGCAGATTGAGCATCGTCAAAGTTTCCATTGATACCAATAACTTTTAGATTTTCTCCATCCTCTGTTACCATCTGAAGCCTTTGAACATCACTTGTCCCACCATTTGGATAAAGGCAAACTACTTTTATACCCTCTTTATTTTTAAAAGTGTTCAGTGCTGCTGGTCCTGTATCTCCACTTGTTGCTGCTAAGATAAGATATTTTTCATCTCTTTTTTTAGCGATTGAGCTTAAAATATACCCAAAAGGCTGTAGTGCCATATCCTTAAATGCTCTTGTCGGTCCATGATATTGTTCATTTACAAAAAGATCATCTTTTATTTTTACAACTGGTGAAGGATTTGTATTGTCATCAAACTTATCATAAAGGTTTAATGCCTCATTTATAGTTTCTTCATCAATATCTATCTCAAATGCTTTTAATATATTAAAAGCAAGTTCTTTATAGCTTTTGTCTTTGTGGTCTTCTAAAAACTTCATACCAAGATCAGGAAGTTTTTCTGGTACATATAGTCCACCAAAAGAAGAACTTGGACTTAGTATCGCATCTGAAAACTCAACCTTAGCAGGTTTTACACCATCATTACCACGTGTTTCTATAAAACTCATCTATTACTTTCCTTGATCATTAATTGTCGCGATTATATCTAAAGTATCGTTAAAAGGGTTTAAATTGCACATTGCAATATTTTTAGAGCTCTTTTTTTGTTTCTGCTACCATATAAAAAACTATAAAAGGATCTAGCATGGAAAAAGAGATATTAACTAAATGTCAATGTGGTGGTGATGTTATCGTTCACCAACATCTTTTTGAATGTGAGAAATGTAATTCACAAATATGGAAATATAGTTTTAAAAGAGAATTTAAAGAACGTGAAGCAAAAAAGCTGTTCTTAGGAGAGACTCTTTTACTAAAAGGGTTTAAATCCAACAATAACACACTCTACAACACAAAAGCAAAACTCATAGATAAAAAGCTTGAACTAATCTTTGATGATGATACAACTTCCACTACTATGTTCAAATGCAAATGTGGTGGAGATGTCACACAGATAAAAGGTGGCTACAAGTGTAACTCATGTGAACAGATCATTTGGGAAAGATTTATGAATAAGATGCTTACATTTAGACAGATAAAAAGACTTTTTAAAGGAGATGAACTTAAACTTAATAACTTAAAATCGAGTCGTGGCAATATATTCAATGCTGAAATATACTATATTGACAAAGAATTGAATTTAGAATATATTTGATACAATACAAAATATTTTAAAGAAAGGTTTAGCGTGTTATTAGGTGTAAATATAGACCACATTGCCGTACTAAGAGAAGCAAGAAAGATAAATGATCCAAACGTCATAGATGCAATTGGAATATGTAAATTAGCTGGGGCTGATCAAATTACCATACATCTAAGAGAAGATAGAAGACATATCCATGATAGTGATGCACAAAACATCATTGCACTTTCTCCACTTCCTGTAAATCTAGAATGCAGTATCAATGATGAAATTATAGACATCATCTGTAATTTAAAACCTCATAGAGTTACCCTTGTCCCAGAGAACAGAGAAGAAGTGACCACTGAGGGAGGATTAAATATCTCATCAAATCTATCACAGATCCAAAAAACCATCAAAAGACTTCATGACAATGAGATAGAAGTTTCATTGTTCATAGATCCAAATATAAATATGGTCAATATCTCAAAAGAGATAGGTGCACAATGGATAGAACTCCATACTGGTTCGTTTGCAAATATCTATGCAATGCTATATGGTGGTCTTCAAAACTCACATCATAGTATAAAAGAGCTAGAGCTTCCAAGAAGTGAGCTAAAAAGTAAACTTGATAACTCATTAGAGCAAATAGTCCTTGCAGCTGACCAAGCAAAAAACATAGGTCTAAAAGTTGCTGCTGGGCATGGATTAAATTATCAAAATGTGGAAATGATAACTTCGATCGAAAGTATTGAGGAGCTTAATATAGGACAAAGTATCATCGCTCGATCTGTTTTTACAGGTTTACATGATGCTATTGTATCTATGAAGGAACTTACTAAATAAATGAAAAGAGTAGCAATAAGCTTGGGAGATCCAAATGGAATTGGAATAGAGTTAGCTCTTCGCTCCCACGCAAAAGTGTCTAAACTATGCCAACCAATCTACTGTATAGATAAAAGACTCTTACACCAAGCTTCTAAAAAGCTTTCTCTCCCTATTCCTAAAGATATTAAACTCTTTGGAAAATATACAAAAACAACTATAAAAGCGGGGATCGTAGCAAAAGATTCTGGACTTTTTTCTTATCAATCTTTTTTAACAGCTATCAATTTAGCAAAAGAAAATAAAGTCGATGCTATCTGTACCTTACCTATAAATAAAGAAGCATGGGGGAAAGCTGGGATCAACTATGTTGGGCATACTGATATGTTAAGAGATGTGTTCAAAAAAGATGCCATTATGATGCTTGGTTGCCAAAAGCTTTTTGTTGCTCTATATACAGAACATATCCCTTTGAAAGAAGTGGCGAAATCCCTTAAAGTAAAAAAGCTTCATAGCTTTTTACACAATTTACAAAACTCATTACAAACCAATGAAAAGATCGCTGTACTAGGACTGAACCCTCATGCAGGTGATAATGGAGTATTAGGAAACGAAGAAGAGAAAATAAAAAAAGCAATAAAAAAAGCAAACAAAAAAATAGGAAATGAGACCTTTGAAGGTCCTCTTGTACCAGATATAGCTTTTACAAGTGCTTCAAGAAAAAAGTATAAATATTTTGTAGCCATGTATCACGATCAAGGTTTAGCACCTTTAAAAGCTCT
>Ga0193951_1001587_pt1 | contig 10102 bp, 13 predicted proteins | sample BB_2_MG_FD_140370 | JGI IMG/M metagenome (GOLD analysis project Ga0193951, IMG submission 140370) | Microbial mat bacterial communities from the Broadkill River, Lewes, Delaware, United States - BB_2_MG | ecosystem: Environmental > Aquatic > Freshwater > River > Microbial mats | place: USA... | reverse complement strand
CTTTAATTTAAGTAAATTTTCAAGTTTATTAGCATTTAATTCTTCTTTAGTTTTATTTTTCTTAATAATTTCACTTTCTGAAACTTCTTCTTCTAAAACTATCTTAAAGTCTTTTGCATTATAGCCATGATACATAGCATCTATTTCTAGAAGTTGGAAGAGGGAATCAGATACAAAGGAACATATCTCTTCAACTACTTCATTAAATCCTTCCTGGTGAACAGTACCAAGTGCATTAGTTCCATTTCCCTCTGCTGAAGAAGCTTCAATAGTTAAAGTACCACCAAGAATATTTTGAGTTAATTTCTTTTTCTCTCTTTCTTCTAGTTTGGTATAAATTTCAGGATCTAAATCTGAAAGTTTTATAAAGTCTATAGTCTTTTTTAATTCAATACTATCTCCATATCTAATAGGAACTCCAATTGCTGATTTTTTATTAGAAGTTTCCATTCTTTTCTTTAGTTCTTCTTTTTCTTCTTCAGTTGAATCAATATCAAAAGGATATATAACTACTATATCTCCATAGGCTTTAGATATTCCCCTTAATTGTTTAGTATATGTTTCTTTGTCTAAAAAGGTTTTATTTATACTTTCAAAAATAGATTTCCCTGTAGGATTTCCTGGGGACCATCTATTAATTGATAATAAAAATTTATCTCTATTTAAGTCCATTTCTTTGCTTCCAATTTTTAATTGCCATATTTTATTGTTATATTCTATATTTTCATGTGGAATAGGTATTAAATTATCTATTTGAAAATCTTTATTATAAATAATTTCAAAACAACTATATCCAAAGTATCTAGCACCTATTAAATGATTAATAACTCTATTAAATTTTATTCCATTAAACCTTAAATTAATTTCATTACTTTTTTCAATTAGATTATTAGTACTTATAATTTTTACTTTTCTTTTAGAAACTGCTCTTTCTAATTTATTTGTTGCTGAATTTATATCTATATCTTTTAATAATTTTTGAATATCATCAATTTCTAAAGTTGTTTCACTTGAAGAAATTTCTGAAAACATTTGTTTTACTACTGACATAATTAAATCTTTTTTAATTTTTCTCACCTCCTACAAAAGTTTAAAGTTTTCCATATCAATTCTTAAGTTATTGCACTTTTCAGCTACTCCCGTTAAGGCATCTGGTCCATCATCATGTTTATTCTTTCCTTCTTTTTGATATTTAAGTAAATCTTTTGCAAAATTAGGCCATCTATCTTTCCAATTTTTAGGAAAGTAAACGTGATCCATTACCCAAGTAGAATTTGATAATATTCTTGCTTGTTTATTCTTGGATTGATGAAACCATTTGATTCTTGTTTTATTACTTCTATAAATTTCTTTTAGCTTTCTTTCTACGGCTCTAGCAAAACCTCTCCCACCATTATTACTTTCTATATCAGCTATATTAACTTTATTTTCATATAAAGATTTAGCTACTAAAGGTTCAGTTATTTCCATAGGCTCTTTTGTATATATAACATCTAATAAATAGGCTTCATGTTCTCTAGTTTCTCCATATACAATATGACATAAAAAGTCATCCCCAGTATCCGCTGTATCTGTATAGGATTTTATTTTTATAAATTCTTGAAGAGAGGAGTAAAGTTTTAAATTGCTATATAGTCTTCCTTTTAAGTCTATAGGTTCTTGTTGATAATTGGCACTTGATATTTCAGGTCCCATAGCTTTACATTTACTTATATATGATTTATAACTTAATACTTCATCACATAACATTTTTCCATTTTCACATGCTTTCATAACTATATGCTTAACTTTCTTTCCCTCTTCCTTATAAAATTCAACTGTTCTACCTGCTAAATCTCCACTGGCCCATCTGGTCATGATAATAATAATTTTTCCATTTTCTTCAAGTCTCGATAACATGGTTAATGTATACCATTCCCAATGTTTTTCTAAAACGTTCTCGTTATATGCTTCTTCTGCATTTTTAATTAAGTCATCTATAATCATTAAGGAACATCCAAATCCAGTTGCTGTTCCTCCAGGTGAAGTGGCAAGATAGTTATTATATCCATCTTCTAAACTCCAAAGGTTCATTGCTCCATCACCTTGTTTTATTCTTGTAGTTGGGAAAATATCAGAATAAATAATTTTATCTTTATCAGCTCTTTCTTCCTGGATGCTATTTCTTACATTTTTAGAAAACATAGTTGATAAAGTTTCATTATATGATCCTGTCATTATTTTAGTATTATGATTGTTTCCAAGTAGCCACTCAACTAATAGCCCAACTGTTCTACTCTTCCCATGTCTAGGTGGTAAGTTTAGAATAAGTACTTCATCATCACCTTCTATAAATTTCTGTAAGTCATTACATAAATCTATTAAATATTGTCTATTTTCTTTATAAAAATTATCTGCTCTTAAATGACAATAAAAAAAGAACTCACGTCTTGCAAGTTCTAGCTTAGCTTGTTTTATAATTTCTTGTTTAGTTATATTCATATTAATCACTTCTTAAGAAAGTATTTTGATTAGAAATGAAATATGCGGTAAGTATAACAATTAAATTTAATAGTGACATATTATCCTCCTTGGGGTATAATTAAGTAAAATAAATTATATGAGGTGATATTTATGGAAATGGATCCAAAACTTACAGCTGCGGTGGTATCTTTATTAACAAATTTTATAACTAGAGGAGATTTAGGTCCTGGAAAAACATTAGGTGATATTTGGGATATAGTTTTAGGGAATTATTTTCATGCTCTTAATGATAAATCTAAAATTAAACATCAAGTTCAAATTGATGATTTTAAAAATAAATTAGCTGAAGATATTTTAAAAATTGCAAAAGAAAAACTTCAAGATCCAAGAATGAGTATTGTAGGTCCAGCTTTAGAAGCATCAAAATATTATTTTGATGAAAAAGAAATAAGAGATATGTTTGTAAAATTAATAGCTTCTTCAATGGATTCAACTTATAATGGATTAGTTCAGCATTCTTTTGTGGAAATAATAAAACAACTTTCTCCGCACGATGCTAAATTATTTAAATCTTTTCAAGACATGGAACCTTATGTTTCTTTAATTGATGTTTATGATAATGGTTCAAATAAAACTCTTGTAGATAGAATGTATATTTCATCAAGTTTTGATGATTATAAAATTAATGAAATATCTATTGATAATTTAATAAGATTAGGTTTTATAAAGCTTGAAGAAGAGTCTCATTTGACTAAAGATTCTTTATATGAACATTATTCTAAATTTGGTATTCTTGCTTCAGTCTTAAAAACTTATGATAATAACAAATTTTGTGTTAAAAAATATTTTGTAATAACTGCATTTGGGAAAGCCTTTAAAAAAGTATGTATAAAAGATTCTCTATAATTTAGAGAGTCTTTTTATTTTTCCTTTTTTAATATATTCCTTAGTTCTTCAGTTGTTAATCCTGAAAGTGGATTATTTGTTGTTAATTCCCCTTGATGCTCTACTACATTTTTATCTCTCCATTTATCAGGTCTTCTATTTTTTAACCAAAATATTTGTGCTGTTGTATCTCCTGGAACATGTTTACTAACAATTTTAATTTCAATATTCCCATCAGAATTTTTAGTGGTTTCTTCATCATAGGTATATCCTAATGCTTTTTTTAAGAGTGCATTCTCCACTTGAATATCAATAACTTCTTTTCCCTTTTTAAGGAGTTCAGAAAGTTCAGAATGTTCTTTTTTATATTTATAAAATGTTGTCTTTGAAATTCCTAAATTCTTTGCTATTTGTTCATCAGTGAGCCCATTTCTTGCCCAACCTTCAACTAATATCAATTTATCTTTAATTTGAGTTTCCCATTTAGATTTTGCCATGAACTCACCTCCTAATTTTGAGTATAAAAAAAGAACCAAATTAATGGTTCTTTGAACTAATCTTTAATATCAAGATATTCTTTTATTCTAGAAAATCTTTCATAAAGAACTTCCTTTATATCTTTTGCATTAGGATGATCTTTAATAAGATTTAAATCATTTACTAAATCATTAGATACATTATCTTTATTAAATTGATTCTTAAAATTTTCAAGTTCTATAGATAATTCTTCTTTTGTTTTGGACGTACCTGGAGAAATTTTTCTTAAACTTAAAATTGTATCATACTCGTTTTTAATTTTTTGTAAAAGACGATTAGCTTCTGGAAGAGGTCCATTTTTAATTTTTTCCTCTATCTTTTTAAATTCATTTTTAAATTGATTCATATTTATCCTCCTTAATTTTCAATATATTATAGTTATATAACCAACTAGAATAAAAATCAAGAATTTTATAGAGAAAAATAATATAATATCTTATTCCCTCTTCTTTAAACTTCTATTATTTTCATAGTTTCAATTCTTTCTCTTATAGAATCAGAAGTACTAGAAAGCTTATTTTGAAAAAGTTTGTATTCCTTTAATAAAGAGACTGGATCTTTCGAATGAATAGCTGCTAAATATTTATATAAAACAATGCAAGTATCGTCTAGAGCAATTAAAACTTTTGAATTAATAAAAGGCGAGTTTTGTAATATGATAATATCAATGTTTTGTTTGTGTTTCTTAAATGATTCTATATATTTATCAAGCTCTTCATTTTTTAAATTTAAAGATTCACTTATTGCTCCCATTTCTATAATAAGATTAACGAATTGAGCATAAACCTCTTTATAAATTTTAAATTCTAATTCAAATTGAAGTTTGGTAACCCGATTATAATTAGATAATTTTGATTTATGAGTTTCTAATTCTTTAATTTGTATTGCTTTGAATTCTTCTAATTTTATATCATTTTCAGTTTGGTAATCTTTTGCAAAAGTTATATTCATAATCCAAACAAACATTGTTGTTAAAACTCCAACTAATATATGACTTATTTTAGAGCTAATAAATAGATAACTTGAAATTAATAAAATTAGATAAATAAAAGTTATTATAATTTGTTTTATCCAAAAATTTACTGTATTATTTTTCATAATTATTCTCTCCAATTATTAATTTAAGCAAGCTCTTTCCTAAAGTTGTTGCTTCAAATACTCTTGCTCTAGGATTAAGACCAGGGGTCATAACATTAAGTATTCTGCAATCATTAAGTTTTTCAAGACTTATTCTAATAATTTCTTTTGGATATTTCAAATTATTTGTTAAAGAACTTTCGTATTTGTCAGCTTTATTTTTAATAATATAATAGCTTTCAAAAAAAATAGATAAATCTATCCTAGATAAATTTTTTAAGATTTTTATATATTCTCTAGTTAATATGTCTTCATTTTTTATTCCGTTAATTAAAATATCTCCAATTTTTTCAAAAACATTATCATCTAAATTTTCACTGTTTTTAATATAATCCTGTAATTCTATAAGTGAGTTACTTAAAATGCTTTCTTGTATTTCATTCTTTGTTCCTTCAGGAAGTTCTTTTTTAAATTTTTCTATAAATTTAGCTAAATTAAATCTTCCTTTTAAATCTCTTAAAGAATAACCTGAAAATCCCAAAATAATAGATAATGCAGATAATCCCTCACTACTGCTTATAACTCCTGCTAAACTGTTATATGTTGTTACAACAGAATTAATATCAATATTGGCTAATTCAAGCATAAATTCTCATCCCCTTACAGTAATTTTATATACCATAAGTATAACAAAAAAAGGAACTAATATCTAGTTCCCTCTTCATTATTAAAATATTTTTTGAATTTAATAAGTGTCTAATCAATACTTATATTTAAACTTTTTTCAGCATTGCTTAAACTAGTTGTTCTTATTATTCCTTCTTCTGATTCTATTAATCCAAAGTTTTCAGAGTCTACGTTTTCAAAGGCTTTTTCTATATTGGTTTTGAATGATTTTGAAACAATTTCTTTTTTTAGAATTTTAACCATATCTTTTAAATTGTTTCTTAAAGTTTCTTCAGTAACTGAATTTCTAATATTTCTTGAAATTAAGTCAATACTAAATACTCTATGGTTGTGTATAAAGATATCAACGCGTTGTTCACAAATTGATGTTTGGGAAGCTGTATAATATTTCTTCTTTAAAAAAATATAATCTTCATCTATCTTAACTTTAAATCCTTTGTTTTTAAAAGCAGCAATTAAATTATTTTCACTAATTTTAGAAATTTCTTCTGAATAAGTAATCATATTTAACAATATAAAAAGTAATAATAAAAATTTTTTCATATTTTTCATCCCCTTATAATATTTTATTTATATTATAAGTATATAACAAAAGAGAACTAATATCTAGTTCCCTCTTCTATTTCCTATTTAAATTAATCCACACTAACATAATAGCACATTTTCTTTTCGGATAACATATCACGTTTTTTCCGCGTTTTTTCCATTTTTAATACAATTCTCTTGTTGCTTCTTCAGGAAAGAACTCTAATTTCAATTTATTAATTAACCTATTTTTGTTTCTGCTTACTGTAGCTAGCCCAATATCTAATATTTCTGCTATTTCTTCAAACTTTTTGCCTTGTTGGTATCTTAATTCTAAAATCTTAAAATATTTATCACTTTTTACTGTCTTTAATACTTCTTCTATTAATTTGATAAGTCCTTTGCTAGATTCTACTTTTAAATAGAAATTATTTATTTTTTCCTCTATTTTTTCTAAATCACTTTTGAATTCTTGATTAACTGGTCTAGTTTCATTAGGAATACCACCTTTTATAATCCCCTCTTCTTTAATTTCATTAATTCTTTTTTCTTTGTTCTCTACTATTCTTTTCAAAGGAATATAGTTATATAAAAGTCTTTCTGTTTTTTGGTAAGTATTCAAATGATTAGTTTTTATAAGATTCTCTTCTTTAAGTTTTCCAACAACTTCATTTGATATTTTTTTGATTTCTTTTGATGTTAACATTCCTAATGACCTCCTAGTTATTTTATGCTTATATTATCTATGATATAGAAGTCTTAAATCAATTTTAAGAGCTTTTTTAAAGTTACTTAACTATTGATACCTTTTCACTGTTTAAAATCTCGATAGCTCCAATTACAAACTGAAATGCTGATTTATTAGTGGCTTTATTCTTTATGATAATGTTTCCAACATCAGTTTCAATTATCATAGTCTTTATATTATCTTTACTAGGTAATCTTTGCAATTTTAAAGTTGTGATATCCTTTTCCTTTGCTATTAATCCCATAATTTCAGGAAGAACTTTAAATTTATCTAAGTATTCTTTATCTTTAAATTTTATGTTTAATCTTTCTTCTAACTTTTTTAAATTCATTTATAATTTCTCCTATGTTTAGATTTATAAAACTTCAATTAAAACTCCTGGATAACTTGGATCTAATTTATATCCAGGATTAAATACAGGGATCATTTCATCATAGTTATCATCTATTAACCAATTATGCCTTACCATTAGATCCTGTACTATTTGAACTATGTTTGATGCATCAAACTTTCTTTTACTATCCCTGGTGAATGTAAATTTTATTTGATAAGGTTTTTTCTTCCCTCTTAGCATTTCCTTAAATTTCTTTTTATTCTTGTTATCAAAATACTGATACTCAAAGTTAGCAAGGTATTTATTAACGGTCTTAGAGTTTAGGAGCAATGTATTATTGTTTATCCTAGTGAAGTTCTTACTGTTCTTGGAAGAGGGAACATTACCTTTTAGGAATATCCCTATTTCCATATTTGCCACCACTTTTTAGTTTGTAATTTTTCTAGAGAAAGTTTTTCTTCTTTGTACAAACCTTTGAAGTATTTTATGTTCTCATTGGAAATATTTAAAGAGGTTTTAAGCTTGTTAATTTTATTCTTAAGATCCTCATTTTCTTTTGATAATATCCCCTCTTCTTCTCTAGAATTTTTTAACTCTTTTTTGTGTGTTTCTAGTTTAGAAATATAGTCATTAAGATTATCAATTTCAGATTTTAGGATTCTGTTTTCATCTTGCTTATCCTGGATAACCTTTTTCTTGTTTTCTTGAAGTTTTTGATTTAGAGATTTTAATTCTGCTATCTCTTTTCTTGCAATAACTAAAAGATTATCTTCTTTAGGAATATGTGAAGTTTTATAATCTTTTATTAGTTTACATAGAGCATCAATACAAGAATCCACAGAATGTAAGTTTCTAGTTACTATGATACGTACTCCCATTCTCTCCTGTAATTCTGTAATTAGCTTTTTTAGATAATCCCTTTGACCTCTTTTGTAGAATGATTTTCTTAGTTTCTTTTCCTGAAAACTAACGTTTATTGTTGCTTTTTCCATTTTAAATAACCTCCTTGAATTTTTTTATAAGATCATACTTAACTTTTGTTTTTGCCATTGATTCCCATACAAATCCATATTCTTTTTTAGCTATGCTACATGCTGTATGCATCAATTCACTTTGTTTTTCTTTAGGAAGTGAATTAAAATAAACATCCAAGTTCTCTTTTTCTTTGATTAATTTTTCTTTAGTTTTCATTTCTGATTCTCGTTTCTCTTTAGCTTTTATAAGTTCTTTATCAATTAGCTTAGAACGATTATTAGAGCCATTATTTTTAGGTTTAATAGTTAGGTCGTAACCATCTTTTAGAGCGGCCACAATAAAGCCAGGTGACTTACTATTGCTTAGGCTAAAGTCTATTACTGCGTTTAGTCTTTCTAGGTTTATTTTTTTGTTAATAACAATTTTCATGATGTTTTTACATGTTAGTAATTCCAGGTTAGATTCTTGTAGCTTTTGTTTTATAGCTCTTACTTCTTGTTTTCTAAGATCAAGAGAACCACCACTATCTTTTAGAGTTTCTGTATCTGTAATTGTGGGTGTATCTAATTTAGTATTTTGTGAAAGACTAGTAGTGGTTTTTTTATATGTGTTTATATCTTTGTTTATATCTGGTATAGGTTCGTCATTTTGACTAAATCCATTTTGCATATTGACAAATCCATTTTGCATATTGCTAAATGGGATATTATCTTTATTTATGTTTAATTCATAGATATTTTTCACTTCTTCATCAACGATTGTATACCACTTAGTTCTGTCATAAGAAATTTTATTAAAGTTACCTGTTTTTAAAATATTTAAAGTTTCTAATTTTTTTAATGTCCTATTTATTTTTGTAGGATTAATATATGGGAATAATTCTCCAAAAGCTTTTGCACTATTAAATACCCAATATTCACCTTTTTGACAATTTTTTTTATTAGCTATATTTTTTCTAATCCAAAAAGCTATATTTTCAATTAAAATAGCTTCTTCTATTCCATATTTTTCTGCTAATTTGGTATTAAAACTATGATTCATTTTTTCCTCCTCTTATTGAAATAAAATCACTTTCTTCTAAGAATTTATAAATAATTTCAAAAGTTGTTTTATCAATTTCTTTAGATTCTCTATTTAAAACAGGTTTAATTTTAGAAATATAATATAATTCTAAAACATTAGCATCTGACATGGTTCTAGTAATTTTGTATTTTACAAAATAAGGATTTCGTTCTCTTGTGCTAGATAAAATCCTCCTTCCCAAATCCCTACTTTTCCCTATATAAATTAATTCTTTTTTTTCATCATAAAAGAAATATAATCCTTTGCTATATCTTAATTTCTCTAAAGACTTAACAAAATTATCACTTAATATTATTTCGCTATTTTTATATTGATAGCTTATATCTGATTTTAAATCTTCATTGAATATGCCACTTTCAACAACTATTTCAGAAATATATGGAGATTCAATAAATTTAGAAATTTCACAAATATATTTTATTTTATTATTTCCAGAATCAAATCTTAAAAAATAAGTTAATTTACTAATAAGATCCATAGAAAGTTTATCATTGCAAATTGCTCGTTCACATAAAACAGATAAATTTTCTAATTCCTCTTTTTCAAAACTTTCATATTTATTACAGAAATTTAAAAAATGTGTAACACTTTTAAAATAAAAACTTTTTGCCATAAATCCACCTCTTTTTTATTTTTTAGAGAGGTATGCTAGTATCTCTCTTTTTTTTAATTTATACGTGCCCTTAACATTTAAGTCTTGAGATACTAGCTTTGATGTTAAGAACACATGCAAATTAAAAATATAGTTTATTATAAGAGGTGCAATAACACCTCTTATGTAATTAGGG
>Ga0193951_1001585_pt1 | contig 10108 bp, 6 predicted proteins | sample BB_2_MG_FD_140370 | JGI IMG/M metagenome (GOLD analysis project Ga0193951, IMG submission 140370) | Microbial mat bacterial communities from the Broadkill River, Lewes, Delaware, United States - BB_2_MG | ecosystem: Environmental > Aquatic > Freshwater > River > Microbial mats | place: USA... | reverse complement strand
CGGATCTGGACTCATATTTCTAGAAAGTACTTGGGTAAGGTCATTTACCATTCCTACATGGTCGGCTCCATAAATTTTCAATATTGCCTTAAATTCTTGTTTAGAAGAGTCTATCCATTTTGCACTTATAATTCTGTAAGCATAATTTGCTTGTAGGCTTATAGCGTTTGGACAGTCTTGTTTGTGTACTTTTATGCCATCATTAATTGTGATAAAGCCAAATACCTTATCTCCGGGTATAGGGTTGCAACATTGTGACATTTTATAGTCTAATCGTTCTTCTTCTTTGCCAAAAACTAGCGAATCATATTTATCTACAATTTCATCTTTTTCTATAAAGTCTGGATTGCTAGAACTTCTTTTTATCCTATTTTTAAAGAAATTTACAAAAGCATTATTTCGTTTAGAAATAAATTCTTTAAGTTGGTTGTTATCAATAGACCCGTTACCCATTCTATAAAATAAATCTAAACTGGTTTTAAGTTTAAAATGGGTTACTAAATCATTTACAACTTTTTCATTAAGGTTTATTTTAAGATGTCTCAGTTTTCTGGCTAAAATTTCTTTTCCTTCTTCAGCTATTTTCTTTTGTCCTTCTTTTAAAGCACTTTTAATACGTGTTCTAGCTCTTGCAGTAACAACAAAGTCTAACCAACCAATATTTGGTTTTTGACTTTTTGAGGTAATAATTTCTACTTGATCTCCACTAAATAACTCGTGACTTATGGGTTTTAATTTTCCGTTTACTTTTGCTCCACGGCAAGTCATACCTACTTGGGTGTGAATAGCAAATGCAAAATCTAATGCGGTAGCATGTTTTGGAAGAGCTTTTAAATCTCCGTTAGGAGTAAATACATAAATTTCTTTCGAGTATAAATTTAATTTAAAGTCTTCAACAAAATCAACAGCACTACTATCTGAATTTTCAAGAGTTTCTTTAATTTTATTCAACCAATCATCTAAGCCACTTTCACGCTCATTTTTATTTTTATATCTATAATGTGCTGCATAACCCTTTTCTGCAATTTCATTCATTCTTTCTGAACGAATTTGAACTTCCACCCATTTCCCTTTTGGTCCCATTACGGTTATATGAAGAGATTCGTAGCCTGTAGATTTTGGTTGGCTAATCCAATCTCTTAACCTACTTGGATTAGGAATAAAGTGATCTGTTACTATCGAATATATTTTCCAAGCATCAAATTTTTCATTTTTTAAAGTAGATTTATAAATAATTCTAATGGCAAATTTATCATAAATTTCATCATAAGTAACGCCTTGCGAAAGCATCTTTTTTCTAATAGAATAGATGGATTTTCTTCTTCCTTTTATGTAATATTTAAAGCCTTCTTTATCAAGAGTATCACTTATAATATTTGAAAAGGACTCAATATATTTATTCTGTTCTTCCTTACTTTGGGTGATTTTTTTGGCAATATCGCTATAAACTTCAGGCTCGGTATATTTTAAACCTAAATTTTCTAGTTCAGTTTTTATATTGTATAAACCAAGTCTATGAGCTAAGGGAGCATAGATATATAGTGTTTCAGAGGAAATTTTAACTTGTTTTTCATGTGGCATAGCATCCATTGTTTGCATATTATGCAAACGGTCTGCTATTTTTATTAAAATTACTCGAACATCATCATTAAGTGTTAGTAGCATTTTTCTAAAATTCTCAGCTTGTACAGAGGCATCTTGATCTTTTTTTAAGTGAGAAATTTTTGTTAATCCATTTACAATTCGAGCCACATTTTCGCCAAATAAACGCTCAATATCTTCAATAGTATACTCTGTATCTTCAACCACATCATGAAGAAGGGCTGCAACAATGGACGTTGTATCTAGACCAATTTCATAGGCTACAATTTTAGCTACTGCAATGGGATGGTAAATATAAGGTTCGCCAGTTTTTCTACGCTGACTACTATGCGCTTCTACCGATAAGTCAAATGCTTTTCTAATTTCTTTTTTGTCTGCATCTGTAAATGTTTGGTAGGCGCCTTTTAGCAAATCTTTATAGCGTCTAGCTATTTCTTTATTTTCTTCTTCTGTTGATAAATTGTATGCCATTGATTAAAATTACATTTAAAATTTAACTCTGCAATTGTAAATAATTATTTTTTTAAATTTAAAATTCGTTGCAATAATGTTGGGTGTGAATAATGAAATTTAACATATAGTGGATGAGGCGTTAAGTTACTTAAACTGTTTTTTGAAAGTTTTTTTAAAGATGAAATTAAAGCATTGGCATTGAAATGTTTTTTGGCATAATCATCGGCCTCATATTCAAATTTTCTAGATAAAATATTCATAATAAAATTGGTGAATTCAGAAATAGGGCTATACAAAACGCTAAAAGCAATTAAACCAATATGAAAACTAGCTTGTTCAACTCCCAAAGCTTGAGATAAAACTTGATTACTTACCATTAATGATAAAATATATAACATAAATCCTGTTAAAAGTATAGATGCGATAAGATTGTAAACAATATGTTTTTGTTTATAATGTCCTACTTCATGAGCTAACACCGCTACAATTTCATTATTTTCTAAATCATTTATTAGCGTGTCATATAAGGTAATTCTTTTTTGTGAACCAAAACCAGAAAAGTATGCATTTGCCTTTGTTGAACGTTTAGAACCATCAATTACAAATATATTTTGAAGTTTAAATCCAATTTTTTTGGCAAAATTTTCAATTTCGGTTTTTAGCTCTCCCTCAACTAATGGCTTTTGTTTATTAAATAACGGAACAATTAATTTAGAGTAAAACATATTCATAAACACTGTAAAAACACTCATTAAAAGCCAAGCATATAACCAAAAAGTATTTGTAGTTATTTGATAAAACCAAGTGATTAAGGCTAAAATTCCACCACCAATAATTAATAGCATCATCCAACCTTTTAGTTTATCCAAAACAAACGTAGTTTTAGTAGATTTGTTAAATCCAAATTTTTCTTCAATTACAAAGGTTTTGTAATATGAAAAAGGAACTGAGAGAATATCGCTAGCCAACGCAATTATTCCAAAAAATATAAGCGTTATTAAAATAGGATTATTAGAGATACTTTTTGCCAAAGTATCAACAAAAGCAAATCCATCAACTATAAAAAATAAAAGTGTGGCAATTATAGAAAAAGTGCTTGAAATTAATGAGAATTTATAATTTTCTTTTTTGTATCGTTGCGATTTTAGATATTCTTCATCATTATAAATGCCTTGGAGTTCATCGGGTATTTTATCATTAAAATGCTTAGAATTTAAATAATTGAGTACGGTATCAAAAATAAATTTAATACAAATAATACTGATTAAAATATAGAATACGATAGTTGGAGTCATTGAAAAAATGTTGTAATTAATTACTTAATTGTCTTTGTCTAACCGCTTCAAATAAAAGAATCGCTGCGCTAACGGATACATTCATAGAGTCAATTTTACCTCTCATTGGGATAATAATATTTGTGGTGGTATTTTGTAACCAATTCTCAGTTAACCCAGTAGCTTCAGTACCAACAACTATGGCGCTTGCATTGGTGTAATTTATAGTTTGGTATTCAACCGAAGCAGTTAAAGCTGCACCATAAATATTAATTTGATGTTGTTTTAAAAAGTTGATTATTTCTGAACTTGTTCCAGTTGCTATTGTTGTGGTAAATACACAACCAACACTAGATCTAATAATATTGGGATTGTACATGTCTGTTTTAGGATTAGCAATTAAAACAGCATCAATACCTGCAGCATCTGCGGTACGAAGTAATGCTCCAATATTACCAGGTTTTTCAGGAGCTTCAGCTACTAAAATTAACGGATTTTTATTTTTAAATTGTATAGAGTTTAATGACAAATCTTTGCTTTTAGCAACTGCAATAATACCTTCAGTAGAACCTCTTAAAGCTAATTTTTGATATACTTCATTTGAAATTTCAATACAGTCAATTTTATAAGTGAATGAATGTATTATTTTTTCAAGAGCTTTATCTGATATGATTGATGTATCAACAAGAAGTTTTTCAATTTTATAATGCCCACCAATAGCCAAAGAAATTTCTCTTAACCCTTCAATTAAAAAAGTTTGAGTTTTTTTGCGTTGCTTTGATTTTTCTTTAAGTTGAATTAATTCTTTAATATAAGTATTTTGTGTGCTCGTAATCTGTTTATTCATAAAGATTAAAGTTAATTGCAAAGATACTAATTCTAACTATTTTTTATGAAATTGATTTGAATTAAGATTTAAAATAAAAAAGATGCACCATTTGAAGAATTATAATTGATGTTCTTCAATATTATAGTAATTAATTAATAAAGTAACCATTTTACTGTATCCTTTAATTCCGTCTTTTTGCTTGTTTGCTTTTAAAAAAGAATCGTAAAATAATTTAAAGTATTTTTCAGACCAGTTTTGGTAAGACTGCCAAAACTCTTGACTTTCTTTTAAATCTTTTAAAATTCCTTTATTTAGTTCTTTTTTAAGCAATTCAAATTGTGCAGGTTGTTTTCGATAGATGTCTGCTAAACAGTAGCGTAAAGCCATAGTACTACCGGCATAGTTAAAAAAAGGGTTTTTAGAATGTTTAGTAGCTAAATAACTTACAAAATTAGCTTCACTTTCTGGAGCAATACCTATTTGATGGGCCAACTCATGACATACGGTGGCAGGGTAAGAGTTTTTAGGAATTAAATTATTTACCTGTGCCTCATTAGTTACAGGATTTAAATAACCAGCAAATCCCATATAAGTTAAAGGAACACTAAATAAAGAATTTTTTAGAGATGATGTTTGGTGCTTAAATTGAGGATATACCGTTGCTAATTGTTTATAAGCTTCGAAAGAATATTCTCGTATTTCTTTTTTTGAAATATTTTTTTGAATTAAAATGGTATCGTTGTTGGTAATTGAATAATGAATTTGATTTGTTTTATGAATCAATTTTTTAGTGAAAGTTATCAATTCCTCATCAGTATATGGCTTATTATCAATTTTTAAATGACTGCTTAACGAAGGTCTTAAATAATTTAAACCCCAATTTAAATGGAAAACAAAAAAAAGAATGGATGCAAGAGCTCCAATTTTAAAAAAGGAAGTTTTTAAAGTTATTTTTCTCTTTCTAAAAAGTTTGAATATTGAATATAAAATAATAACAATTAAAGTTATGTACATTAAATCTCCAAAAGAAAATGGAAGCCAGCCAAAAATCAACCTCAAAAATTTTGAAATATAAAGGTATAAACCATTTGAGTAATATTTTTCAACAAAAGATGGATATTGTGAGAGAATTTGCACAAATGCCCATTGCATAAGCAATAATAAAGTTAAAATTTTATATGTTTTTTGACGCTCCATGTCACAAAAATAGAAAATTAAAAGTCAGTTTAATGAATTTAAATAGTTATTAACAAAATAGTTAGTTGTTAACAACAAATGTGCAAAAATAAAAATCCTTTTTTAGCTAAAATTTGAAGATGAAAAAATTACATTTGCTTTCAATTAATATGCAATAAATGATTGTTTTCTTTGAAAATAATTTATAAATTAAGAAATAAAGAGTAATAATTCTTATTTATCTTTGTTATAGTTAATAAATAATTGATAGTTAGTTAAATACAAATAAATAAACGCGTGAAAAATTTACAACCCATACCATCTAAAAGTTTTAAAAAAAGCACCATTATAAGTCTTGAAAAAGGAAAATTACCACCACAAGCCATTGACTTAGAAGAAGCTGTTTTAGGAGCTTTAATGATAGATAAAAAGGGGGTTGATGATGTTATTGATATTTTACATGGAGAAGTTTTTTACAAAGAAGCTCACCAGTTAATTTACGATGCAATTTATACGTTGTTTCAAAATTCTGAACCTACAGATTTATTAACTGTAGCCAATCAACTTAGAAAAACAGGAAATTTAGACCAAATTGGGGGCGATTATTATTTGGTGAGTTTAACACAAAAGGTATCTTCCTCTGCTCATATTGAATTTCATGCTAGAATCATTCTTCAAAAATACATACAACGTAAATTGATTTCTATTTCTTCTGAAATTATTGAGGAAGCTTATGATGAAACCATAGATGTTTTTGATTTATTAGACGATGCAGAAACAAAATTATTTGAAGTTACACAGGGAAATCTTAAAAAGGGATCGGAAGATGCGCAAGGACTTGTAAAACAAGCGATTGATAAAATTCAAGAAATATCAAATAAAAAAGGGATGAGTGGTGTTGCTACAGGTTTTACTCGTTTGGATGAGCTTACTTCAGGTTGGCAACCTTCAGATTTGGTAATTTTGGCAGCACGTCCTGGTATGGGTAAAACAGCATTTGTCATGTCTATGGCTAAAAATATGGCCATAGATTTTGATACACCTGTAGCTATTTTTTCTTTAGAGATGTCATCAGTACAGTTAATTACACGTATGATTTCGAGTGAAACGGGTATTTCTTCTGGAAAACTTAGAAAAGGAAACTTAGAGCCTCACGAATGGGAGCAATTAAATGTAAAGGTTAAAAACTTATCAAAAGCACCTATATTTATTGATGATACACCTTCATTATCAATTTTTGATTTAAGAGCTAAAGCTCGTCGTTTAGCTTCACAGCATGGAATTAAAATTATCATCATTGATTATTTACAATTAATGACTGCAGGAAATTCTTCAGGAGGAAATAGAGAGCAAGAAATTTCTACGATTTCTCGAAATTTAAAAGCATTGGCAAAAGAGTTAAGCATTCCGGTTATAGCGCTTTCTCAATTAAGTAGAGCAGTAGAAACACGTGGAGGAAGCAAAAGACCGTTGTTATCAGATTTAAGAGAGTCAGGTGCAATTGAGCAAGATGCAGATATAGTGTCATTCATTTTTAGACCAGAATATTATGGATTAACAGAGTGGGATGATGAAGAAAGAACACCTTGTGAAGGACAGGCTGAGTTTATTGTAGCAAAACATAGAAATGGTGGTTTGGAGAATATCAGATTGAAATTTACGGGGCATTTAGCACAATTTAGTAATTTAGATGAAGATTTTGGAAATGAGTTTCAATCTAAAATGAATAGTAGCATTTCCTCTTCTAGTATGATAAGTCCTCAAGATGCATTTGGAACTCCTGATAGTTTAGATGATGGCGATGTACCATTTTAAAAATAAAAAGAATATAAAACAGGTTTCAGTTTATAAAACAATGCTGTTGAGTGTAGTGTTGATGTTCACTCAAAGTCTGTTTGCTTCATTCATATTATTACCGATGGATGATGTAACTCAAACCAATCATTTAAAGGCCTATGGAATTACTTTTTGGTCTTTGCAACAAGGAAATAAAGCTAAATGGTTACTTAACTATCAAGGAGGTTCTTTTTTATTAGAAGATAATGAAGCTACACGAAACGAATGTAAAATAAGAGGGGTAACTTTTGAAATAATTTCAGATACACAAGCTGAAACTATTTTAAAAGAAATTAGCAGTCCATCAAAAAATATGGAAGCTATTGATTTAGAAAAAGCACCAAAAATAGCAGTTTATTCGCCAAAAGATAAAATGCCTTGGGATGATGCTGTTACTATGGTATTAACCTATGCTGAAATTCCTTTCGATGTAGTGTACGATACCGAAGTGTTAGAAGAAAAATTATTGTTATACGAATGGCTGCATCTTCATCATGAAGATTTTACTGGTCAATTTGGAAAATTTTACGGCGCGTATAGAACGGCACCTTGGTACATAGAACAAAAAAAAGAGGCTGAAGAATTAGCTAAAAAATTAGGGTTTTCAAAAGTTTCACAAGAGAAACTCGAAGTTGCCAAAAAAATAAGAGATTTTGTAATAGGAGGTGGGTTTATGTTTGCAATGTGTTCAGCTACAGATAGTTTTGATATTTCTTTAGCTGCTGAAGGGGTTGATATTTGTGAAGTCATGTTTGATGGAGATCCTTCAGAAATCAATTATCAACAAAAAATTGATTATACCAAAACTTTTGCTTTTAAAGACTTTACGTTGATTAGAAACCCTATGGAATATGAGTTTTCAACTATTGATATGACCCGCAAGCGCCAAAGCATTAAACGTACTTCCGATTATTTCTCATTACAAGAATATTCAGCAAAATGGGATCCAATACCAACAATGCTTTGCCAAAATCATACCCAACTAATCAAAGGATTTATGGGACAAACTACTTCATTTGATAGAGATGCAATAAAATCAAATGTATTAGTAATGGGAGAAAATAAAACCAATAAAGAGGCTCGTTATATTCACGGAGTTAAAGGAAAAGGTATGTTTACCTTTTATGGAGGACACGACCCTGAAGATTATCAGCATAGAGTAGGAGATGCTAAAACCGAGTTGGATTTACACCCTAATTCACCAGGATATAGATTGATATTAAACAACGTATTGTTTCCAGCCGCAAAGAAAAAAAAGCAAAAAACGTAAGCTGTTAATAACAGTTCAATAACTTTCCCAACTTTTTTTATGGTTTCAACTATCAAAAACAGTATTTTTGCAACTTTAAAATTAAATAATTAAAAATGTCAACTACACAACAACTGCAAGATTTTGCACAACAAGTAAGAAGAGATATCGTTCGTATGGTGCATGATGTACAGTCAGGGCATCCAGGAGGCTCATTAGGCTGTAATGAGTTTTTAACGGTTCTGTATCAAGAGGTCATGGATTATTCTACTAATTTTAGTATGGATGGTAAAAACGAAGATTTATTCTTTTTGTCTAACGGACATATTTCTCCAGTTTTTTATAGTGTATTGGCACGAAGTGGTTTTTTCCCAGTAAGTGAATTAGCTACATTTAGAAAATTAAATACACGTTTGCAAGGACACCCTACTACACATGAAAATTTACCAGGTGTAAGAGTTGCTTCAGGTTCATTAGGACAAGGTATGAGTGTTGCAATTGGAGCAGCTGAAGCAAAGAAGCTAAACGGAGATGATAAATTAGTTTATTCTTTACATGGAGATGGTGAAATGCAAGAAGGTCAAATTTGGGAAGCGGCAATGTACGCTGCTGGTAAAAATATTGATAACTACATAGCCACTATAGATTACAATTTAAAACAAATTGATGGCGCAACTGATGATGTATTACCGTTAGGTAATTTAAAAGCAAAATTTGAAGCGTTTGGGTGGATTGTATTAGAAGTTGAAAAGGGGAATGACATTGAAGCTATAAAACAAGGCTTAAAAGAAGCTAAAGCAATTACTGGTAAAGGAAAACCAGTTTGTATATTATTACATACTGAAATGGGTAATGGAGTTGATTTTATGATGCATACCCACGCTTGGCACGGAAAACCACCAAGTGACGCTCAATTAGAAAGTGCTTTAAATCAAAATCCTGAAACTTTAGGAGATTATTAAAAAACAAAATCCTGCTTTATGCAGGATTTTTTTATGATTTATTTATTGCTTTACATCCAATAATTTGTAAGATTACTTTTATCTTTACGTCTGTTCAAAAAAATAATTTAAACTAATTAAATGAAAATAGGAATTGTTTGTTATCCAACTTTTGGAGGAAGCGGAGTAGTGGCAACAGAGTTAGGAATGGCATTAGCTCAACGTGGACATCACGTTCATTTTATAACGTATAAGCAACCAGTGCGTCTCGATTTTATATCTAACGATATTCACTTCCATGAAGTATTTGTAGAAGAGTATCCATTATTTCATTTTCAACCCTATGAATTGGCTTTGTCGAGTAAAATGGTTGAAGTTGTGCAACAGTATAATTTAGAAATTTTACATGTGCATTACGCCATTCCACATGCATATGCCGCTTATATGGCAAAACAAATGTTAAAAGAAAAAGGGATTGATATTAAAGTTGTAACCACGTTGCATGGAACAGATATTACCTTAGTTGGTAGTCATCCTAATTATAAAACAGCAGTTGAATTTAGTATTAATAATTCTGATGTAGTAACTACAGTTTCTGAAAGTTTAAAAAGCGACACCTTAAGGTTGTTTCATATAAGAAAAGAGATTAAAGTAATTCATAATTTTATTGATTTTGAAAAATATCCCGAAATTAAATCGCCTGAATGTCAAAGACAAACTATTGCAAAGGAAGATGAACGAATTATTG
>Ga0193951_1001582_pt1 | contig 10116 bp, 10 predicted proteins | sample BB_2_MG_FD_140370 | JGI IMG/M metagenome (GOLD analysis project Ga0193951, IMG submission 140370) | Microbial mat bacterial communities from the Broadkill River, Lewes, Delaware, United States - BB_2_MG | ecosystem: Environmental > Aquatic > Freshwater > River > Microbial mats | place: USA... | reverse complement strand
GAAGAAAAGAAGTTGCTTTCCTGTTGTAAAAAAAGCCACATTAAACGATGCCTTTCTAGTGATAGTGTAGAAGGAGAGAGTGCATTTTTACGTTGAACCCTATATCCGTAAGGTAAAAACTTCTTGAATGATTTTCCGTCGATAGGATCCGTAAAATTGTCTCCTTTTAACCACCAAGCTATAATTGGGCGAGCCCAATAACTAGCTTTGATTAATATTGGCCTTGGAATTGTATTTAGTATTGCTTTAAATAAAGACACAAATTATATGACTAATGGTTGTTGTCTGAATTCGTCTTCCTCATTACTTTCAATACCTAACGCATCGTATATATACTTAAAGGTAGATAATAACTCAGGTTTACCATCAATAATAGCTACATCATGTTCAAAGTGGGCAGAAGGTTTATTGTCTAAAGTAGTGATGGTCCATCCATCACTGTGTTGACGAATTTTTTGTGTACCCATATTAGTCATAGGTTCAATGGCAACTACCATACCTTCTATGAACTTTTTACCACGACCTCTACGTCCGTAGTTAGGCATTTCTGGATCTTCGTGCATCTTACGTCCTAATCCGTGACCTACTAATTCACGAACAACACCATAGCCATGCTTTTCGGTAAAGTTTTGAATTGCAAATCCTACATCGCCTACACGATTTCCTACTTTAAATTCACGAATACCTACGTATAAACTTTCTTTAGTAACGTCTAATAATTTTTGTACTTCTGGTGATACTTCACCTACAGCAAAAGTGTAGGCATGATCTCCGTAAAAATCATTTTTTACTGCACCACAATCAATAGAGATAATATCACCTTCTTGTAATGGAGTGTTGTTTGGAATTCCATGAACCACTTGAGAGTTAGGACTCATACAAAGCGTGTTTGGGAAATCGTACAAACCTAAAAAACCAGGAATAGCACCTTGCTCACGAATGAAATCTTCAGCAAGTTTATCAAGATACAATGTAGTAACTCCAGGTTTTACTTCTTTGGCAAGCATACCTAAGGTTTTTGATACTACTAAAGCACTTTCGCGCATTAATTCAATTTCTTCTCTAGTTTTTGGTTTAATCATGGTAAAAATATTGAGGCGCAAATTTACAGTTATTTTTGATATGGATGTTTATATTCTTGACCAGATAGTATTTTTAAGAAATCTTCTTCAACTGAGTTATCTTCAATAGCGTGTTCTACAAAACGGCCAACTTCTTTTCCGTCTTTATAAAAAATGAAAGTTGGAACTCGAATTACATTGAAACCTTCTTCTAAACCATTGGCTTTTTTCTGACGATTTACTGTAACCAGTTCAAGATTTTTATAATCAAATTCGGCTTCGTCTAAAATTTTATAAAAATTAGGAATTTCTCTTTTACTATCTCCACACCAAGTTCCCATAAAACCTTTTATCTTTATGTCTTTTAGGTATGGTTTTAGTTTTTCTACGGTAGCTTTATCTGTTTCGTAATATGAATAAAAATCGTTGAACCAATCACTTCCGTATGGTTCTTGTTGGAAGTCTTTTTTAGTGGCAATACCAACTAAGTTTCCATTTTCATTTTTTGTTGCTAGGTTCTTTGGTGTCGATGCACAAGAAATAATAAGTAAGGCTACAAAAAGGTATACGATTTTTTTCATAAGATATATTTTTAAATAAGCGAATGTTGTGTCATTTCTTCAGGTTGTTCAACCCCCATTAATTTTAAAATGGTTGGAGCAACGTCGCCTAAAATACCACTTTTTATTGATTTTAACTCCTTGTCAATTAAAATCATAGGAACAGGATTGGTGGTGTGCGCTGTGTGTGGTGTTCCATCTGGGTTAATCATTGTTTCACAGTTTCCGTGATCAGCGATTAAAATAGTGGTGTAATCGTTATCCAGTGCCGTAGTTATTACATCTTTTACACAATTATCAACAGCTTCACAAGCTTTAACAGCAGCTTCAAAAACACCTGTGTGTCCTACCATGTCTCCATTAGCAAAGTTTAAACATACAAAATCAACATTACCGCTTTGTAGTTCAGGAACAATAGCGTCGCGAATTTCATAAGCACTCATTTCAGGTTTTAAATCATAGGTAGCTACTTTTGGAGATGGACATAGCAAACGTTTTTCTCCTGTAAATTCATCTTCTCTTCCACCAGAGAAAAAGAAAGTAACGTGTGGATACTTTTCTGTCTCAGCAATTCTAATTTGACTTTTTCCAGCTGACTCTAATACTTCACCTAAGGTGTTTTCAATATTTTTTCCGTCGTAAATAACATGAATGTTTTTAAAAGTGTCGTCATAGCTTGTCATGGTAACAAAATATAACGGGAGTTTTTTCATGTTGAATTCAGGAAAATCTTTTTGGCTCAAAGCTTCTGTTAACTGACGACCTCTGTCGGTTCTAAAGTTGAAGAAAATAACAACATCATCTTCCTTGATTGTAGTTTTTGGCTGTTGATTTTCGTCAACCATCACTATTGGTTTAATGAATTCATCGGTAACATCTGCATCATAACTTTTTTGAATGCTAGCTGGAGCACCCGAAGAAAAAGCTCCTTTTCCATTTACCAAAGCTTCGTAAGCAAGTTGCACACGTTCCCAGCGGTTATCACGATCCATTGCATAGTAACGACCAGTAACTGTTGCTAGCTCACCAGTTGTTTTTTGCATGTGTTCTTGAATATCGTTGATAAAGTACTTTCCTGATTTTGGGTCACAATCACGACCGTCAGTAAAAGCATGTAGGTATACATTATCTAAACCAACATTGTTAGCTGCAGATAGCAATCCTTTTAGGTGGTCAATATGAGAGTGAATTCCTCCATTAGAAACCAATCCTAAAAAATGCACATTTTTATTGTTTGCCTTTGCATATTCAAAAGCATTTAGAAGTTCCTTTTCTTGTGCTAAAGTTCCCTCTTTTACAGCTTTGTTGATTTTAGCTAAATTCTGATATACAATTCTACCAGCACCTAAATTCATATGCCCAACTTCAGAGTTTCCCATTTGTCCCACAGGTAAACCAACATGTTCGCCATCGGTTCTTAACTGTGCGTGTGGAAATTTATCGTATAACGAGTTTATAAAGGGAGTTTTTGCGTTATATATAGCCGATACTTTTGGGTCTTGGGTAATTCCCCAACCGTCCAAAATCATTAAAATTACTTTCTTGTTCATTTGTTGTGTGTTGTACTGCAAAAGTAAGAAAGATTTTTGGGGGATATTTTAGGAATTCACAAAAACAAAAGCAACGTATATCAGTATAGAAAAGATTATAAGGATGCCAATACTATTCTTAATGTATTGAGTTCTATTTTTCTTTAAGGTTTGTAGGCGTATTTTGTCAAGTTCCTTTTTGTTAGTAGACTTATTAAAATATAATTTATCACTGTTTTCTTTTTGAAACCGTTCTAGTTTATCAAAAGCACTAACTCTTTTTCTTTTATTGTTTTTTAAACTGGTTATCATTGCAGATACCGCTCCACCAAAACTCATAGCAAATTAATTTTAGGATATATCTATTTGTATATTTAATCAGTTAGATGTTACAAAATCAAAGGATAATATTATCTTCTGTACTTACGAATAGCCTCTTTAATTTTCTCAATTCTGTTTTCAGGATCTGGATGTGTGCTTTGAAATTCAGGAATTCTATTTGGTCCAGCTGCAGCTTTTAAAATTTCCATTACGCCAATTAAGTTTTCAGGATCATACCCCGCATCAATCATTAATTTTACGCCTAATTCATCACTTTCTAGTTCATCGCCACGACCGTTCTTTAATAAAGTTTGTTGTCCAATACTATTAGCTAATTGTCCTAAATCAGCACCAACAGAAGCGCCCATGGTTAAAAGTTTCCAGAAATTTGCATCAGTAATTCGTTCATTAGAGTGTTTTCCTAAAACATGACCAATTTCATGTCCTAAAACTCCTGCTAATTGATCTTCGTTTTTTAATTGAGAAAACAGGGCATGGGTAATAAAAACCTGTCCGCCAGGTAAAGCAAAAGCATTAATCGTTTTTTCGTCTCTTAATAAATGAAAATCGAACTGATAACCAGATTTTTTAGCAATCGTGTTGTTTACGAGTTTAGCTCCCACTTTGTCTACAAGTGCTTGAGCTTTTTCGTTAGGGTATAAACCTCCATGCTGTTGAGTCATTATGTGAGCTTGTTGTAATCCAATAGCAATTTCTTGCTCTGGAGATAAGCTAACTGCTTGTGTTTTTCCTGTATAAGGGTTTACCTCTTGTTGACTGCATTTACGTAAATAAGCAAAAGCAACTATAGCTATACCTATAAGTAAACGAGTTTTTAATCCTCCTTTAATTTTCATCAATAAGTTCTTTGAATTAGTCCCAAAAGTAAAAGTACGAAATATATAATTTAACGGATATCAATTTTTTGTGAACTATAAAAAACTTAAATTTACACAGCAAAACAAACAACATTATGGAGCCTCACTTTGAATTAAACGAAGTTACTAAGAAGTTACCCAAACACTTACATAAATTTGTGGTAAAACAACCGTACGATGAATATACTGCTCAGAACCAAGCAGTATGGCGTTATGTAATGCGTATGAATGTAGATTATTTAGGAAAAGTAGCGCATGATTCATACTTAGATGGATTAAAAAAAACAGGTATTTCTGTAGAGAAAATTCCTCATATGCAGGGAATGAACCGTATTTTAAAAGAAATAGGTTGGGCAGCGGTATCTGTTGATGGCTTTATACCACCAAATGCTTTTATGGAGTTTCAAGCATACAACGTGTTAGTGATTGCATCTGACATGCGTACGATAGATCATATAGAATATACTCCTGCACCAGATATTATTCATGAAGCTGCAGGACATGCACCAATTATAGCAAACCCAGAGTATGCTGAGTATTTACGTCGTTTTGGAGAAATTGGAGCAAAAGCGATTTCTTCAGCAAAAGATTACGAAATGTATGAAGCTATTCGTTTGTTGTCTATCTTAAAAGAAGATCCTAACTCTACCCAAAAAGATATTGATGAAGCACAAGAAAAAGTAGAGTGGTTACAAGATAATATGGGAGAACTTTCAGAAATGGCTCAAATAAGAAACTTGCACTGGTGGACGGTTGAGTATGGGTTGATAGGAACTCTTGATGATCCGAAAATTTATGGAGCTGGATTGTTGTCTTCTATAGGAGAAAGCAAATGGTGTATGAAAGATGAAGTAGAAAAAGTTCCATATACATTAGATGCTGCTAATGTGAGTTTTGATATAACAAAGCCGCAGCCTCAGTTATTTGTTACGCCAGATTTTGCTCATTTAAGTTTGGTGTTGGAACAATTTGCTAATAAAATGGCAATACGAACTGGAGGATTAAAAGGAATAGAAAAACTAATAAATTCTAAAAATTTAGGAACTATTGAGTTGAGTACTGGTATTCAGGTATCGGGTGTTTTTACAAATGTAATAACAGATGAGAATAACAAAGCTATTTACGTACAAACTACAGGTCCTACTGCCTTAGCAAATAGAGATAAAGAGTTAATAGGTCACGGTATAAATTACCATGCAGAAGGTTTTGGAAGTCCGATAGGAAAGTTGAAAGGAATTAACATTCCCATAGAAAACATGAGTCCGCGTGATTTGAAAGCTTATGGAATTTACGAAGGAGAACAAGTTACGTTAGAATTTGAAGGTGGAGTAAAAGTAGTAGGGGAAGTAATTACAGGAACAAGAGATTTACGAGGTAGAATTTTGCTGATTTCTTTTAAAAACTGTACAGTAACTCATGGAGAGACGTTATTATTTCATCCAGACTGGGGAGTGTATGATATGGCTGTAGGTGTAGAAGTGGTGTCTGCTTTTGCTGGATCTGCTGATGTAGCTTCATTTGGAGATGTAGGAAAAGTATCGGAAACAAAAACGCACAAAATTCAGTATTCTGAATCGGATAAAAAGTTATATAGTTTATATGACAGAGTAAGAGAGTTAAGGGAAGGTGGCACGGTTTCTGAGGAAGACATTGAGGAGATTTTTACAGAAGTAAATTCGAAGTTTAAAAATGATTGGTTGTTGCCGTTAGAGTTGTTAGAATTGGCTACACTAAACAATTTTTCAATAAAAGAAGTGTTACGTGAATATCTTGAAAAGATGAAAAGTAACAAGAGTTACACTACGTTAATTGAAAACGGTTTACTTTTGTTGGAAAATTACCAAGAAGTATAACATGGGATTATTTAATTTATTTAGAAAGAAAAATATGAGTAACGAAATACAGGAATATTTAGCTAAAGGAGCAGTTGTTTTAGATGTAAGAACTTTAGCGGAATGGAATGAAGGGCATAGTGAAGGAGCAAAGCATATTGTTTTAGCGACAATTCCTACAAATGTAGATGAGATTAAATCGTGGAATAAACCAGTGATAGCAGTATGTAGAAGTGGAGGTAGAAGTGGTCAGGCAGCGCAGTTTTTACAAAACCATGGAGTAGATGTAATTAACGGAGGACCTTGGCAAAATGTTGATCAATATTTAGTGAAATAAATATAAAAAGATTAAAAATTCATAAAAGGAAATGCTTGCAAAAGTGTTTCCTTTTTTTGTTGTAGTCTTTTCAAAAATATTTGATGAGCTTCAGATTCTGAGTTAAAAGGTTTGTGGTTTAATCCTCTTTGAATGGTGTCAACTTGTTGCATAGTTTTATATGAGTCTTCTGTAATCCAAACCTCTTTAAACTTTTCCCAGATATAATTAATAGCTGTTTTATTTGGATGAATCATATCTTCATCGTAAAAGCGATAATCACGCAACTCATCCATTACAATTTCATATGAAGGGAAATAGTAAATAGCATTTCTCGGTTCTACTACTTCGTGAATAGCCGAAAGTAAGTGTGCTTTACTACGCTGGTTTTCTATAAATCCGTCTTTAATATGACGAACGGGTGAAACTGTATAAACAATTGTTGTTTCTGGATTTATAGATTTGACTAAAGAATTAATCGCTTCCAAGCTTTCTGAAACTTCTTCAACAGTTAGTAATTCTTTCAAAAATTTTTTCTGCGGAATTTTATGGCAGTTTGCAACCAATGTATCTGTAGCTATTTCACGATATACCCATGCAGTTCCTAATGTAATAATTATGTGAGAAGTATTTTTTAATTGCAGGAACGTAGAGTTGATATTGGTGTTAAGAGTATTTAATAATTCCTCTTTTGAAGTCGAACTCACTACCGAATGTGCATCAAAACAGTGCCAGCGTTCATTGTGAAAAAAGACATCACTTTCGGTATATTCTTCTTTGTTTAAGGCTTTTGTAATTAAATTTTCAATAGCCTTAGGATGGAATAAAATACCAAAAGGATTTTGTTTTGATTGAAACTTATAATAGTTCAGTTTGTTACCAATATTTTCAGAAAAACAAGAACCAAGTAAAAGTAGTTTTGACTGATAATTAATTAGATTATGCTTTTGCTTCGTAAGTGGTATTTGCGTCTGAAGATTCATAAATTTTTAAGAAAAATAACAATCAAAAATAAGTATAAAATCTTCATAAGAAGTGATGTAGGTTGGTAATTCGTTAAAATTTGTATCTTTGTTCAAAAGAATTCAAAATAAATTGAACAATATAAAGTCTACATTCACAATTAAAGACCTTGAAAATATTTCAGGAATAAAAGCTCATACGATACGAATTTGGGAAAAGCGCTATAATTTGTTATCACCAGAGAGAACGGATACTAATATTCGTTATTATTCTTCTGAGAATTTACAAAAATTGCTGAATGTTGTGCTATTGAATAAAAACAATATCAAGATTTCTAAAATAGCAGAAATGTCTGATGATACAATTGTTTTAAAAGCTAGAGAGCTAGCTTTTAAGATGGCTGTTAACGACGAGGCTATTAACTCTTTTAAATTGGCGATGTTTCAGTTTGATAAAACATTATTCAACAATGCTTACAATAGATTGCTTAAAAGAAAAACGTTTAGGGAGATCTTTAAGGATGTTTTTGTGCCTTTTTTAAATCATATAGGTTTGTTGTGGCAAACAGATACATTATTGCCTGCCCATGAACACTTTATTTCTAACTTAATAGTGCAGAAAATTCAAATTAATATAGAGAAATTAGAGTACTCTAATAATAATTCAGAAGTGAGCTATGTGTTGTTTTTGCCTGAAAATGAAATTCATGAACTAGGGTTGATGTATTTGAATTACGAGCTTATATTAAGAGGGTATAACACAATTTATTTAGGGCAAAGTTTACCTTTAGATAATTTAGATTACTTTTTTAAAAGTAAAGAGAAAGTTTGTTTCATTACTTCTATGACTGTTCAACCATACGATGATAAGGTAGAGGAATATTTTTCAGAAATTGAAGAGGTGCTTGAAAATACAAATCACGAATTGATAGCAATAGGAAATAAAGCTATGGCGGTTGATAATGTTGATTTTAAAGCGAAAATAACAGTGTATTCTTCATTAAAAGTATTCTTAAATCAGTTCTAATTTTTTTTGGATAAATTCATTTTGTTTACTTTTTATTTGTTTTTGTTAAACAAAAAATGTAATTTTGACTAATGTTTTGATTTTCAAGACATATTTTTTTAGTGAAACTTATTTTGTTTAATGTTTTTTGTTTAAAAATAAACAAAGTCTATCGAGGCTGAAAAATAGACTATAAAAAATAAAAAGAGTTAGCATTAATTTTAAAGTGTAGAATTATGAAAGTAAAGAATTTAACCTCTGTGTTTTTTTTGGGGCTGTTTTTAAGTTTTGGTTTGTTAACATCGTGTAGCGATGATGATGATCCAGTGGTAGAAAAGCCTAAAACTATAGTTGATGTAGCAGTTGCAGATTCCAATTTAAGTATTCTTGTGTCTGCTTTACAAAAGGCTGATTTAGTATCAGCATTACAAGCTGACGGACCTTATACTGTTTTTGCTCCAACTGATGCAGCATTTCAAGCGTTGTTAGATAGTAATGACTCATGGAGTTCTTTAGATGATATTCCTGTAGAAACATTAAAATCAGTGTTGTTGTTTCATGTGATAAGTGGAGAAGTAAAAGCAGCTGATTTATCCAATACGTATGTAAATACGTTGTCTACAGGGCCAAACGATGAGATGTTGTCATTGCAAGTGGAAGTTGATGGAGCTGTAGAATTTAATGGAGATTCAAAACCAATTGCAACAGATATTATGGCTTCAAATGGGGTTATACATACAATAGATAAAGTAATGTTGCCAGCTAATGTAGTGACTTTAGCATTAAATAACAGTGGTTTTACCTCTTTGGTTGCAGCTTTGACAGATGATCGTCATACTACTGACTTTGTTTCTTTATTAAGTCAAGAAGGACCTTATACAATATTCGCTCCAACAAATGATGCTTTTCAAGAATTGTTAGATAGTAATGATTCTTGGAATTCACTAGCTGATATTCCAATAGGAACTATAGAAGCAGTATTGAAATATCATGTATTCGCAGGAGGAAATGTTCAGTCAGACGAATTAAGCGATAATCAAGAAATCACAATGTTTGATGGAAACATAGTTACTGTTGATTTGACTAACGGAGCTAAGCTAGAAACAACTTCGGGGCAATCAGTAACAATATCTTTAACCGATGTGCAAGGAACAAATGGGGTGGTTCACGTAGTGAGCAGTGTTCTTTTACCATAATATTTAGGTTAAACAGTTGATCGTGAGCGAGATTAATTTCTCGCTTATGATTGTTTTAATTATATTTATAAGAAATATTTTGAAAAAAAAAGTATACATAATAGGTTCAGGTTTCTCTTCTTTATCGGCCTCGTGTTATTTAGCAAAAGCAGGATATAATGTAATCGTGCTAGAAAAAAATGCAATAATTGGAGGGAGAGCAAGACAGCTATTAAGAGATGGTTTTACTTTTGATATAGGTCCTACTTGGTATTGGATGCCAGATGTTTTTGAAAAGTTTTTTGCAGATTTTGGTAAAAAACCTTCAGATTATTACGAGTTAGAAAGGTTAGACCCTGCTTATGAAGTGTATTTTGGAGAAAAAGATTCAATAGTAATTCCAGGAACTTTAGAAGAGATTTATGAAGTTTTTGAAAAAGAAGAAAAAGGAAGTTCAAAACACCTGAAGTCTTTTT
>Ga0193951_1001581_pt1 | contig 10119 bp, 6 predicted proteins | sample BB_2_MG_FD_140370 | JGI IMG/M metagenome (GOLD analysis project Ga0193951, IMG submission 140370) | Microbial mat bacterial communities from the Broadkill River, Lewes, Delaware, United States - BB_2_MG | ecosystem: Environmental > Aquatic > Freshwater > River > Microbial mats | place: USA... | reverse complement strand
GCTATTATTACTTTATCTGGTACTGAAGATAAGAAAGAGTTGACAAATATCTTTACGACAAAGATTGATGCACTTTGTAAATCAGGAGACTATACTTTATCTTTTGTTGTTGAAGATGCTACTGGCAAAAAATCGAAGGCTAAGACAGTTGACATTATTATTCGTTAAGAAACCATAGCAAAACAAGATAAATTAAGGGCTTCGGCCCTTTTTTTTGATCAAAACCATAATTAAAGACCACAATGTACGATTTTGATAAAATTATAGAACGTAGCGGAACCAACGCTTACAAACTAGATTTACGCGAACGAAATTTCGGAACCAACGATGTCATCCCACTTTGGGTGGCCGATATGGATTTTGCTGCGCCGCCAGAGGTGCAGGAGGCCATTAAGAAGAGGGCTTCTCACGAAATATATGGTTATACCATTCGTAAGGAGGAATTTACTACTGCCATCGTTGACTGGAATGCTTATAAGCACAATTGGCAGATAGAAGCAGACTGGATTGAATATGCACCCGGAGTTGTGCCAGCCTTAGTGTTTTCGGTCTTGGCTTTTTCCAATGAAGGCGATGGCGTTATTATAAATACTCCTGTTTATCCACCTTTCTATTCAGTGATATCTGATAACAAAAGAAAACTAATTAAGAACGGCTTAATTGATAATGAAGGGCGTTACGAAATAGATTTTGAACTGCTTGAGCAACAAGCTGCACAACCCGAAACAAAAATATATCTGTTGTGCTCACCGCATAACCCTGTTGGTCGTGTTTGGAAAAAGGAAGAGCTGCTTCGAATCCACCAAATTTGTACGAAACACAATGTATTGGTTTTGGCCGATGAAATTCATTCTGATTTGGCTTTGTTTGGTAACAAGCATATACCTTTTGCTTCCATCAGTGAAGAAGCTGCTTTGAACTGTATCTCGTTTATGGCGCCTTCTAAAACGTTTAATATTGCAGGTTTTAGCACATCTTATGTTGTAACAAGTAATAAGGCTTTGTTACGACAATACCAAAATATGCAAAACAGATTACAACTGCATATGGGGCATCTGTTTAGTGGCATCGCTTTGTGCTCAGCCTATAATGAAGGTCGTAACTGGTTAGGCGAATTAGTGCCTTACCTGGAGAGTAACATTCTGTATATTGAATCATTTCTTAAAGAGCACCTTAGTGAAGTTTGTTTCTTTAGACCTGAAGCTACTTACCTGATATGGTTAAACTTTAAGAAATGGAATCTCTCTCAGAAGGAGCTCAAGAAGTTTATGATTACAAAAGCAAAAGTTGGGCTTAACGATGGGGTATCTTTTGGTGCAGAAGGCGAAGGTTATTTGCGTCTTAATGTAGCCAGTCCTTTAGCGGTTATAAAAAAGGCACTTGAACAAATAGTTGAAGCTAGAAAATAGAATAAATGCGCGCTCTTACCATCGTCATTATCATTGTATTATTCACCAATTGTGGTGTTTACCTACGTAAGCCTCAAGTAGGTAATAATGCGCTTTGGAAAACGATACAATACAATGATAGTGCTGAGTTTTGCTTATTGAGTCAACGCCTATCTATTGATTCAGTAATTAATAGGCATGATGGCAAAGTATACCATGCAAATGATAAGTGTTTCAAATTAGCCGCCACCGAATTGAATGCAGGAATCAACGATGTGTCGTTGATTTTCCATTTATCAAATGGAACCAAACGACGAAAATCGGAACGGTTTTATATGGTTTCAGATGTTATACCAATGCAATATAGTGTTCAGAATTATACGACTATATGTCATGATACAAGTGCTTATACTCAAGGCTTAATTTACCATGACGATTGCCTTTATGAATCAACTGGCTTGAGGGGCAAGTCATCTTTGCGTACGATCGACCCACAAAATGGCGTAACGTTAAATACTTACCTCTTAAAGGATAGTATTTTTGGTGAGGGCATTACATTCTATAATAGTGAAATAAAGATGCTTACCTGGAAGGATAGTTTAAGCCTTTGCTTTAATGAAGACCTTCACTTTTTGGCGCAGCATGTGTATCCAAGAGAGGGATGGGGTTTGACCACAGTAAATGATAAATTACTTGCATCAGATGGCTCAGATCGACTGTATTACCTAAGTGACGATCTGAATCAAATTGATTCTTCATTTCAGGTTTTTAATCATCGCGGAGCTGTTTATTATTTAAATGAGTTAGAAAATGTGTATGGTGATATTTGGGCCAATATTTTGGGGAAGGACACAATAATGGTTATTGATACGGACAATGGCCATGTAAAGGCCGAAATTGATGTTACGCACTGTATTGATCGGCTGCGTTACCCTGAGGCGGGTGCCTTAAATGGTATTGCTTTTGACCAGGCCAATAGAATCATTTATTTGACTGGAAAAAACTGGCCATTTATGTTGATATGGCAGCCATTGTTCTTTGAGAAACAAAATAATTGAGTTACTTTTGTTAACAATTATTAACAATAATCCTAGGGAAAGAAAGTCGTATAAATGACTAAGCAATTCTTCAAAATCACCTTCTTCTTATTGATTCTAAATGGGCACTTCTTGACGGCACAGTCAATTGGTGATCAGTTTAGTAGATTAATCGATTTAATTCCTGAGATTAATAAGGATGGTGTGCCTGATGGTAGATTTCTTGTTTTTAACGATAGCGGACAGGTTACCAAGATACTGGCTAAAGGGATTATAAAATCGGATACCCTAGAAGCTGACCTATCTTTTTTACCCTACTTAGAGCAGGTAGATTTTTCGAATAACGGTTTAAGGGTGTGTAAGCTTAATTTTAATTCAAATAATCGGATTAAAGTCCTTAATCTAAGCGAAAATAACTTATCCCGCATTGATGTAAACATTGAAGTACTTACTTTACTTCAGGAATTGGAGCTTTCTGGCAATCGTTTATCAAATCTAGAATTTAATTATGCCCCCAATAACCAAATAAGACGCATTAATGCCATTAAAAATAACCTTGAAAAGGTTGATATTGATTTAAGAAGGCTGCACAAGTTGGAGGTACTTTTGTTGAGTTATAATCAAATTGTACAATTTAATCCTGTTACGGATAGGCATTGCTTATTGCACACTTTATTTATTGATCACAATCAGTTAGATTCTTTCGTTACAGACTTAAGTAATCTTACCCATTTAAGGGAACTGAATTTATCCAATAATCAGATAAAATATTTTAAACCAAATCTTTATGGATGTAAGGCCTTGCAGCGCATCGCAGTAAGCAACAATAGGCTCACTGAATTTGATTTCGACCTCACACCTTTTAAACAATTAACTGGCTTATACCTCGCATCCAATAAAATCAAATCATTTAGCTCTAATTTAAAGTACTGCAGTGCACTAAATGTTCTTGACCTTTCGTTTAATGAACTGAGTGAATTTAAAGGCTCATTCAACACAAACCCTAAGCTGACAAGGTTGTTATTGAATTCAAATCGAATAAGTGATTTAGAACTTGATTTGAATAAGTGTATATATCTAAGGGAGTTAGATTTATGGGGAAATAACCTCTATAAGTTTGATGTCAATATAAATGCCTGTCGTAACCTTGAAGTCTTAAACCTAAGTAACAACAACCTTGAATTTTTTGCGCCTAGTTTGCGTTACAATACCAAACTTAATAAGCTCTTTTTAGGACAAAATAACTTATCTGTTTTTAATCAACAGTTGAGCAATCATAAAAATCTAGAAATATTAGTTCTAGGTAATAATCAATTATATGAGTTTACTTCACAACTGCATAAGTGTCCTTCATTAGTCAATGTTGATTTGTCGGATAATCAATTGAATAGCTTTGGTTTTGAGTTGGGGATGTGTCCAGATTTAAAATATTTGGATATCAGTAACAACAAGATTATTAACTTAAACCTTAATTTCAGACGTAATTGGAAACTTGAAGTGCTTAAACTTAATGGAAATAGAATCAATACGTTTGATGCTAAATTATTTCATTGCCCTAGCCTAAAAGAGCTCGATTTATCACACAATGATTTACAATTGTTTGACCTTGATTTTTTAAACCAAAATCATTTAGAAGTGTTGTCGTTGCAACACAACAAAATAAGTGAAATTAACCTTAAGCTTTTTAACTGCAGAGAACTTAAGCAGCTCAATTTATCACATAATCAACTGGATACTTTTCAACTCGATTTAAGGGCTAATCATAAATTGGAAGAATTAGACCTCTCTCATAATTTGTTAAGCGATTTTTCAGATTTAAAGGTCAATGGTTTTCGTACTAAAGTACTTGATTTAAGTTACAATAAGCTTAGTCAACCAAACATTAACTTTTACTTATTTCCGCAATTACGAGAGCTAAATTTGCGAGGGAATTTCTTATCGCGTTTTAATTATAATTTGCGTAATAATGAGCAATTGGTTTATTTAAATTTAGGCGATAACCACATCCATCGTATTGAAAGTCAGCTTAATTTTTGCCCACGGCTTCGTCACCTAATTTTGGATAATAACGACTTTGAATACTTTACACATAACTTAGATAGCTGTAAGTTTATTCAAACACTTGATTTAAGTTACAATAGGCTTACATATATTAGTACACCTATAGGTAAAATGAAGAAGTTACGTACCCTAAACCTTTCTAATAATAACTTAAGCCGGATATCATTTTCATTTAAAGAAATGCTTGAGTTAAGGCACCTTAACCTCAGTCATAATCAGATTAGTTTTCTAGATAATGAAATAGATCTTTGCTATAATATTGAACGCCTTTTGTTACAATCGAATCGGTTAATTCAATTTGATATTGATTTTGATGATCTGTTTTATTTGAGTGAAATTAACTTGGCTAATAACCGTTTGTTCTTTTTTGTAGCTAACTTATCTAATAGTTTTAACATTAATAAATTAGACTTTTCTCACAATAACATTGAGTTATTGAAGCTTGACCTTAACGAGTGCTGGTTTTTTGAATCATTAGATGCTTCATACAATGGTATAGAACAGGTATTTCTCAATTTTAAAGGTTGTTCTCTTTTAAGAGATGTTAACCTTAGTTACAATAAAATTAAATCCCTATCGCTTGATTTGGAAGGAAGTGCTTATTTAAGTAAACTGGGTTTAGACAATAATTTATTAAATGATTTAAGTGTAAATTTGGCAAGTGTTTGCGTGTTAGATACTTTAACACTAAATAATAATAACCTTCCACTTGATTTTTTATTAAATACTCACGTGCAATATGGCCAAGATGCGAAGGTTTTTACCTATGCTAATCAATATTCACCTGGCTTGCTAAGGTGGCAGAAAGTTAATGCGAGTCAAAGTGTATACTCTCTAATTGCTCGTATAGAAAGTTTGGAATTAGAATGGAAGTTAAATGGTCGGCTCCAAAAAGTAAATTCGAATCAGTTTGTGGTTGCTAATAATCACAAAGGTTTGATTGAATGTATTATCAAGCATCCTGACTTGCCTGGATTAAGTTATAGTTATAAGGCATATCTTAACACCCAAGTACCTAAAGAGCAGGTGATGGCTTTGCATCATTTGTATGTTGAAATGCAAGGGGATAAGTGGTACAGTAATGAAGGCTGGGAGCAAATAAAAAGGGGAAAAAAATTACCCAGATCCTTTCATAATTTGTTCGGGGTAACACTTGATGACAACGGTAATGTTACTGATATTTCATTGCCTAATAATCATTTACGTGGATATGTTCCAGCTAGTTTTAAAGCATTTCATCACTTAAAAGGTATTGATATGTCTCAAAATGAACTGGCAGGTTTTATTACTGCCGATGTGTTTGGTAATAAGTTAGAATCTATTGATTTGTCTAACAATTTGTTGCGTAATTTCAATATGGACTTATCTTTATTATCTAAGCTAAGTAAGCTAAATCTTCGTAACAATCACATTGAATATTTCAATCCTATATTTTCGGATACGTCGGCCTTAAAGGTCATTAACTTGAGTTATAATCGGCTTGATTCAATTAATTTGGAAACCCACCTTACTCAATTGGATTACTTGGCCTTAAATAATAATCAATTACAAGAGATTAATCTAGATTTGTTAGAGTGTAATTCGTTAGATACTATAGATTTATCGATGAATGAGTTGAAGTTTGAAAACCTAACACCCTTGTTGTATTCATTGCCAAAAAAAGTCGGTCGATTGGTGATTGGACAACAGAAAGTGAAGTATAATCTGGAGTACGATGATGGTATTGGCGCTATTTATGTTAACGATGTTTTAGATAAGTCTAATACCATCCAATGGTTTAAAGCGGGTCAAAGCATAAAAATTGATCGGCATTACATTAGTTTGAAGAGTGATTATTATCGTGATTATTCGGCTGAGATAAAAAATCCATTTTTTCCTGAAACATCAATTAAAGCGACCTGGTAGATGATAAAGATACTTGTGTGTCCAGATTCTTTTAAAGGTACACTTAATGCTAAAGAGGTTGTAGGAATAATCGCCTCGGTATTTCAGGGTCAGAAACGGGTTGAGTGTCGCACAATGCCTTTAGCCGATGGTGGTGAAGGTTCTATTGAATTGATTAATGCTCACTTAGCATGTGATATTGAAAAATTTAGTGCTTTAAACCCATTAGGTGAACCTGTTGATGGTTATTACTTGCGCACCAACGACGTGGCATATATTGAGGTTGCGAATGTTAGTGGCCTTCATTTACTGCAAAAGGAAAACAGAAATCCAAGGTTAACCAACAGCTATGGTACTGGTCAGTTAATTGCACATGCGCTGGACAAGCTGTGTGGGCATATTGTTTTATTACTTGGTGGTAGTGCAACAGTTGACGGCGGAACGGGAATTATGCAAGCCATATGTGGCCATCCTTTTGTGTTTCAAAATCCTTTATTTACAAGTAAAGAATTCAGGATTCCTGAGCTTAAGCAAGCCATCGAAAATATCAAATTTACATTGGTGACAGATGTCTGTAATACACTAACAGGTAAGAATGGTGCGAGCTATGTATTTGGTCCTCAGAAGGGAGCTGATGTTAATGATGTGGTGACAATTGAAACCTTGATGTGCCAATGGTTGAATCAATTACAGCCATATACTTCTCTTGATCTTAGCAGAGTTGAAGGGCTGGGCGCTGCTGGGGGTATAGGCCTACCTTTAGTTGCCTTAAATAAAGAGACAAAAATCATTAATGGCTTTGATTTTTTCAATGACTTATTGAATTATGAACAGGCCATAAAATGGGCCGATGTGATTATAACTGGTGAAGGTTGTATTGATGAGCAGACCGAAATGGGAAAGGGGCCTGGGCGTTTAGCACAATGGGGCGCTATGATGGGTAAAAGAGTGATAGGTATTGGTGGGATGGTAAAAATACACCCCACCAATTTTAATGCTGTTTTTGCAACTTGTAATTCCTCATGCACAGAAGTTCAACTGCAGCGTCATGCAAAAAGCAATTTATTAGCTGCAAGCCATAAAGTTAGAGCTTACCTGCTTGACTAGTTAAATGTACTGTGATTAAATGCATTGGTATTGAGTAGAAAAGCGATTTCACCATTCCCTAATACACTGGCAGCAGTAAACTCATCATGATCCTTTACCAAATCACCCATAGGTTTAAGAACAGCTTGATGTTGGCCAATAATTTCATCGGTAAAAATCGCCAGTCTGTTACCATTTTTATTGATAATAACCATTTTAGCTGTTTTAGGTCGATTTGCTTCTAAGCTAAAAATATCGCGTAATGAAGCAAAAGGAATGAGCTCTTCTTCATACCCAATTGTACCGTGTTTGATGCGCCCTAGTACCTCATCGTATGTCAGCTGTGAGCATACTTCTACATCTGATAGGGGTATTAGGCATTTCATATGTGCTGAACGCACAAGTAAAGTATCCAATATAGCGATGGACTGTTGTAGTTTTATAATGAAGGTTGTGCCTTTGTCAGGTTGACTAATGATTTCTAGTTCGCCTCGCATCTCAGCAATTTTTTGCCTCACAACGTCCATACCAACACCACGACCAGATATTGCTGTAACCTCATGTGCTGTTGAAAAGCCTGGATGACAGATCATATTAAAAATTTCGCTTTCACTAACTTTATCACCCTTAGAAACAATGCCTTTTTCAATGGCTTTTTTTAGTAAAGTATCGGCTATTAAACCTTTACCATCGTCAGATACTTCAATAAAGATGTCATTTCCTGAGTTATAAGCTTTAAGTTTGATGATACCCTTAGCCAGTTTACCTTTTGCTATTCTATCTTCAGGTCGTTCAATGCCATGGTCAAGTGCATTTCTTAACATGTGTACTAAAGGTTCAGCAATAAGGTCAATTGAGCTTTTATCAAGCTCAGTATCCATACCTTCAGTAATAAATTCAACCTCTTTACCCAAATCTTTGGACACATCTCTTATTAGTCGATTGAACTTAGGTGTAATATCCCTAATGGGAATCAGGCGCATTTCTAGGGTGTTATTTCTAAAGTTAGCTGACAGTTTCTCGAGTTTTTCCATTTGTGAGCGAACGCTATCAAAGAGCTTAGAAGATGTCATTAATTTCAATTGAGAGCTTGTTGTGATGAGTTCACTTACGAGGTACATCAGGTGATCGAGCTTCTCTGAGTCAACAGATACACGATTCATGTTATTTCGAATCGAATCGATTGTAGATTGTGATTTGTTACCATTTGGCATCAAATCATCATTTTTTATGACAGATTCGCCCGTCACTTGTTCTTTATCTGTTGAATCGCTTGTTGTAATTTCCTTTTTGAAACGATCCATCTCTTCTGTGTTAAAGATGTCGTAGTCAGCGACTTTGCGAATGATGCAATATTCGTAAACAAACATTAGCGCATCTTCCATCATTTCGTCATCAATCTTACCAACCACAAATATACTCCAACGTTCTTCATCTTCTGAGTTGGAAGGTAGGCTATTGATGGTTCGTATTTCACCAATTTCAGATAGATCTTTAATGGCATAAAACACATTTATTCTTCTATCAACTATGCTTTGAGGCGTATGAAGAATTATATTATACGTTGTGTTGCCGTTTTCTTTCTTCTTATACTGAAATGGAGTTGATCCATTGCTCAACTGACCCTCTTGTATAATTTGCTCAGATTTGAGCAGCAATTGCTTTTGCGTATTTATATTATTGGTATCCTCAACGTGCTGATCATTAATTAAAGCAAAAAGTTGATCAACACCGTTAAGCGTTAAGTCAAGAATGGTTTTATTCAATTTAATTTTACCATTACGTACTAAGTCATAGATGTTTTCGATGCTGTGTGTTAATTCACTCATCCCATCAAAACCATACATGCCACTCACACCTTTTATGGTATGCATTACTCTGAACACTTCTTGTATCAACTCATAATTGTCTGGGTTGTTTTCCAGTTCAAGAATGATTCCTTCCATCGAATTAAGCAAAGATGTTGCTTCATCAATAAATAGTTGTTTAAATTTTGAAATATCATTCGTGCTCATAGTTTTATCTTATATCGTGTTACCTTATCTTCCTTATAGGGCTTTTGAGCTATAATAGTTGCCTTCTTTTATGGCCTTAATGGCCTTGGGCAACTCATCAAAAGCTTTGCTCTTTTGGACAAATCCTTTAAAGCCTTGGGCTATTAAAACATCAATGGGAAATTCAAAGAAACCATTGCTAATGGCGACAATTATTAAACTTCTTTTTTTGTTTAATAAACCCTTTGTCGCTTCTGGTCCATCAAGCATCTTCATCCTAATGTCCATAAGAATTATGTCAGCTTCAAAAATTTTTTTGTCTTCTAATGCGTCGATTCCATCACCTGCTTCACCAATTACTCTTCCTCTTAATTCTTGTTCAACAAAAAGTTTCATTGCTTCTCTGAACTCAGAACTGTCATCAACCAAATAGAAACTCACTTTTTTTGTAGATTTCATTTTCAAGTGTTAACTATTGGATTTGTAATAATCAGCAGGTAGATTGTATCTTATACTACCTGCTGAAGAATCTATTTACATATTTTCAAAGTCATCAATGTCAGATGATAGTTTGGATAAATCGATATCAAACTGATTATGATTATCATGACTGAGCCCATTATGTGCAGGCTTAAATTTGGTTTCATTGCTTGTATGGCTATTCACCTT
>Ga0193951_1001580_pt1 | contig 10120 bp, 7 predicted proteins | sample BB_2_MG_FD_140370 | JGI IMG/M metagenome (GOLD analysis project Ga0193951, IMG submission 140370) | Microbial mat bacterial communities from the Broadkill River, Lewes, Delaware, United States - BB_2_MG | ecosystem: Environmental > Aquatic > Freshwater > River > Microbial mats | place: USA... | reverse complement strand
TACATTTCCACAAGTATCCGAGGCAACAGCACCACCATTATTATCTAACCAAGCTTGTAAAGTTCCATCAGGAGTTACACCACATTCAATAATGATATCAGAAGCAGGCGTATCTATTGTAGGAGGTATTGTGTCAATAACAGTAATTAATTGAGTAACATTAATTGAATTTCCACATTCATCTGTAACACTATATGTTCTTGTAATTGTTTCAGGACAAGATGAATTATTTGAAACATCCGAAATAAAAGTAACAATTGGATGCGCAGTAATATTATCTATTTCATCATCAACATCTTCTATATTGTATTCGGGCACTTCATCTATACATTCAACACTTATAGGATCTAGATTGGAAGCTGTAGGCGCTTCAGTATCATTAGCCATGATATCGAAATTGACACTAACAGCACAATTATTAGAATCTGTTACTTCAACCGAATGATTACCAACGCTTAAACCACTAAAAGTATTTGAAGATTGTGAAGAACCACCATTTATAGTATAACTATACGGAGGATTTCCATTTGTGGCTAAAACGCTTACTGAACCATTTGAATCGTCAATACAGTCTGCATCTGATTTTGAATCAATAGAAGCTGCTAAATCAGAAATCATTAAATCTATGGAACCTGCAGGTGATGCACACAAGTCATAGGGATTGTAATAAAAGACGTAATAGGTACCAGGAGTACTAACAACAGTGTTGCTTAAATGTTCTGATGTATCTAAAGGATCAGGACTTGTGCTCCAAGTTAATTCAGAACCACCAGGACCTGCAGACGTTATATAAGAATTTAAGTCAACCGAAAAAGAATCACAAAAAACATCAATAGCGGTATTATCTATATCTATATTTTCTTCAGCAATAGTAGGAGGTACAGCATAGCCTTCAAGGCTTAGTCTTAATCCATCAACTAATACTACAGATCTTCCTGGGTCTTGAGTTTGATAAAAGACATTTACCATACCAGAACTATCAGACTGAAAAGTGATACAAACTGTTTCCCAAAAAGGGTCAATTTCTGTCCAACCACCTGGGTTTTGGAAAGGTCCAGTTGTTGCTGTTGATAAGCTAACTGGGAAATCTGATAAAGGGTGTATAGTTAAATCGTCATGAGTATAAGTTAATGGGTCGTTTATTTGTATTCCACCAGAATTAATACCAAAATTTAGATTTGGAATAAACTCAACAAAACTACCATTACTATTACTATAACGAGGAATAACAGCAATTTCAAAACAGACACGATAAGTTGCATTTGGGAGTACTTCTAAATTTTGCTCAATACCTTCAAATTTGTATGAAAAAATAGAAAACCCGCCTCCATCTGGAGAAGGAGATATAATTGCAGGTGTATCAATGTTAGCATTTACATTTGAATATGAAATGTATTGTCCTTCTGAATAATCTACTGTACCTTGATCATTCCAGCAATCGTAAATAACATCAGCAGAATAGGTACTTCCATCTACAGCTATTTGAAATTCTGGTGGCAACCCATTGTTATTCGGTGTTATATCAAGCGCATTAAAAGAACCGCAAGTAATTACATTACAGGTACCTACAGGATTAATTTCAGAGGATCTTTGATTATAACTTGAAAATGATTTATTATCATTATATATTTTGGCACGTTTTTTTAGTACCTCCATATAATTTTTCAATTCTACCTCGGATAATTTGGCTGTTTTAGGCCAATAATCAGATTCTTTTTCAAATTGTTCTTGTGCAAATCCATTATTTATAAATAATAATGAAACAACACTAATTGTTAATAACCTGAAAAAAGATAAAGTAAAGTTATTTTTCATATTTTATCGATATAACTTATCATGCAAATGATGCTGTTAAAACTAAATAGACCTAATACCATAGTTTAAAAAACTATAGCGAAAACTACTTGGTTGAAAACAACACAATTATTTGTTCTTTGTTAAATAAAAAGAGGGAAGTATTTTAACGTAAATGAAATATATAATGGATTAATATATTTTTTGATTTGGGGGCATTTACATTAAATTTACCTAACAAAAGAACTTATAACTATAATCATAAACAAACATTAGAGTTAAGGCGGCAATTTAATCGTTAAAAAGGAAATAAGCAACCTTTTGTCGAAAAAAAATGCATTTAATCGATATTATATGAAAGAAATTATACTGATAAGACATGGCAAATCATCCTGGGAACATGATGTTACAGACCGAGAAAGGCCATTAAAAACAAGGGGTATTAATGATATTAAACTTGTTGCAAATCACTTTTTTAATAGCAACAGTGTTCCAGAAATTATTTTTTCAAGTCCAGCACGTCGGGCACTTAGTACCTGTGAGATTTTTATGAATACACTTAATATTGCTAAAGAACAGGTAGTTGTAGTGGAAGAGTTATATGATTTTGACGGGAGAAATGTTATAGATTTTATTAAAAATTTATCAAATGAATATAATGAAGTTATGATTTTTGGACACAACCATGCTTTCACATCAATTTCTAATATATTTGGGGATACTTTTATAGATAATCTTCCAACAAGCGGTTTGGTAAAACTTAAATTTGATATCAACGATTGGAACGATTTAAAAAAAGGAATTACAGAATTTATAATTATTCCAAAGGAGTTAAAATAATGACAAAAGATAAAAACATATATATAAATAGGGAATTAAGTTGGTTAAAGTTTAATGAACGTGTGCTTCAAGAAGCTGCAGATAAAGAAGTCCCGCTTATAGAACGTCTAAGGTTTTTAGGAATTTTTTCAAATAATTTAGACGAATTCTTTAAAGTAAGATATGCAACTGTTAAGCGAATTTATGACGCAGGAAAAGGAGGTAAAAGTGAGTTAGGTGGTATAAAAGCTGGAGATCTTTTAGAAGAAATAACTCAAGTTGTTATAGAGCAACAAAGTTACAGTTTAGAAATTCTTGATGAAATTGATAAAGAACTCGAAAAAGAGAATATTTATATAATTAATGAAACAGAAATAGATGAAGACCATCATGAGTTTATCAAGAACTATTTTTATCAAGAAATTAGTCCTGCTCTCGTCGTTATTATGCTTAATGAAGATGTAGCATTGCCAGAGCTTATGGATATTTCTGCTTATTTAACGGTAAAAATGTCAAGCTCAAAAGCTAAAGATCAGGTCGCTTTGATTGAGATTTCATCAACTATGAATCGTTTTGTTGTTTTACCAAGCAAAGGTGATAACAACTATATTATAATGGTAGATGATATATTAAGGTATTGTTTAGACGATATTTTTAACATCTTTCATTATGATAGTATTAGTGCACACATGATTAAAATCACAAGAGATGGCGAATTAGATTTTGATAGTGATTTAAGTAAAAGTTTTATAGATAAACTTTCCGAAAGTGTTAAGGATAGACAGAGCGGAGATCCTGTGAGGTTTGTTTATGATAAAAATATAGAAGAGAGTACTTTAAATTTTCTTTTGGATAGAATGGCTATTCATAAAAAAGAAAGCATTATTCCTGGTGGTCGTTATCATAATCGTAGGGATTATATGAATTTTCCAAGCTTAGGTAGGACAGATTTACTATACCAAAAAATAGAACCACTTCCTGTAAAAGGGCTGAGTTTAGAAGAAAGTATTTTTAAGACTATTGCTAAAAAAGACTATTTAGTATACACTCCTTATCACACCTTTTCTTATATCGTAAAATTTTTAAGAGAAGCCGCATTAGACCCTAATGTTAAAACCATAAAAATTACTATTTATAGATTAGCCCAGATTTCGCATGTTGCTAGTTCTTTAATTAATGCAGCAAAAAACGGAAAAAAAGTAACCGTATCAATAGAGCTTAGAGCACGTTTTGATGAAGCAGCAAATATTAATTATGCAGAGCAAATGCAAGATGAAGGAATTAAGATGCTCTTTGGGGTGACGGGTTTAAAAGTGCATTGTAAAATGTGTGTTATAGAACGTGAAGAAAATAAAAAGCTAGTAAGATATGGTTTTATTAGTACAGGTAACTTTAACGAGTCTACAGCAAAAATCTATACTGATTTTACATTGATGACCTCTAATTCTAAAATTCTAAAAGACATTAATAAAGTATTTGATTTTTTTGAAGTTAATTATAAGGTTAATAGATATAAGCACATTATTACATCTCCACATTATACTAAAACAAAAATATTTGCTTTAATAGATAAGGAAATAGAAAGTGCTAAAAGAGGAAAACCAGCTTATATAAAGTTGAAAATAAATAGCATAAGTAGCTATAAAATGATAGATAAATTATATGAAGCGAGTAGAGCAGGTGTAAAAATACAAATGATTGTTAGAGGTCTTTGCTGTTTGGTACCAGGAGTAAAGGGCATGAGTGAGAATATTGAAGTTATTAGTATTATTGATAAATTTTTGGAACATACAAGGTTATACATATTTTCTAACGAAAATGATCCAAAGATTTATATTTCTTCAGCAGATTGGATGACTAGAAATATAGACAATAGAGTAGAGGTAAGTTGTCCTATTTACGATGCAGATATTAAACAAGAGTTACAGTATTTGTATAATATATGTTGGAATGATAATGTAAAAGCACGTATAATTAATGAAAATCAAGACAATACTTATCGCAGAAATAATAAACCTAAAGTAAGAGCTCAATTTGATACGTATAAGTATTACTTAAATAAATTAGAAGGATAAAATAGAAGGATAAATTATAATTATGCTGAAGATACAGAAATATGCAGCCATAGATATCGGATCCAATGCTGTAAGGTTATTAATATCAAACATTATAGAATTAGATGACGAACCCGTAGTGTTTAAAAAAAATTCATTGGTACGTGTACCTATTAGATTAGGAGCAGATGTTTTTTTAAAAGGAGAAATATCAGAATATAACCAAGAACGAATGATAGACACTATGAAAGCTTTTAGTCTCATTATAAAAGCTCATGGTGTTACACGTTATAAAGCATGTGCTACATCTGCAATGAGAGAAGCTAAGAATAGTCCTGAGTTATCAGCAAAAATATTTGAAATTTGTGGTATTAATATAGAAATTATTGATGGTGAAGAGGAAGCTGCAATTATTGCTGCAACAGATTTAAATTCATTTATAAATCCAAATAAGACCTATCTCTATGTAGATGTTGGTGGCGGAAGTACGGAGTTTTCAATTATTCATAATGGTGAAAAAAAACAATCTAAATCTTTTAGAATAGGAACCGTAAGATTGTTAAACGATATTGTAAAAAATGAAACATGGCAAGATCTAGAGCGTTGGATTAAAAGTAATACCCAACAATATGATAAAATTGAACTAATTGGCTCTGGTGGTAACATCAATAAAATTTTTAAAATCTCAGGCAAAGATGTCGGTAAACCTTTAACCTATTTTTACCTTACGAGCTATTATAAAATGCTTCAAAATTATTCTTACGAAGAGCGTATTACAAAATTAAACTTAAACCAAGATAGGGCAGATGTTATTATTCCTGCTACTCGAATTTATTTGTCTGCAATGAAATGGAGTGGTGCAAAGGACATTTATGTACCCAAAATAGGACTTTCGGATGGTATTATAAAAAGCATGTATTATGAAACAGTTTCTAGTGTTGTCTTGTAATATTCAGGTATTGAAATTCCCATTTGTCCGATTTTTCTTTATTAAAATCTATTAATTCATTAGGTATTTTAGAATTTAATATATCTTCGTTATCTCAAATTTAAAATTATGAAAAAATATTTATTTTCCTTGTTATTTGTTTCTTTTGCAACTGTTTGTATGTCTCAAGATATTATGTACGGTGTACGAGGAGCGCTTAATGTATCAAATCTTGATTTTGAACCAGATGCTGAATTTGAAAACAAACACCGAAATGGATTTGCTTTTGGTGGATTTGTAGATTTTGGTTTTACAGAGAAAACATCATTATTGTTAGAATTGCAATGGTCTGCAGAAGGTGGAAAAGAAGAGGAGATTAGAGCAGATTATATTCACTTACCTATTTTATTGCGATTTTCTTTATCTGATCGTTTTATTTTAGGTGTAGGACCAAAAATAGGTCTAAAGACATGGAAAGCTAATGACTTATTTTCAACAGCTACTTTTTCTGGAGTTGCGGGATTAGAGTATATGGTTACAGATGAATTTTTTGTAGATGCTCGTTTATCTTATGGTGTTACAAATGTGATAGATCAAGATCTAAAAAAGCTAGAAGCTAAAAACCATGTCATACAATTTGGTTTTGGAATGAAACTTTAAAAATTGAAAAGAAGCTAAAAAAATTAGCACGATATAACAAAAAAGCCTTTCAAGTTAATTTGAAAGGCTTTTTTTGTTTTTCTAAATAAGCTTCTAAACTTATTTAGAAGCTTTATCTACTACAATTCTTTCGGTTCTATTAGCTACTTCCCAAGCTGTATAAAATACGAGACGTGTTCTGTTTTCTAATAAATCGTATTCAATTTTATCTGCCGTATCTGTTGGCTTATGATAGTCGTCATGTGTACCATTAAAGTAAAATATTACAGGAATATTATTTTTAGCAAAGTTGTAGTGATCAGATCTGTAATAAAAACGGTTCGGGTCGTTTTCGTCGTTATAGGTATAATCTAATTCAATATTGGTGTACTTTGTATTAACAGCTTCAGATATATTATGTAAATCTGTACTTAATTTATCACTTCCAATTAAATAGATGTAGTTTCTATCTCCTTCAGTACGTTTAGGATCTATTCTACCAATCATATCTATGTTTAAGTCTGCAACAGTATTTTCTAAAGGGAAAATAGGATCATTATCTGTATAATGTTTAGAACCAAGAAGCCCTTTTTCTTCACCTGTAACATGTAAAAATAAGATAGAACGTTTTGGTCCATTACCTGCTTTTTCAGCCATTTTAAATGCTTCAGCAATTTCTAAAATAGCAACTGTACCAGAACCATCATCATCTGCACCATTATAAACTTGACCATCTTTAATACCTTCATGATCTAAATGTGCAGATATTACTAGAACTTCATCTGGTTTTTCAGAACCTTTAATAAAGGCAACAACGTTTTCAGATGTTATAGTTTCAGATTTGTTTTCAATGGCTAAATCCATTTTAGAGCTTAGAACTTTAGGTGTATCATCTTCTAAAATAGAAGGGTGTAATGCTTTAGCTAAATCTTCATTAATCATAAGCATTGTCATTGCTTCTTCGTTACTTTTTAAAGATAAACGTCCCGAAGCACCTGATTCTTCTTGTCTTTTAAAGAAAGGAGCATATCTAGAAAATAAATCATTATCCATTAATAATAAGCCTGTAGCACCATTTTCTTTTGCAGCTTCTCTTTTGCTAGACATTGCTTGGCGACCATTAGTCCATTTTGTCTCTTCCGTTGTGCCAGAAGTTACATAGTTACCATTTGCATCTTTAGGTTCTCCTGCTTTTACTAAAACGACTTTGCCTTTTGTATCTACATTTTTATAGTCCGAATACTTTTCTGTATCAATACCATAACCAACATACACAATGTCATTAATAGAAATGTTCATACTTTTAGAAACGGCTAATACAATATGGTGTTCAAAAGCATTGAAAGGTTTTCCATTAACACTTAATTTTGCTTTAGCTACTTTTTGTTTTTCTAAAGGGACTTCCTGAAAATAATCATCTTCACCTAAAGGTGTAGGAATTCCCATAGCGATGTACTGTTCTTTTAGATATTCAACAGCCATTTTCTGACCTTTTTCACCTGTTTCTCTTCCTTCAAATTCATCAGAAGCATATTTATATAACATGGTTTGTAATTCATCAGAAGTAATTGTTGATGCATATATAGAAGGGTCAACAATTTTTTCTTGAGTCGTTTTTTCTGAAGAAGCATTAGTTTTAGAAGAGGTTCCGCAACTTACAATTAAGCCAGAAACACAAAAAATTAACAGTATTTTTTTCATTGAAGTATTCGTTAAATAGTTAGTTTATATGATTGTGTCTTTTTGACTTTAAAATAAGCCAAACGATAAAGCTACAAAAAAGGGAAGGCTTTAAGTTGCCGTTAAAATTCTTTTAACAAATTTTAACACTAGATGATTTCTTTCTTTAACGGTGTTTCTGAATTTGCTAAATACCAAGCCGTAGCGAAAATTAGCTTTGTGCGTTTAGCCAATAAAGGGTAGTTAATTTTATCTGCAGTATCTGTAGGCTTTGTGTAATCTTCGTGTTCTCCGTTAAAGAAAAAGATAACAGGAACGCCTTTTGTCGCAAAATTATAATGATCAGACCTGTAATAATAGCGGTTTGGATCTCTATCTTCATTATATTTATAATCAAGATTAAGATGTGTATAGGTTTCATTGGCTTTTTTGGCAATAAAATCTAGTTCTGTACTCATTTTATTTGAGCCAATAAGGTAAATGTAATTTTCATCATCTATATGTCTATTATCAACCCTACCAATCATATCTATATTTAAATTAGCAATAGCATTTTCCAATGGAAATACAGGGTTTTCTGTATAGTATCTAGAACCGTGTAAACCAACTTCTTCAGCTGTGACATGTAAAAATACAATACTTCGTTTGGGGTGATAACCATCTTTCTTAGCCATACTAAATGCTTCAGCCATCTCTAAAACAGCCGAAGTGCCAGAACCATTATCATCAGCACCATTATAAATTTGTCCGTCAATAACGCCTTCATGGTCAGAATGGGCAGAAATGTATACGTATTCATCAGGAAATTCTGAACCTTTTATATAGGCGATAATGTTTTGAGAATCGTTTAAATCGTTTGGTAAAGCATCTTTTGGGACCTTTTGATAGTAATTTGGAGTGGATTCTGGAGCACTAATATTGAGATTTTTATATTGTGTTCTAATATAATCACAAACTTGGTTGTGTCCTTCTTCACCAGTCATTCTACCATTATATTTATCCGAGGAAACTTCTTCTAGGTGTTGTTTTAGTTCTTGGACATTAATAGTATTTAAATATTTTTCTACAATAGTTTGATCTTTGTAAATTATGCTATTCTTGAGGTTGTTAATTTTTTCGCTATGTCTTATTTGAGCACAAGAACCAACAAGAATAAGTGCAGATGCAACTAATACTTTCATGTGTATAACTATTGTTTATATATGGTTACATACTGTTCGCTATTTCCTTTTTTCTTTTAGGAAATAAAATTTTGAACCCGAATATTTTATGTAACTAATTGATTTTGGCAAAAATAAGATAAATAGACGTAATTTTTTCTTACAATTAGATCGAAATTTTATAAATCTTTTTCAGTTTTAGTGTCATTAAGAGTTTCTTTAACACCTTCTGTACTGATTTCATTGGGTTGTTCTGTATTGTCTATTTCAACAGTATCAACAACTCCTTTGTAAATGGTTATACTCAAAGAAATAATAACTAATAGAAATATATATTGAATAGTCTTAGTTTTGGTTTGTTCTTTTTTAGAAAGAAATAAAATAATAAGACCACATAAAAAGGCAATAATTATTGGAGTAACTGCTAAACTTGAAAATTTAGTAACGGATAAGATTGTAGCTACTATTGATGTGATTAGACCGAGGATAATAATAACTTTTCTCATACGCTTTTAATTTTTGTGCTAATTTAAAATAAAATAAGGCTTTGTTTAACAACATTGTTTCTTTTGTAAAAACAAAATGATGATAACGTTGATTCTAAGTTGTTTATTTATCTAAACAGATATTGTGCCGAAAATTAAAATGGCGTATAAATATGATTGATTTAGGTTTTCAAATTGATGAATTTAAAATTTTTTAAAAAAACGACACAAAAACCTTTGGTTAAAAGAAAAAGGATTTTATATTTGCACCCGCTAAAGGAGAAATGGCAGAGTGGTCGAATGCGGCAGTCTTGAAAACTGTTGAGGGTCACACCTCCGGGGGTTCGAATCCCTCTTTCTCCGCAAAAGGAAGCCCATAACGTAAGTTATGGGTTTTTTGCGTTTAATAATCTGAACTTTTTTTTATTAATATGAGTTAGGATCAAGATCAAAAGTTGTGTTTAAGCAAAGATTGTAGTTAATCTAAACAGAAAGAATTCCACATTCTTGACCCCTCTAAACTGTGCCCTGAACGCTTTTATTTTAGCATTGAAAGATTCC
>Ga0193951_1001577_pt1 | contig 10131 bp, 3 predicted proteins | sample BB_2_MG_FD_140370 | JGI IMG/M metagenome (GOLD analysis project Ga0193951, IMG submission 140370) | Microbial mat bacterial communities from the Broadkill River, Lewes, Delaware, United States - BB_2_MG | ecosystem: Environmental > Aquatic > Freshwater > River > Microbial mats | place: USA... | reverse complement strand
TCAACTACAGTTATCACAGCTTCAGCAGAAGCTGTGTTTCCATTTACATCTGTAGCAGTTAAGGTTACAGTGTTTTCACCAACAGAAGTACAATCAAAAGTTGTTTTACTAAGAGTCAAAGTTTCTATTCCAAAAGAATCAAAGCTTCCATTATTAATTGCTGTAACTTCAGTTACTGCAATTCCATTTTTATCTAATAGGACAGTACTATCTTGTGTAATAACTGTTGGAGCTTTAGCATCAACCAATATAGAGGAAGTAGTACCAACATTGTTTAGAGTAAGCACAGCATTGTTATTTACTTCATCTGTTAAAACACTACCATTAGTAATTAATGTATCAATTGTAATTCCATCGGTATCCATTTCTTCTGGTTGTATTTCATACCGGAATGTTAAAGTATCTGTTGAAGAACCGCTAATATAAGTTGCTTGACGTTTATTTGATCCTATTGTTAAAGTTAATTGAGGTTTACCTCCAGAGGTAATTACCGTAATATCTTTATTAAATGAAACAGCAAAATCAAGGTATTGTTCTGCAATATATGTCGCATTTATTGGCACTGAAACAGATGTTATTATTGGTGGCTCGATATAAGTAAACTTATCTGAATTATTTATGACACTTGTACCTCCAGGTGTTGTAACAGTTATATCAACTATTCCAGCTAATCCAGATGGAGAAGTAGCTGTAATTTGAGTAGAGGAGTTAATGATAAAAGTTGTAGCAGGATTATTTCCAAACATAACTGAAGTTGCATCTGCTAAATTGATTCCATTAATTATAACTGGTGTTGAGCCTGAGATTGGGCCTTTTGATGGTGTTATACCTGTAACAATTGGAGCTGGAACATAACCATAAAGGCCAAAGCACAAATCATAGGATGATCTAACTGTACCAAAAGCAGTTTCTTCATTAGTGATATCAGAGGCAGAAGTCCAATCTGTAACACCAAAAATCCAGGATCCGCCTTCTTCTTTGAGGGCAAGTTGATAATTTTTTTGTGGTCCAACAGCTAAATTCCACCCATATTGACCTCCGACTAAAAATGGCATCTCAGCTTGAATTGATATCCAATAATGACCTTCTGAAAGATGGATACTATTATTTAATGGAATAGAAAAAGTTAAAGATGTTTCTGTATATGTGAGTCCAGATTGTGAAGAGATAAGATTACCTGGTAAACCGGCATTGTTTTCATAAATTTCGACAGTAAAGTTATCTGCTGGTCCCTCTGCACCATTCCAATATCCACCTAGAACTTCTAAACGTTCTACAACCCAACCATTTGCAGGAACAATAAAGTCATCTGCAGCTCGAACAGTATAATTAAATCCAGGGTCAGTAAAAACATGAGATGCAACCATCCAATTATCAGGTCTAGGGATTCTGACCATTTGAGAATACAGACTAGTAACATAATTAAATTTAGTGGAACTACTTATTTCACTTGTTCCTCCAGCTGTAGTAACAGTGACATTAACTAATCCAGCTGAATTAGGAGGCGAAGAAGCTGTGATTTGTTGAGTGTCAGGACTAAAGGTTATATTTGAGGCTGGTTTACTACCAAACATAACAGAAGTAGCTCCTGATAAATTAGTGCCACTTATAACAATTGTTGATCCAAAGGTTGAGCCACTTGAAGGTGATATATTAGAGATGGTTGGGGCTGCTACATAGGCATACTTACTAAAACTATTGGTAGCACTTGTACCTCCAGCGTTTGTAACTGTTACATCAACAATTCCAGCTAATTCTGATGGAGAAGTAGCCGTAATTTGGGTAGGGGAGTCTATGGTAAATTCTATAGCAGGAATATTTCCAAACATAACAGAAGTAGTTCCCAACATATTAGCTCCAGTTATAACAACAGGTGTAGAGCCTGAAGTTGGACCACTTGGAGGTGAAATACTTGAAACAATAGGAGGGGACACTCCATTTACAAGTACCGAAGTAGTTATGCCTATATTGTTTAAAGTAAGCGTAGCATTATTACCAACCTTATCTTTCAAAGTACCTCCATTTAGAGTAAGTGTGCCAACCTCTATTCCATCAGAATCAAGCTCTCCAGATTGTACTATATATCTGAATGCTAGATCACTTGAATTTGAACCACTTTGATATATAGCTTGGCGTATAGTGGAACCAATTGTAATTGATAATTGTGGTATGCCTGTAACTATTATATTTTCATTAAAATGGATTGTGAAGTCTAAGTTGTTGGATAATGTATATGTGGCATTTGTTGGTACGGTTACTGAAGTAATTGTTGGGCTAGATGAATCAACTAAGATATTTGTCGTATTTCCTATATTATTAAGTGTTAAGGAGGCATTTTTATTTGAAGTATTTTGTAAAGTCCCACCATTAGTATCAAGCATATCAATCGTTATGCCATTAGTGTCAAGTTCTTCTAATTGTATTGTATATCGAAATAATAAAGAATTTGAACCTGATCCACTTTGATACACTGCTTGACGTGTAGAAGAACCTATTGTTATATTTAGTTGTGGTATGCCGCCAGTAGTATTGACTATTATATTTTCATCAAAATTCACTGTAAAGTCTAAGTTGTTAGTTGCAATATAAGTGGCATCAGTTGGCACATTTACTGATGTAACTATTGGAACTAATGCATCTACTAAAACATTTGTAGTAGAACTTACAGAATTTAAAGTTAATGTGGCATCTTTGTCTCCAGTGTCTTTTAGGCTTCCTCCATTTACTTTTAGAGTCCCTATCGTAATTCCATCATTGTCAATATCACCATTTTGTACAATATACCTGAATACCAAATCTCCTGTTCCTGAGCCGCTTTGGTATACAGCTTGATGTATAATAGATCCAATAGTTAAATCAATTTGTGGAATACCAGTAACAATTATACTTTCATTAAAATGAACTGTGAAATCTAAGCTTTCACCTATAGTATAGGTGTTATTAGATGGCACAGTAACACTTGTTACTGTGGGAGCAACTGCTGATGAAACTACTGTTGTTGAGCCATCTTGTTTTAAATTAACTCCATCATTAAGTGTAAGAATAAACCTTGTTGTTTCTGAAGTAGCAGATCTATTGTCAGTTGGATTAAAAGTTAATGCTCTCAGTTTTGTTTGCATATCATTAGGAGTTGTACTTGAAATGTTATAAGGGCCAGAACCAGATAAACCTGTACCCGACAGAACGCCATGTGAATCATATTCTAAAGCTATGGTAGCAGAAATATTATCTCCTTCAGCATCAGTAATAGTTATAGTTGAAAAAGGATTAACCGTGCTATTGTCACTAACGGGAATATTAGTTAAGATACCTGTAATTGTTGGAGCTTCATTAGAAGTAGCCAATGTAATTTTACGTAATGAAAATGTAAAAGGAGTTCCGACTGTTCTTGTGATAACAAAGGATGTCACTCCAGTCCAATTTAAATTTATATCTTCAATAGTATTCCCTACTACTGCATTTACAACACTATTACTTCCTCCGGTAGGTGTAAAAATCCAATTGCTGTCTCCATTTTGATTTACGTCATCAGCAGTAACACTAGCTATATTTACTGGAGTGCTAAAAGAAAATGTCATTGATGTTGTTGGAGCAACGGTAGCTGCCCACACACCAAGCCCATAATAAATATTAACTCCAGTAGGGCTGGACATACTTAAAGTTATGCCATCTACTGTTTCTTGTGTATTATTTGGCATACCAGTTGAAGTAAAGAATTCAAAAACTTGCGCATGTCCTTTCTGTGATATACACAATAATGTAATAATTAAAATTATTGAATAGGTAGTTTTTTTCATAGTTAAATAGGCTCTAGAGTTTAGTTATTTAGCTATGAAATTACTTTAGTTTATTATATAAAAATACTAGTATGATGTGAGCTTATCAAAAAGAGAGGTGATTTGTGTTATAAAAAGAGGTTTTAACTAAAAGCGTTTTTTTTTAATTCTTACCAAGTAGGCATAGCATTAAAGTTCGATTTTTTTGTTAATAATGATTCTTTTTTTGTATCTAAATTAATTTTAAAAAGTTGTTGATTGCCATTTATCATACCACAAAATAGAATTTCATTGCCTAAATCAGACCATGCTGGGGAAGAATATGAAATTACTGATTTAGCTATTACTTTTACATTTTTCCCATCTGAAGATAAAGTAACTAAATTATACCCTTCATCATTAGGAGTTTTTCTATTAGCTGCAATTTTTGAGCCATCTTTTGAGAATATAGGTTGAGTAAATCGATCGGATTCATTTGTTAATTGTGTGATTTGTTTTGTTTTTAAATCCATTTCATAAAGTACTTTTTCTCTTAAATAAGAATATATTATACTTTTGTTATTAGGATTGAAGGTTATAATTGCACCCCAGCCTGGCCTTTCTTTTTTCTTGAAATTTTTAGAAAGAATTCTTTCTTCACCACCGTTACTAGCAATCATTATTATTTCCCAAATACCATTTCTTCTTCCAGAAAAAACAATATTTTTACCATCAGGACTCCAACAAGGGTATAGTCCTTCTTTTTGAGTTATTCTTTTCTTGTTAGAGCCATCAACTTGCATTGTCCAAATTGCATATTTATCATGTTGATCAGTGTCACTTTGAAAAACAAGCTTTGTTTTATCAGGAGAAAGTTTTGGGTTAATATGATGCGGATAATGGTTAGCACCATTATTGTTGGTTAATTTTATAATGTTGTCACCATTAGCATTCATTCTCATTATATCTCTTCCAGCAGTTTCTTTTTCAGATGAAAAATAGATGTAATTATTAACTTGAGAATATAAAGTATCTTTAGTGAAAATACACACAATAAGAAATAGGAATAAATTTATAGAATAATTTTTCATATGTTTAAAATATTTAGTTTTTTCAAAATTATCATAAGCGAGACATATGAGACATAGATTTTTAATTAAAAATGTAACAATATATGAATGTGTTACTTATTTACAGATGATTTGTATTCAGAAGGTGTAAGGTTTGTCTTTTTTTTAAAAGTTCTATTAAAGGTCATTTTACTAGAAAAACCAACGTCAGTAGCTATAGCTTCAATTGTATAATTTTTCATTTTAGGGTCAAGAATTAATTTCTTTGCTTTTTCAATACGATAACCATTTATAAATTCAGGGAAATTAATTTGTTCAAATTCATTAATAATTTTTGATAAAAATCTAGGAGTTATATTTAATTCATTCGCTAGTAAAACGAGAGAGATTTTTGAATTTAAAAAAAGTTCATCTTCAATCATTAATGTTTTAATAGTTTTATAAATTTTAATAGCTTCAGGATCTTTTTTTAATTGCTTTTTAAAATTTAAGGGTTCTAATAATTTATTTATAATTAAATAGCTACTTAAACAAACAAATAAAAACATTAAAATAGCAAGTGTTCTCCAGTATTCGTTGTATGGTGATATGCCTAAGGTTTTTAAGAAATAACGACCTAAAAGATAGAAACTAAACACAAAGGTTAAACTACCAATAAATATGAGGTGAGAGTTATTAAATCTGGAATATGCTTTATTTAGTTCTTTAATAATAATAAAACCTCCAATAAAGCAATAAACTATGGGGTGTAAAAGAAATAAAACATCAATTAAGTTTAAACTTGGGTTATACATCATATTTGAAGTTTCATAATCCAAGAAATGTTTAATTGTCTCCATTTTTTGTTCTAAGGTTTGGAAGAAAAGAGGAAGATTTTTTAATTTTATAAATAGGAATGGTAGTAAGTGCACCAAATAAATGAATTTCCATTTAAAGGATTTATTTTGAATACTTAAAACATACAAGAACAGTGAAGGACCAAAAAGCAGCAAAAAAGCGGGGCCAATATATAATAAATATGGAACTTTTAATATAAAACGTGTATGAATGAATACTGGTTCTATGATATTTAAAGTGAAAATGAAAAAAACAATAATTAATAATAACCCATTTTTATTTTTTTTAGCTTGATTAGTTAAGGTTAACATTAGAATTAATAATTGACCAATACTAATTAATAATAAAATAGAATAGATGTCTAATCTTGTAGTTGTTATCATTAAATTTAAGAGATATGTTGATTTAAATATAAATCTATTTGGATTAGATTCTTGTAAAAAAATCTTAAAACTTTTTAATAACGTAACTTGCTATTTTTATCGTTTTATTGTCTTAAAAGTAGTTTTAACTGTTTTATATGCTAAAATAGCCAAAGAATTTTCTTTGGCTATTTGACTAAAATCATTAAAGAAATATAAATGAACTAATTACCCATGCTCAAAAATAATTTTAGCAGTTTTATAAATTTTTAGTTAAAACTGTATCTTAAGCCAACTCTTATTTGCCATCTAGAGCTTTGAATACCTTGGTCATCAATTTGTTCTAAATTGTCAAGGACAGCTGGGTTAAAATTAAAAACTGGATTTGGCGCAGCTGTAACAGTGTTCAGTAGTTCAATTTCTCCAAAATTTGGGACATACTTTCTAACACCCCAGTTTTTATTTAATAGATTTGTTAAATTAAAAATATCCATTGTAAATTGTAAACTTTTACTTTCGTTGCAGTTGCATATGTTTATATCTTGTATTAATTTAAAATCTACAACATGACTCCAAGAATTTCCTCTATCTCCATTTCTTTCAACATAATTTCCTCTTCTACTTTTCAAATATTTATTGCTTTCAATAAATGCATCTAATGCATTCCATTGCTCTTGCGCAGTAAGTCCATTTGCTCCATCTTGCAATGTAATTTCACTTTGATCTTTTGGAACATATATAAGTGCATTATCACTTGAATCATCATTTAATAAATCAGGGCCATCATTATAAGTGTATGAGAAAGGAGTACCTTCTCTTCCTTCGTAATAAAAACTTAAAGCTGTTTTAAGGTCGTCTTTTAACCATTTAAATTCATATGACATCCAACTAGCAATCTTATGACCAGCTGCAAAATCTGATCTTGTAACTGGTAATTTTGAATTTTTACCATTTACAGTTTGAAGGTTTCTCCACTGAGAACTATTTTGAGAAGAAGTTAAATCAAAGATTCCTCTTGCATCACCATAAGTGTAGGTTAAATTCCCTGTGAAGCCATTTGAATAACTTTTTGTCAATCCTATTGAAGCATTCCAAGAATACCCCTCTTTGCTGTTTGAACCTAGTATAATTCTTCCATATGTATTGTCAATTAGATCATTAAAACTATCGCTATAGTAAGGTCTATTATCCGCTCCAATTAAATTACCTACAGGCTCATCAATATTTAAATTTTCATAATACAATGTTTGAATATTATCTTGATAAATAAAGTCAGCATTTAAAATTAATCCCCACCAAGGAAGTTTTTTATCTATTCCTAAGTTAAACTTCATAATTTGTGGTAATTTTAAATCTGATGCAAATAGATCAATATTACCACCTGTCCCTCCAGAACCTGGTGCAACACCTACAGGCTGATTATTAATATCTGGATTAAACAAAAAATCTGGACTGCTATCAAATAAATAACCGCCTGTTATACCATTGTTATTGTATACTGCACCGGGCCAAACATTAGGCATTCTAGAAGTAAAAACACCAATACCCCCTCTAACTTGTGTCTTATATTCACCATTAACATTCCAATTAAATCCTAACCTTGGCGATAGATGGATGGTAGGTGAAATTCCAGCACCTGCTTTAGCACCTTGTAAATCTTTTCCTGCTGCTTCTAATATTGGAATAGTTCTGTTATTAAAATCATCATTAAGTAATCCATCTTTCCAAACAGGCATATCGAATCGGATTCCAAAGGATAATTTTAGATTATTAGAAGCTTGATATTCATCTTGAAAGTATAGTCCATACTGTGCTAAATCAAATTCAGCAGCACCAGAAGAGTTATCTCCGACTCCTTCAGATAAAAGAGAATAGCCTCTTTGATATTGATTAGGTAGTGCATCAGTTAAAAAATCATTAATATTAGAAAATCTGTAAAATCCATAATTATTTGCAAAAAATAAGTTTTTTGATGAAGAAAATTCATTATGTGTACCAATAGTTATAGTATGTGCACCTTTATAAATTTCAAAATTATCTGTAATTGTAAATACTTTTTGTTCTAAAATATTTGCTCCTGAGTATTGTTCTCCTCCAAATTGAATATTACCGCTTCCATCTTGAATTTGTACAGCAGGGAAAGGGTTACCTGAAGGGTCTCTATCGTCATCAACTTTAGTGTAGCCAAGTATTAAGTTATTTGAAGCTTTATTCCCAATTTGCCAATTCCACTCTAAATTTGCTGAATTGGTGAAAGATGAAAATGACTCGGCTCCATTTGAAAAATTGATGCTGTTATAATCTGTAGTATTGGCTTCTAAATTTTCAATTCCTGTATACCTGTATGATAATGAAAACTTATGATTTTTACTAGCGTTATAGTCCATTTTTAAAGTTACTTTATCATTGTCTAAAAAAGTTGTACCTGAATTAGGGCTCCCTGGATCATACCCAAATCTGGATATTAAATCGTTTCTAAGGGTACTCAAATCTGAAGCAGTACTATTTCCTATATAACTATCTAAACTGAAGAAATTAGGAGTTTCATTTTCTTCTCTTTCATAATTAACAAAAAAGAATAGTTTATCTTTTTGAATTGGACCACCTAAACTTAAACCATAAGTTTTTGATGAAAACTTAGCAATGCTCTCTCGTTTTCCGTTAGTAACTAAATCTACAGGCGTTTTACCAACTAATTTTTCGTTTCTAGTAAAACCATAAATAGTTCCTTTAAATGTATTTGACCCTGATTTAGTAATAGCATTTATGGCTCCTCCGGTAAAGCCAGATAATTTAACATCAAACGGAGCTACTGCAACGTTGAATTGTTCAATAGCATCCATTGAAAAAGGAGAAGCTCCTGTTTGTCCACCATTTGTGCCAGATGCGGATAATCCAAACTGATCATTATTAACAGCTCCGTCAACAAAAATAGTATTAAATCTGTTGTTTTGACCAGCTATGTTTATGCTAAAACCATCAGAGCCCTCAGATATTGTAGCTTGAGGTGTGATTCTAACAAAATCAGCAATTGATCTTGAAGTAGTAGGTAAGCTTTTTATTTGACGAGCATCAATTGTTGTTTCTGTGCCAGTTCTATTCCCATCAAAAATAGTATTAGTTCTAGCATTTATAACTATTTCATCTAACGCACTTACATCTTGGATCATAGAAGTATCTATTCTAAATGTTTGCCCTAATTGAAGATAAATGTTCTCTTTAATAATTTCTTTGTATCCTACATAAGTAATTTTTATGGTATAAGGCCCACCAACTCTCATATTTGATATTCTAAATAGCCCATCTAAATCTGTTGTGGACCCATATTTTGTTCCTGAAGGTACGTGTAAAGCAACAATATTAGCACCAGGAAGAGGTTGGTCACCTTCTAATATTCGCCCATTTATAGATGAGCTAGTAATTCCTTGAGAAAAAATACATTGTGTAATAAGTATGAATACCGCTGAAGTGAAAATTTTAGTAAAATTTTTCATTAAAAGTTTAGTTTAAATTAGTGTTGATTTTAATTTTTTTCATCAAAGTTAATTGATGCTAATTATGTGTTTACATTAAATGCAGTAATGAAAATCAAAAATGAATTGAATTGGTTTTTTTAGTAGATGAAATAATTTAACAAAATATTTAAGGAAGGAGTATTGGATAATAAATTTTACGTAAAATTTATTTTATTGTAATTCTACAGAATGACTAACTAATTGGAACATAATTAGACTTGGTATTCAGTTAAAAAAATAAGCTAAAATGAAAATTAAAAATATGCGCTTTACACTTAACTAATGTTATTACATGTCTAAGCATTTATTTAAGGAAATACGTTATTTTATATTACTTTGGCTTCTATTTAGACAGAAAAGAGATTGACACTTAAATTAAAGCTATTCAATTCATTTTTTAAATAGTTAAAATTTTATTCAATTTTAAAGCTGATAATTTTATTAAAATTATATGAAAAATAGGTAAACTAAATAATTGATAGATTCATTATTGTATTTGATGGTTGAATTAATTGTTTAGACTATTAAGTTATTCTTTTTATAATTTATGCATAAATGGTAATTTTTAATAACTTGCAACTATTTTAATAGT
>Ga0193951_1001575_pt1 | contig 10137 bp, 9 predicted proteins | sample BB_2_MG_FD_140370 | JGI IMG/M metagenome (GOLD analysis project Ga0193951, IMG submission 140370) | Microbial mat bacterial communities from the Broadkill River, Lewes, Delaware, United States - BB_2_MG | ecosystem: Environmental > Aquatic > Freshwater > River > Microbial mats | place: USA... | reverse complement strand
GTTAATTTGAATAGTAGAGTTTTTTCATAGATGTTTAGTTTAGGGGGATTGGTATTTTATACCAATTGAAAGTTCCGGAGTAATCCGGAACTTTTTTTTTGCTTATATTGTACTTTATTAAACAAAAAATAAAGTTATGGAAGACCAATTAATATGCATTTACAGTGGATCAGAGATTAACGCAAATTTCTATAAAGAAATATTAGAAGAAGAAAATATTGAATGTTCAATTAGAAACAGCCGAGAAGAGTCTCTTCATGCAGGGTTTGTAACTGATCCTGAAGGCACTTGCGATTTGTTTGTTTTTGATCAAAATGCAGAAAAAGCTTTAGGAATTATTAAAAAAATTGAAGATTCAAAATCTGAATAAAAAATATATTAATTTATGAAAGAACAAGTAGATAATTGGAACAAAGAATTATCAAAAGCTTCTCCTGAAGAAGTAATCGAATTTTTTCACAACATATTTGGCGAAAAATTAGCACTAAGTTCAAGCCTTGGTGCCGAAGATCAGGTTTTAACCCATATGTATGCCAATATTAATGAAAAACCTAATATTTTCACTCTTGATACCGGACGATTATTTCCAGAAACATACAAACTAATTGCCGCAACTAATAATAAATACAATATTAAACTGAAAATCTATTTCCCAAATACCGAGGAGGTAGAACATATGGTAAATAATAAAGGCATTGACCCTTTCTTCGAAAGCATCGAAAACAGAAAACTTTGTTGCAACATTCGCAAGTTAGGCCCTTTAAAAAGAGCTTTTTCAGGATTAGACGCATGGATTTGTGGTTTACGTCGCGACCAAGCAGTTACCCGTTTTGCTACTCGTAAAGTTGAATGGGACGAGATAAATAACATTATTAAAATAAATCCGCTTAACGACTGGAGTGAAGAAGATGTTTGGAATTACATTAAATCAAACAATATTCCTTATAATGAACTTCATGATAAAGGTTTTCCAAGTATTGGATGCGAACCTTGCACAAGAGCAGTTAAGGAGGGTGAAGGTGTTCGTGCTGGCAGATGGTGGTGGGAACAACCAGAAAGTAAAGAATGTGGATTACACAACCAGAAAAAATAAAAAAAACCGGTCTACGCCGGTTTTTATATTTTCTTAGGAATGGTAAACGAAAAAGTACTACCCTTATCAGGAATACTTTCAACGGATAATTTACCATTATGACTTCTTATAAAAGTCTTACATAAAGTAAGACCTAAACCAGTTCCTTTTTCGTTATTTGTACCGTATGTTGTAAAGTGCTCGCTGCTATCAAAAATACGCTTCATATTTTCATGCGAAATACCAATTCCCGAATCTTTTACCGAGACTAAGATATGATCGTCGAAATCCTCTCCCATAATTGTCACAGAACCATTCTTTGGAGTGAATTTAATAGCATTCGAAACTAAATTTCGAAGAACCGTATAAATAAGATTCTCGTCGGCAAGTATCTTCATCCTCTCAGGAATAATTGTCACCAAATTTATTGACTTAGCTGTAGTATTTGTTTCAAATAGGCTAACAACTTCTTTTATTTTACTGCTTAAATCAAACTGCTTAGGATCAAATACAATTTCGTTTTTTTGAGTTTTAGCCCAATATAAAAGATTATCTAATAAGTTATAAGCTGTACGGGCAGCTCCCTTTGTAATATCGAGTAAACTTTGAGCCGTTTCGTAATTATAACTAGCCATATTTTCGTCAATAATATCGAGCATTATCTCCATATTACCAATTGGAGAACGCAAATCGTGGCTAATAATTGAGAAAACTAAATCCTTTGTATTATTAAGTTTCTGCAATTCCGTTTTCTGATCTTCAATCTTAATATAAGACTCGGCATTCTCCAACGCAATTGCAATATAAGATGCTAATGTCTTTATGATATCAAGATGGACAGGTAAAAAAGCATCTTCCTTTTTGCTAACTATTAAAATAACACCAACTTTTTTCTTATTAACAGTTAAAGGAACACAAATTACCGACTCGGCATTCTCCTTAATTTCAATATAGTCCTTATTATAATAATCACGATTAGTATCCTTTGAAAGATTAGGAGTAAAAATCTCCTCTCCAAAAACAAAAGTGTGCTCGTAAATAGAATCAATATTATTCAAAGAACTAACTTTCTCTTTAAATTCCGATTCGCCAGGCAAAACATATTTAGCATAAAAATCCTGCGAAGTAGGATCTTTTATGCCTATTAAAAAGAACGTATCATCCGAAATAAAATTTGTATTGGAATATACTTCTTGTGCAATTTGATCGAAAGAAAGATGAGATGTAATTTTTTGACCGATATTACTTAAGTGCTTAATATCTTCATAAGTCTGGAACAACTCTTTATTATTACGTTCAAGAATACTCTTCTGAATTTCAATCTCTTCGTTTTGTAATACTATTTTATTATTCTTTTCAAGAAGTTTTTTGTTAGTCTTTTGCTTTTGAGCACTATGACGATTCAAAAAGAAAATAATAACCATCAAAATTATAAAACCAGAAATTGAGATTGCTCTAATTTGTCTAATCTGATTATCCTTTTTGGCTTCTAAAGCATCTCGTTTTTGATTTTCAATATCTTGCTCACGCTGAATAGTTTTTATTTGATGCTTCATCTGTTGTTTAACCAACTCATTCTTTTGCTCAGTCATACTAATACTATCGCGAGCCTGATTGGTTAAGGTTAACAACTCTAAAGCACACTTGTAATTTCCTTGAGATTCTCTTATTTCTGAAAGCAAGCGAGCTGATTTTTCAATTGTAGGCCAAAAATTAATCTCTTGGGCTACAGATAGTGACTTTTCGATATTCTCTACAGCCAATTTAGTATCAAGCAAAATATAATGAAGGTTTCCTATTTGATAATACAAATCAGAAATATTAGAAACACTATTTGCTTTTATATATATATCAATAGCTTGTTCAAAGGTTTCTAAGGCAGCATCATAATCTTGCTTTAATACATAAAATACTCCAAGATTTGAAAGGCTCGATGCTAATGATAGCAAATTACCACTTTTTGTTTTTATTGAAACACTTAGCAAAAAATATTTCAGAGCATGATCATAATCACCCAATCGTTGATACGACAACCCAATATTATTATAAAATTTCCCTATTAAAGTGAGATTATTGGTGGCTATAGCATGTTCTAAACCAATTTCATAATTCTTAAGCGACTCTTCAGGTTGATTTAAGGTTGAAAAAATAATTCCTAAATTATTGTATGAACCAGCAAGTTCGTCTCTTTTATTCTCATTTTGATAAATATAAACAGCTTTATAAAAATAATCTTGTGCGCTTGGTAACTTTTCTAACCTATAATATATACTTCCATAAACATTATAAATATTAGCTCTTGTTAATGGATTATTAATATTCTCCTCGTATTCAGATGCCTGATCTAATAAATTAATAGCCTCTTGAAACAGTCCATTATTCTCAAATAACTGAGCCTTATTAATATAATATTCACACAAGGCTTCATAATCTTTTTGTGTTATAGCAATACTATATGCTCTATTCAAATAATCGAGAGCTTTTTGCGACTCGCCCTTTGTTATAAGAAGTTCTCCCAATAAATTATTTGATCTGGATGCTGTAGCTAACTCAAAATTTGAGTCGGCAATTGCTAACGATTTTTTAGCATAGAAAATAGCACTATCAATATTACTATTCTTAAAAGACTTAGCCTTAACAAAATTAAGTTCTTCTGGCTCGTCAATAGCAAAGGTGACGTTTTCAACGGCCTTAACAAAAAGGCACGACGAAGCTATAAAAATTAAGAAGAGTAAAAATTTTATACGATTCATGGTTGTGTGAATTCTAACGCAAAGTTAATTCTAATTTTATTAGTAAACGGAAATTATCAGTGGTTATTTTAGCTTTTAAAGTGTTAAACATTGTTATTATGTTGACAGAATCATAATAATCATAGATAACTCAGAAGCACTTCTAAAACCTTATCAACTAACTTTTAACTCTTTATTTTACGATTGTTATATTTCCAACATTAATATTTTATTAAATAATTCATAGCAAAGGCTCGTAAAATCATTAAATCATGTACAACATACTATGTAGTAGACAAAATATTTTAGAAAATAAAATTAATAGTTATGTACATCGAAAACATTCGAATACACAACTATTAATCATTCTAAAGTAATACAAAAGTTAAAAAATGGTCATTAATGATTAGAAACAACAAAATCCATCTTCTTGTCATGCTCTTCAACTGGTACGTTTTCAACCATCTGAAAATTGAAACAAATTCCTATTTTTACTGCAGTTGTTGTGTTTAATAGCTTATCATAAAACCCTCTTCCACGACCCATTCGATTTCCTAACTTATCGAAAGCAACACCTGGAACAATAATTAAATCAATACTCTCTGTATCCAAAAATGGCAGCCCTTCGGGTTCTGGAATAGCAAATTGCTCGCCAGCAGTTAAATTTTGCACCCCATTAAATTCTTTTAAAACCAAGTCGTCGCCCTTTACCGATGGAAGAATAATGCGCTTTGAAGCACTCCACTTCTCTATAAACGATTGTGTATAAACCTCATCAGTCATAGACCAATACATAAGAACAGTTTTTGCATCCTGAAAAGCAGGTAAATTCTCCAATTGTAAGTGAATATCAGTAGATAGTTCAATTAATTGAGTTGCTGAATATTGCTTCTTTATAATTCTAATCTGCTTTCGAAGTTCCTTTTTAATTTCAATAATATCGGTCATTACAACATTGGTTTTGTGCAAACTTATAAATAAAACAGCGCTATATTATTACATTTGCAAAATAAAATTATTGATATGATTGAAAGTGTGATATTTGATATGGACGGGTTAATTATTAATTCGGAACCACTGTGGGAAGATGCTATGATTGCTATGTTTAAACAGTACAACATATCTGTATCGCGCAACGAACTATTAAATGTTAAAGGATTTAGAGTTGACGAAGCAATTGTATTTATTAATAAATTAAAAAACTTCTCTAACTCTTTACTTACAGAACAGCAAAAACTTACAATAAAAAATATTACAACCTTAATAAAAGAAAAAGGAGAAGCCTTGCCAGGTGTTCTAACTACAATAGATTATTGCAAAGTAAAAAACATTCCTATTGCTATAGCCTCCTCATCTTTATACGAAGTAATAGATGCAACTATTAGCCGATTAAATCTGAACAACCATTTTAACGTAGTTTACTCTGCTCAAGACGAAGAGAAAGGAAAACCACACCCAGGAATATTTATTTCGACAGCAAAAAAAATGGATGTTAACATATCAAACTGCCTAATATTTGAAGACTCGGTAAATGGAGTAATAGCTGCTCGAGCAGCCGGTGCAATAACCATTGCTGTGCCCGACAGTAACCATTTCAATAATCCACAATTTTCTATTGCACACCATAAACTAATGTCTATGGAAGAGGCAATAACTATTATTAAAAACTATACAAAATAATTTTCCCCATAAGTCTTTGTTTTAATAAAAAAACATAATATTTTTGACCGACCAGTCAGTCAATAAAGTTATGATATCAAAAAGAGAAACAAATAAAGACGAAAAAAGAGTTCTAATAATAGATACAGCTCTACAACTATTTTCAACCGAAGGTTACTTTGGCACATCGATGAGTAAAATTGCTTCAACAGCAGGAATAGCTAAGGGATCAACCTATAATTACTTTGCCAGCAAAGAAGATTTACTAAAAGCAATAATTAACGATGGATTCGAACATCTTACTGAATCAGTAGAATATTTATTTACAAATTCTATGGATGCTAAATCGATGGAAGAATACATTCGTCATTCGTTTAAATTAATAATGGATAAGCCAAACTACTGGCGACTATTTTTTGCCTTAGCAATTCAACCATCGTTACCAAAACACTTCATGACTGATATTATGCAAAAAATGGAACCTATGTTTGCAAAAATTGCAGAGTATTTTGCCTCTAAAGGATTTGAAAATCCTTTAGCTCAAGTAATGCTATTTGTATCAACATTAGACGGAGTATCAATAAGCTATCTAACAGAACCAGAGAATTATCCAATAAACGACATTTGTGAAATACTTGTAGAACGTTACTGTAAATAATTGTAAATTACACTGTACAGGCAGCTAATACTTTGTCTATACGCCTAAATGAAAAAAACATGAAAAGATCAATTTTACTTATTTTATCGCTTACCCTTATTTCGGTATTAAAAGCCCAATCGGCAAAAGAAATTATTATTAAGGCCGATCAAAAATGGCAAGGTCTGTCGCAAATATCATCAATGGAGATGACTATTGTTCGCCCAACATGGGAACGAACTATAGCCTTTAAAGGTTGGACAAAAGGACGCGACTATTCGCTAACATTAATAACTGCTCCTGCCCGCGAAAAAGGACAAACTTTTCTTAAGCGACAAAACGAGATGTGGACATGGAACCCTAGTATTAACAGACTTATTAAATTACCTGCCGCTATGATGTCGCAAGGTTGGATGGGATCTGACTTTACCAATGACGATATATTAAAAGAGAGCTCAATTGTTGTTGACTACACTCATAAAATAATAGGCAAAGAAGATATAAACGGAATTATGTGCTATAAAATAGAACTAACACCAACCGAAGAAGCTGCTGTTGTATGGGGCAAAATAATAAAGTGGATAAGCATTGACGAAACCGACCAGATAAAAAACGAATATTATGACGAAGACGAAATGCTTGTAAAAACTGATATTGCCTCTGATATAAAACTTATGGGCGACAGAAAAATACCAACACGCATAGAGGTTATTCCGGCTGACAAACCAGGTAACAAAACAATTGTAGTTATTACAAACATTAAATACAATGTAAAAATGGACGACTCATTCTTCTCACAACAAAACATGAAAAAATTAAAGTAAAATATTACAAACTACTATAGACAAGTAAAAATTACGACAAAAAACCACCTGCAAATTCTCAACAAATGAACTACCTTAAGATAGCCTGGCGAAATAGTATGCGAAATAAACGAAGAACAGTAATTACAGCTTCATCGGTATTCTTCGCAGTTTTTTTAGCTCTTATTATGAGGTCGATGCAAATAGGATCATACGACAATATGATAAACAATATTGTTGGGGCTTTCACTGGCAATATCCAAATACATAAAATGGGATATTGGGGCGACAAAATAATCGACAACTCGTTTGAATTTACCGAACAAACTGCGCAAATAGTAAAGAACACTTCTCACATTACAGCTATTTCGCCTCGCATTGAATCGTTTGCATTGGCTTCGCATGAAAATAAATCGAAAGGAATAATGGTTGCGGGAATTGACCCCACACACGAAAACAACTTTTCGAAATTAAAAGACAAACTTATTAATGGCGAATATCTTAATAAAAACGACAACAGGGTACTAATAAGCGAAGGTCTTGCTCAATATTTAAAAGTTGAAGTTAACGACTCTATTATTCTTATGGGACAAGGTTATCACGGGATGTCGGCAGCAGGAATTTATCCTATTGCAGGAATAGTAAAATTTCCGTCGCCCGAATTAAACAAACGACTAGTTTACTTAAACCTAAAATCGATGCAAGAATTCACCTCGCTTGACAATAAAATAACTTCGCTATCAATACGTATTAACGACGATAAATATCAACACATAGTTATTAACTCGCTGAAAGAACAGCTTCCTAAAAATCAACACGAAATAATGAGTTGGCAACAACTATCACCCGACCTATCGCAATCAATAGAGGCCGATAATGCTTCAGGTATTATTATGCTTGCAGTATTGTATATTATTGTTGCGTTTGGAATTTTCGGAACATTACTAATGATGATTACCGAACGAATACGCGAATTTGGTGTTATGATGGCTGTTGGGATGCGAAAATCGAAGATAGCTTTTCTTGTCTTCTGCGAAATAATGATAATTGGATTTATTGGTCTTTTCTCGGGAGTAGCTATAAGTGCTCCAGTTATTCTAGCATTCTTTTATCATCCTTATCACTATAAAGGCGAAATGGCTGCAATGATGGAACAATATGGCATGGAGCCAATTCTTCAGTTTGCTATTCAACCCGATTTCTACATAAATCAAACAATTACTGTTTTTGTAATTATACTAGTTTTAGTAATGATACCAATATCAAGAATTTTACGATTAAAAACTATAAAAGCACTTCGCAATTAAATTTACAAACAACAAACACGTTATCTCTACTAAAAACAGAAGTAAACCCAAGCAAAAAAAGAAAAACATGATTTACTCACTATCACGAAAAAATATATGGCGCAATAAAGTGCGAAGCCTAATTGTAATGGGTTCGGTTACTGTTGGACTAATATGTGGTATATTTTTTATTGCCTTTATGAATGGCATGACTGTTCAACGAATAAACTCGGCTATAAAATCAGAAGTATCGCATATTCAAATTCACAACCCTGCTTTTCTCGACGATAACGAGGTACAATACACTATTGCAAATGTTGCCGAACTAACAAATATGTTAGATACAACATCGGCAATTATTGCCTACGCTCCGCGAATTACTATTACCGGAATGATAGGCTCGGCTCGATCGTCGGAAGGGGTTAAAATTGTGGGGATAAATCCCGATAAAGAACGAATGGTAACCGATATTCACACAAAAATAATCGACAGTGTACCAAATTATTTCGGCAAAAAACGACCAATAATGATTAGCAAACGCTTAGCCGAAAAAATGCGCGTTAAACTAAACTCTAAAATTGTATTAACCTTTCAGTCGACAACTGGTGAACTTACAGGTGCTCCTTTTAAAGTGACTGCACTTTATCAAACCTCAAACAAAGTTTTCGACGAAATGACAGTGTTTGTTCCACAACAAAAAATAGCAACCATTGCTGGACTGCTGCCAAATCAAGCTCACGAAATAGCAATACTTTTAAAAAGTGATCTGCAAACAACAGATACTAAAGAAAATATTTCAGAAGCATTCCCAAAAATTACTGTTCGTACATGGAAAAAAATTATGCCCGAACTAGGTATGATGGTCGATATGATGGACAGCATGCTATATGTGTTTATGATAATAATCCTTGTGGCTCTGGCTTTTGGTATTATTAACACAATGATGATGGCTGTTTTAGAACGCCAACGCGAAATAGGAATGCTTATGGCTATTGGCATGAATAAGAAGCGTGTGTTTACAATGATAATGTTAGAAACAATATACATTTCAATGACTGGAGCAATTATTGGGATGCTAATTTCTCATCTATTACTAACTACTCTAGCAAATACTGGTATCAATATGTCGCTATACGCCGAAGGCTTAGAAGCCTATGGCTACGACAAAATTATTTATCCTGCAATAAATCTAATTCACTACATAAACATAAGTGTATTAGTAGTAATAACGGCAATTGTATCGTCTATTTGGCCTGCTCGAAAAGCTCTTAAACTAAAACCAGCAATATCAATGAGAATTGAATAATTTTTAAAACTAGAAGTAAAAAACAAACTTTCGAAAAAAAAATACATAATATGGAAACTGTAATAAAAGTTGAAAAGCTATACAAAATATACAACGAAACAGGTGTCGAAGTTAAGGCTATAAACGGAATAGACCTAGAAATAAAAGAAGGTGAATTTACTGCTATAGTAGGCCCTTCGGGATCGGGAAAAACAACTCTGCTAAATATGATTGGCGGGCTAGACAATCCTACATCGGGAATAGTTGAAGTGGGTGGTGTATTATTAACTAACTTATCGTCGACACAACTAATTGACTTCCGCAAAAACAACATCGGCTTTATTTTTCAATCGTACAACCTTATACCAGTGCTAACGGCAAAAGAAAACGTAGAATTTGTTATGCAACTTCAAGGACGAAGCAAAAAACAGTGCTCGCAACGTGCTATTGAACTTTTAGAGGCCGTTGGTTTAGGCGACAGAATAAACAGTCGACCTGCAAAACTATCGGGTGGTCAGCAACAGCGTGTAGCTGTAGCTCGTGCTCTGGCATCGAACCCTCGTTTTATATTGGCAGACGAACCTACTGCCAACCTAGACAGCAAGTCAACCGAAAATCTTCTTGATATTATGTTAAAACTTAACCAAAAAGAGAAAGCAACAT
>Ga0193951_1001574_pt1 | contig 10144 bp, 11 predicted proteins | sample BB_2_MG_FD_140370 | JGI IMG/M metagenome (GOLD analysis project Ga0193951, IMG submission 140370) | Microbial mat bacterial communities from the Broadkill River, Lewes, Delaware, United States - BB_2_MG | ecosystem: Environmental > Aquatic > Freshwater > River > Microbial mats | place: USA... | reverse complement strand
ATAGGTTTGATATAGATGGATTAAATTACAAAAATAATAATTTATTTATAGAAAATATAGACTTAGATGATTTTAGTACCTCATTTAAAATAGCTTCAGATAAAACAACTAATATTGATGATTTGTTGATTACAAAAAATGATGTAAAACCTACAGCTACAGTAGATAAAAAATCAAATTTTAATTATTATATAAAAAAAGTCAAAATTTCTAATGGAAAAGCTGAATTTTCTGATCACTCCTTACCTTTAAACTTTGACACAAATATTCATAGTTTACATGCAAATATAAGTGATTTATCATCAAAAAATGATGAAGCTAGTGTAATATTAAAAGGTGTAATTGAGAAATATGGATTAGCCAATATAGAAGCAAAAACTATTCTTTCAAACTACAAAAACAAAACAGATGTAAAAATAAATTTTGAAAACTTAGATGTACGATCTTTTTCTCCTTATTCTGGAAAATTTATAGGACAAAAAATTGCAGATGGAAGATTATGGCTTGCTTTAGATTATAGTATTAGAAATGCGCAACTTTTTAGTAGCAATAATATAAAGATTAAAAATCTAACTTTAGGGGATGATGTAGAAAGTAAAGATGCGTTAAGTCTTCCTGTTGGATTAGCTATTGCTCTTTTAGAGGATAGTGAGGGTTTAATAGATTTAGATGTTCCTATAAAAGGGGATATGGATAAACCGGAATTTGAATTAGGTGGTGTTATTTGGAAAACATTAGGCAATGTTATTACTAATATTGTAACAGCACCATTTAGATTTTTAGGTTCTTTACTGGGTATGGATACTGATGAATTAGGAAATGTTGCATTTTCTTTTGCTTCATCAGAAATCTCACCTCCTCAAAAAGAAAAACTTGATAAACTTATTGGAGTACTCCAAAAGAAAAAGAATTTAGTTCTTATTATAACGCCAACAGTTAATATATTGAACGATTCAAAAGTACTCAAAGAGAAAAAATTTAACACACTTGTTCAATCAGAAGATAGAAATACAATGATTAAAAAGATTTATATTAAAAGATTCAGCCCAGAACTCTTTAAAAATATATCTAAAAAATATAAAGAAGATCAACTCTTATCGATTCTATCTAATAAAATCAAAACTACTATCCCTATTTCACAAGATGAGATAGCGCTATTAGGACAACAAAGAGCCCAGAATATAAAAGCTTATTTTCTATCTCATAAGTTAAGATTAGATAGAATCCAAATCGAGAATGAACTCTTAAAAAATCACGAGAATGATACAAAAGAGTTATCTCTAAAATTAAATTTAAATATAAAAGATTAAAAATGAAATATACTGTAGAAACGAAAAAATCTGTAGAACAAGCAAGTGAAGATTTAATACAATCTGTTACAGATCATGAATTTGGAGTACTTCATATTCATAACCTAAAAGAAACCCTCAATAATAAAGGTGTTGAATTTACTAATGAATGTAGAGTTTTTGAGGTTTGCAATCCTTACAAAGCAAAAAATATAATGGATAAAGATATAAATTTAAACTTAGTATTACCATGTAGGATATCGGTATATAAAGAAAATGAAAAGACACTTATAGGGATGATTAAACCAATATCTGTAGTATTACATCTAACTGATTCAAAAACTTTAATCTCTCTTGTAGAAGATGTAGAAAAAACACTAATTAGTATAATTAATAAAGCTATTTAGATTGGATAACAAATGAAATTTAAATTAGATGCAACAAGTGGAAAAGCTAGAGCAACCACATTAACAATGGCTCACGGAGAAGTTCAAACACCCGTATTTATGCCAGTAGGTACACAAGCAAGTGTAAAAGCGCTAGATCATAACGATATGCTTAATCTTGGTGCAAAAATAATCTTAGGAAATACCTATCATATGTATTTAAGACCAGGTAGTAAAACTATTAAAAAATTTGGTGGACTTCATGGATTCTCAAAATTTCCAAATAACTTCTTAACTGATAGTGGTGGATTTCAAGCATTTAGTTTACGAAAACTAGATGGTAAAAATGGTAAACCGGATCCAAATGGTATTACTTTTAAATCTCATATAGATGGAAGTTTACACTATTTTACACCTAAAAGTGTTCTTGATGCACAATATGATTTTAACAGCGATATTATGATGATTCTTGATGATTTAGTTGCTTTACCAAATACGCAAGAAAGAATCAATCTAAGTATTGAAAGAACAACACAATGGGCAAAGGAAGCTATAGAGTATCATATGTCTCAAAAAGAAAAAGGTATCGGTGTAAATCAAAATATTTTTGCAATTATTCAAGGGGGAACAGATAAAGAGTTTAGAAAAAAATCTGCTACTGAACTTTGTGCTCTTACTGATTATGATGGTTTTGCAATTGGTGGTCTAAGTGTAGGCGAACTTAATAATGAGATGTATGATACAGTTGAGTGGACTACACAATTTATGCCAGAAGATAAACCTAGATACTTAATGGGTGTAGGAACACCTGAAGACTTAATCGAAAATATTGACAGAGGTGTTGATATGTTTGATTGTGTTATGCCTACAAGAAATGCTAGAAATGGTACTTTATTTACTACTTTTGGAAGAGTAAATATACGAGGTGCAAAGTTTAAAGAAGATCCAAATCCAATCGATGAAGCGTGTGAATGTTATACATGTCAAAACTACTCAAGAGCATATTTAAATCATCTATACAGAAGTGGAGAAATGACTTACTTTAGATTAGCATCATTACATAACTTACACTACTACTTAAACCTAATGAGAGAAGCTAGAGAAGCTATCTTAAATGATAATTGGGTACAATTCAAAAATGATTTTTACAAGAAGAGAGAAAAATAATGACAATAGATAATACAACAATAAATAAATTAGCAAAACTATCATCACTTACAATTGAAGAAGATAGGAAAGAGGCTTTAGGAAAAGAGCTTGAAGATATCGTTACATTTGTAGAAAATTTAAATGAGATTGATGTAAGTCATGTTGATGCAACTTTTACAACTATTGAAGGTGGTCAGCCATTAAGAGAGGATAATTCATTTAAAGAAGATGGACTATCTGATAGAATCATGAATAATGCACCCAAAAGTGCTGATAATCATTTTATTGTTCCTACTATTATTGAATAGAAGATAGTATGATAAATATTTATGGTATAAAAACTTGTAGCACTGTTAGAAAAGCAATTAAGTTTTGTAAAGATAATGAGCTTGAACATACATTTATAGATTTTAGAGTAACACCACTTGATCAAGAAAAAGTAAAATATTTTGCTTCTAAAATTGATATTAATTTACTATTTAATAATCGAGGAACTAAATACAAAGACTTAGGTTTAAAAGAATTAAATTTAGATGAAACAGGAAAACTTGAATGGTTATGTAAAGAAAATATGCTTTTAAAAAGACCTGTTGTTGAGTATAAAAATCAAAGTGAAGATAAAGTCTTGATATCATTTAATCAAGAGATTTATGAAAAAGAGTTATTAAACTAAAAAGAGTAACCAATAATTGGTTACTCTTTTTTAACTATCTTAGAAAAAGATGATCTAAAATCATAGAAGGATGACCTAAAATCATCCTCCTCTCATAACTTTACCATAATTATTTGTTGCATCTTTAGCACCACCCATGTTTCCAGTTGCAATCATTATTCCTATTATTACAACAAAAGCAATACCTATCCATTTTACCATGTTACATTACCTCCTTTGCATTTATTCCTAAAACTTTTAATCCTGTTCTAATAGATAAGGCAACCATACTTAAAACTTTTAAATACTGGTTTTGTTCATCTAGTCCAACGATTCTATGTTCGTTATAAAACTTATGAGTTAATGCACTTAATCCATGTAAATAATCTGTAATTTTTTGCATATCTCTTTTATCAAAAGCATCATTCAATACAGTACCTAAAAGAAGAGCTTCATAGACTAAATCTTTTGCATCTTGATTTATCAACTCAATTGAGGAATTTTTAACATCTTCTGTACTAACTTCAGCTTTTTTAAATAACTGATTGATTCTAGCGTGTGCATAATTAATATAAAATACAGGATTTGAACTATCGTTATTTTTTAATAAATCAATATCAAATTCTAAATGAGTATCACTTTTTTTCGTTAAAAATACAAATCGTAAGGAGTCTGCACCAATCTCTTCAACAATATCACTCATTAAAATAACTGTACCTGCTCTTTTACTCATTTTATAAGGTTGACCACCTTGTAGAAGTGCAACCATTTGAGAAAGTAAAATTTCTAGTTTACTAGAATCATTACCTAAAAATTCGATAGCAGCCTTAACTCTTTTAATATATCCATGATGATCTGCACCCCAAATATTAATATACTTATCAAAACCTCTATCATACTTATCTTTGTGATAAATAATATCCCCTGCTAAATAAGTAGGAACTCCATTGTCTCTTACAACAACTCTGTCCGAATCATCCCCATGATCAGTTGAGCGAATAAAATCTTTTCCATCTTTATTATACATGCTTCCATTTGATTCTAAAACTGCTTTCGTTTCAGCCCAATTTACATATAAAGATTTTTCACTTACATAATTATCAAAAGATATACCTAAGTCAAACATATCTTTTTTAATTATCTCAAGAACTTCATCTTTAGCAAATAATGCTAATTCTTCCTCTTTTGAAGAGTCATGAAAAATATCTTGACCATAGATATCAATACATTTTTTTGCAATATCCACAAGATATTCCCCACGATAAAACTGCTCAGGATATTCAACTTCTTCATTTAAAATCTGTTCTCTTGCGGCTAAGTTTAATGATGTTGCTAACAATTCCATTTGTGCACCAGCATCATTTACATAGTATTCACTTTTTACATCGTATCCTAAATATTTACCAACTTTACATAAAGCGTCACCAAATACAGCACCTCTAGCATGTCCAATATGTAAAGGACCAGTAGGATTTGCACTCACAAACTCTAAAAGAATTGTTTCATTTTTTGATTCACCTTTTGCAAATTCTTCTTGTAAAGATAAAGCTTCATCAATTTTTGATGTCAGAAAATCATTTGATAATTTAAAGTTTACAAAACCTTTAACAGCTGTTACACTTTCAAATATTTCACTATTTTCAAATTTTTTAGCTAATTCATCGGCTATCATCATTGGATTTTTTCGTAATTCTTTTGCTAAAGAAAAAGCAACTGGAGTTGCAAAGTGCCCTAGAGATATGTCTTTTGGCTTTTCAAGAACAACAACTCTGTCCAATACTTCTTCTATATATTTTTTTACTGTATTTTGCACTTAAATGACTCTTTATTATACTGTAGTTTTTTTATCTGATTCTGGTGTTGCACTTGATTCAGCAACTTTATCATCTTCTATTTTTTTATCATTTGTTGCCATTGATGTTGGTTCATCTTCTTTTAAAGCACCTTTAAAATCTTTGATACCTTTTCCAAGACCTTTTGCTAATTCAGGGATCTTTTTTCCTCCAAATAAGAGCACTACAACTGCTACAATAATAAACAATTCTATTCCACTAGGCATACCCATTTTATATTCCTTCTTTTTATAATTTTATTTTTTAATTATACTCAATAAACTCTTAACCATAGATATAGTAACTGTAATATCATTCATCCCTTATTTGAACTTATTCTTTATTAATTTTTATTTTTTTAATATATCTGTAAACTGAAGGTTCAGACATCTTTAATTTATTAGCAACCTCAGGAACTGAACCTCTAATATTAAAAATACCACAGTCACTTAATGCAGTTATTACTTCTGTTTTTTCTGCAGTAGTCATTCTTTGTGGTGTAATGTTAAACTGTTGTATGATTTCATTAATTTTATTACCGGTTAACTCTTCGGGATTAGAGTGTAGATTTTCTTTAATATTATTTAGGGCAAGTGTTTTATCATCAACATAGTTTGGTAATAATGAAGTAAAAAAAGACATAGATTTTTGAAACTCATAATAATCAGAATTTAAACATAATGCCCCAACAATGTTGTTTTTATCATCTCTAATAAAGTATGTTGAAGAATATAATAATTTATTATTTATAGTTTTGGAATTATAGTTACATATAAATTTTTTGTTTCCTTTTGATTCATTAGTAATAAACTCAACTACTAAATCAGTTATAGGGTCACCAATTTTTCTATTACTAATGTGACCATTTATTATGTGGACTATTGATTTATTATAACTACTTAAGTCATGAACAATGATTTCTGTATTTTCTCCCAATACTTCACCTAAAAAATCTGCAACTGGTAAGAGTTTTTTTACATTACTATTCAAAATTTGCCTTTAATGTCTTATTTATGTCATTACTTTATGTCATCATTATATGAAAATAATAAAAAATTGTCAAACTTAATTCTTTACTATAAATATCAAAAAGACCTTAAATAAGCTAAAAATGGAGCAATTTTTTAAATACTGCATTAAATTAATTTGATACAAAAAGTATTATACTAATAAAATTTTATTAAATTATAAAATTTATGATAAAAAACCTTTACATTAATAAAAATTTATTATATAGTGTCTGAAGTGAAAAAAAATTATTAAGGAAACACATGAAATCAATTAATTCAACAAAGGCACCAAGCGCAATAGGACCATATTCTCAAGCAGTAGATAAAGATGGATTTATCTATGTATCTGGACAATTACCAATAGATGAAGAAACAGGTATATTTGCAGGAGAAACAATTGCAGCTCAAGCAAAACAATCTTTAGAAAATACAAAATATATTTTAGAAGAAGCTGGATTAGAAATGAAAAACATCATTAAAACAACTATATTATTAAAAAATATTGAAGATTTTGCAACAGTAAATGAGATATATGCTCAATATTTTGAAGCACCATTTCCTGCTCGTGCTACTTATGAAGTAGCTAGGCTACCAAAAGATGCATTAATAGAAATAGAATCAATAGCAAAAAGATAAATTAACTTATTTAATATAAATGGAGAAAAAATGAAAAAAGATATTGTAATTGTAGGAGCAGGCTGTATTGGACTTATGACAGCTTATTGCTTATTAAAAAGTGGTAGAACTGTTACTGTTATTGATAAGGGAGATATTACAGATGGTACTTCATTTGGTAATGCTGGATTATTATCTGCTTTTAAAAAAGCACCTTTAAGTGCACCAGGAGTTCTTTTTGATACACTAAAATTGATGTTAAAAGGGGAGTCTCCTGCAAGTGTGCATCCTACTTTTGATCTTCATTTATATAAATGGCTTTTAAAATTTGCAGCAAGCACAACGGAAGCGAGATTAAAAAGAACTCTAGCATTATTTGAAAGATACGGTGGTATTAGTTTAGATATGTATGAAAAAATGGTTAATGAAGATGGAATGGATTTTCATTTTTGTAAAGATGGACTATTAATGATATATACTGAACAAAAAACTTTCGATGCTAAAGCTGCACATTGTAATGATTCAAACGCATATGAAATTCTTTCAAAGGAAAGAACAAAGGAATATATGCCTATTTTAAATGATAAAGTTATTGGATCAATTCTATTAAAGGAAAATGGACATATTGATCCAGGTGAATTTATGATTGAATTAAAAAAACATCTTCTTAAAAATGGTGTAGAATTTTTACTTCATGAAGAGGTGCATAGATTAGAGTTTGAGGGTTCTAAAGTTAGTAAAATCAACACATCAAAAAACTCTTATGAAGCAGATACTTTTATTTTATCTACAGGTGCAAATGATACATTAGCAAAACAAGCAAAAAATAAATTTATGATGACTCCTGCAAAAGGATATAGTATTACATTTGAAATGGATGAGATATTAAAACCTAAAACATCATCTTTATTTGCTGATTTATTTATTGCAATGACACCTAGACGAAATAGTGTACGAATGACTTCTAAACTTGAATTAGGTACAACTAATTCTGATGTAGTAAGAAAACAAATTCAAAGTATTCATAACAATCTTGCTCTTTATACAAATCCATTTGAAAAAAGAGAAATGATTGAATGGACAGGTTTTAGACCATTAACTCCAAATGATATCCCTATTCTTGGATATGATGAAAGATATAAAAATTTAGTTCATGCAACAGGATTAGGATGGTTAGGTATTACCTTTGCTCCTGCTATAGGTAAAATTATAAATGATGTAATCACAATTGATAAAAGAAATGAAACAAATACAGATATTTTATTATTTTCAGCATTTTACCAGGGATAAAAATCAAATTGAGACATAAAACTATAATGAATAAAAAATAAATCAAGCTTTTTACATAGAGTAAAAAGCTAAACAAAAGGAAATAAAATGAAGAAATTAAAATATTGTTATTTACTACTGATGTTATTATTACCGTCTTTAGTATTAGCATCAGAGGAAATCGTGGGTATAGATCAAAAAATCGATCAGTTTTTTACTACTTACTTTGGTTGGTTTGCAAGTACTATTTTTTATGGTGTTAATATCGAAGATGGTGTTACTTTTCCATTAATTGTTGGTTGGTTATTTCTTGCAGCAATAATTTTTACTTTTTATTTTGGATTTATTCAGTTTAAGAGATTTCGATTATCTCTGGATATTGTATCTGGTAAATATTCAAATCCTAAAGAGAAAGAGCCAGGTGAAGTTTCTCACTTTCAAGCACTTACCAGTGCATTATCAGGAACAGTTGGGCTTGGTAATATTGCTGGTGTTGGGGTTGCTGTAGCTATTGGTGGACCAGGAGCAACTTTTTGGATGATTATTTGTGGATTATTTGGAATGGCCTCTAAATTTACTGAGTGTACATTAGGTGTAAAATACAGAAATGAAAATCCAGATGGTACTGTTTCTGGAGGTCCGATGTATTATTTATCAAAAGCCTTCAAAGATAAAGGTCATGCAAGAATTGGAAAATTTTTAGCAGTTGGTTTTGCAATTATGACAATATTTTCAACATTTGGTGCAGGTAATATGTTCCAAGGTAATCAAGCAAATGCAATGATTGTTCAAACATTTGGAATAGCTCCTGGTTATGGTTGGGTTACAGGAGTTATACTAGCTTTATTAGTTGCATCTGTTATTATTGGAGGTATGCCGTCAATTGGTTCAGTTACTTCAAAACTAGTTCCATTTATGGCTTTCTTATATATTGGAATGGCACTTATAGTTTTAATCTCACACTATGATCAAATAGGAAGTGCTTTAGAACAAATTTTTGTTGGAGCATTTACGGGTGAAGGTGTAGCAGGTGGTGTTCTAGGAGCGATGATTCAAGGTTTAAAAAGAGCGACATTTTCAAATGAAGCAGGGGTTGGAACATCGGCTATTGCACATTCAGCTGTAAAAACAAAAGAACCTGTTACTGAAGGTTTTGTTTCATTACTTGAACCATTTATTGATACTGTTATTATTTGTACAATGACAGCTTTAGTTATAACAATCTCAGGGATGAATACCGGTGAATTAAGTGGAGTGAATTTAACATCTGCTGCATTTACTGAAACATCATTTATTTTTGAATATATTTTAGCTATAACTGTTGTTATGTTTGCATTTTCAACAATGGTGTCATATTCATATTATGGTTTAAAAGCTTGGACATACCTTTTTGGTGAAAGTAAAACTAACGAAATTACTTATAAAACTATATTTTGTTTATTTGTAATTGTAGGAACAAGTATCAGTTTTAGTGCTGTTATTGATTTCTCAGATGCTGCAATGTTTGCAATGTCTATCTTTAATATCATTGGATTATATTATCTTATGCCAATTGTAAAAGCAGAGCTAAACTCTTTTCTTGCAAGAATTGATTCAGGGGAAATTAAAAAATATAAATAAATATTTTATACAAAATCATAAGAAAAATTCTTTTCTTATGATTATAGTATTTTTATTACGATAATCAAAAGTAGACATGTTTTATTATCATAATAAGAATATAACCTATTAATATTCTACAAAAGAAGAGGAAAAGTTAATGAACCTATCACGAGCTGTTTGGGCTGAAATAAATTTAGACAACTTAGCACACAATATGAGAGAAGTTAGAAGAGTTACCAATAAAAATACAAAAGTAACTGCCGTTATTAAGGCCGATGGATATGGTCATGGAGCAAAAGATATAGCTAGTACATTATTAGAAAATGGAGCTGACAGATTT
>Ga0193951_1001573_pt1 | contig 10144 bp, 12 predicted proteins | sample BB_2_MG_FD_140370 | JGI IMG/M metagenome (GOLD analysis project Ga0193951, IMG submission 140370) | Microbial mat bacterial communities from the Broadkill River, Lewes, Delaware, United States - BB_2_MG | ecosystem: Environmental > Aquatic > Freshwater > River > Microbial mats | place: USA... | reverse complement strand
GTGTCACTTTGGGTTTTAAATGTATAGTTTTGAGCTAAAAGTTCTTCTCTAAGTTCAATATGGTTAAATATTTCACCGTTAAAAACTATCCATAAAGAATCATCATTGTTAGAAAGTGGCATGGTACCTGTCGCCAAATCAACGATGCTGAGACGTACGCTACCGAGACCGATATTATTAGAGACATAAATACCACTTTCATCAGGTCCTCTGTGCTTAATTCGTGTAAGCATTTGCCTTAGCGTGGCAACCTTATTGTCCGTGTTGGTATTAAAATTATAAAAGCCGGAAATCCCACACATACTTTAGAATAAAAGTTAATTAAGTCGTTTTACTCTCTATAAATGTTAGGATATTATTAATGGACTGAAAATTTTCTACAACCAGCTCTTCATCACTAGTTGTTAAGTTGAACTCTTCTTGTAAAAATTCAATTAAAAATAGTAAGCCCATAGAGTCGAGAATACCTTCTTCAAATATAAGCGTGTCGTCCTTTATTTTTTCTACATCATCAAAAGTAGATTCAATAATGTAATTTCTTACTTTGGTTCTTCGTTCTGTATCTATATGCATTATAGTAGTATTGTTATCTGTTTTCTAAAACTATGTCAATATCAAATTTGAAGTGTAAACTTATTGTTTTTCTTTAAATGGTTTTAGAAGTTTACAGATAAGTTATTCTAAATTATTGTTCATAAGTTAGTTAACGCTTTGGACTAAAAAGTTGTTTATAAATCCGAAGCCTTATAGTGTTCTAGTCCTTCTAGAAATTCTTGTTTTTTATCTAAGAGCTTTTTAGAGCGTTTAGAAAGTCTTTTTAAAGGGTTTCCAAAGTAGATGGTCCATGTATCTAAATTTGAGCTGACCAACGAAAGAGCGCCAACCGATGTGCCTTCACCAATAGAAACGTTAGGCAGTATTACGCATCCTGCACCAATAATGGTGTGTTCGCCAAGAGCAACACGGCCTTTTTTCATGCTTTTAAAGGCATTTGGAATTGTTGGATTGGTTAATGAGTGTCCGGAATAATCGTCTGTTTTACTGTATATTTTAACACCTTGAGATAGTCCGCAATAATCTTGAAGCTCAATACCATCAGAAGCTAACAGGTGACAATAAGATGCGATATGAGTGTAAGACCCAATATTTAAATACCCTTCTCCTGGAACAATAATCGAGCAAAACGAGTCAATAATAACATTACTTCCAATTGAAATATTAGGAATACCTACAATTAAACAGTTTTTAGCGATTTTTACGTTTGTCCCCAAAGATTTAAATCCAAGCGACTTTAATTCGGTGTCACCATAATATCCAATTTCAAATAGGTTTGCATCCATAGGTTTTGTTTAGGTAAAAGGGCTGGTGTGTAGGTGATTAAAAACGGGTTTTAGCAAATATACATATAAAATTAGTTTAGAAAATGATATTTGTCAGTTGTATTAGAAGGCTGTGTTAAGTATAAAATTTATTGTAAAACTACCGTTATTGTATATGAGAATATTTTTTAGTTTGTCTAAACCGAAAGTGTAATTTGGTAGAGTTATAGCATTGTGATCTATCAATGGTCATAATATTTTAAGAATTGAGTTTTTGTGATATACGAGTTGAATTGTGTATTTTGGTCTTATTCTTGACTTATTTAATTTTATGAAGAAATTTTTTATTGCGTTTTGTTTTTGTGTTGTCAGTTTGTCTTATGCGCAACAAATTGAATATGTTGATTTTAAAAGTGCGGACGCTCTACTTAATATTATGGTAGATTCGTCTAAGGTTAAAGGGAAAGTAAGTTATCAACTCGATATTTTAAGATCTGTAGACTCTGTTTTTCTCGATGCGGTTAATATGAGTTTTAATAATGTAAAAATTAGAGTAAGTGAGACTAATGCTGAAGGAAAACAATTAAACTACACTTATAATGATCAAAAAATCTATTTTACTTATCAGTTTAAAAAAAACACATCCTATATTATAACATTAGACTATACCGTAAAACCTAAACAAGCTTTATATTTTCTGCAGCGTGAAAACGAACCACAAGTTTGGACACAAGGGCAAGGGAAATATACCAGTCATTGGTTTCCTAGTTTAGATGATGTAAATGATAAAATGATATTTAACCTCAGTACAATTAAGGATTCTGAATATCATTTTATTGCTAATGGTATTAAAACCGTTGATGTTCTTTTGCCAGATGGACAAGAAAAAGTGTCTTATACTATGCAACAACCGATTTCTAGTTATTTGTTAGCGTTTGTATATGGGAAGTATCATAAAACGACCGAAACTTCAAATAGCGGAGTTCCTCTAGAATATTACTTCTATCCAGAAGACTCTTTAAAAGTGGAGCCCACGTATCGTTATTCTAAAAAAATGTTCGATTTTTTAGAAGAAGAAATAGGTTTTGCTTATCCATGGCAAATCTATAAACAAGTTCCTGTTCACGATTTTCTATATGCAGGTATGGAAAATACGAGTGTCACTATATTTTCAGATGCTTTTATGGTTGATGCTATTGGTTTTAACGATAAGAATTACGTGAATGTAAATGCGCACGAATTAGCTCACCAGTGGTTTGGAGATTTGGTAACAGCAAGTTCTGGCGAGCACCATTGGTTGCAAGAAGGTTTTGCGACCTATTATGCGCTTTTAGCTGAGCGCGAAGTGTTTGGTGAAGACTATTTTAATTTTAAACTCTTACAGTCTGTTATAGAACTTAGCAGACAAGATTTGTCTGGTAATGGCACCTCGCTTTTAGATCCTAAATCGAGTAGTTTAACGTTTTATCAACGTGGAGCGTGGGTTTTACATGCCTTAAGAAGTGCTGTTGGTGATGAGGTATTTAAAAAAGCCGTTAAAAATTATCTAAAAAAATATCAATTCGCTAGTGTAGATACTTCCGATTTTATCGCTGAAGTTGAAAATTTATACGGACAATCCTTATCTCACTTTGTAAATTTTTGGATTAAGAACAAGGCCTTTCCTTACGAAGAAGCATTTGCAATCTTAAAACAACAATCGCATTTTATTAATGAATATGTCATGGTCGACTGCGAAGCTAAAACATCTAAATGTGCAGAATATCTTAAATATTATGTTTCTGATGAAGCAAAGGTTAAAGTGATATCGCAAATGCCTTCGTTGGTTACCTCAGAGGTGTTTAATAATGGTTTAAAAGTGCGACAAGCTATTTCGGAATATGTTACCAAAATTCCAGAAGCGCTAATAACCGATTACGAGTCGTTACTCAATGATAAGTCGTATGTTACTATAGAAAATGCCTTGTATAATTTGTGGGTTAATTTTCCGTTAGAACGCTCTAAGTACCTATCTAAAACACGACATATTGAGGGGTTTAGTGATAAAAATGTACGTATGCTCTGGATTGTATTAAATCTAAATACTCCGTACTACGAAGCAGATAATAAACAAGTACTATTTGATGAACTTGTGCGTTATACAGATCAGAAATATAATGCCGATGTGAGAATAAAGGCTTTTAATTATCTGGCTTTAATACAGTCTTGTAACGAAAAGTGTCTTTCTAATCTTGAAATTGCTAAATCTCATCACAATTGGAGACTCGTAAAGTTTGCTAAGGAGTTTTCTCAAAAATTAGAAAAAGAGTAGTTCTTACACATTGTAATGAGATCTCAAAGCAGAGCTTAGTAGAAATTATAATAGTATCAAATTGTGATGCTGTTAAGTGAAGTGAAAATAATAAAACTGAATTCCATTAGGAATAAAATAAACGATAATAACATGCGAGCATTAGTGATATCTGGTGGAGGAAGTAAAGGAGCATTTGCAGGAGGTGTTGCGCAATATTTAATAGAACGCGAAAAACATAATTACGATATGTTTTTAGGAACTTCAACCGGAAGTCTCTTAATTCCGCATTTAGCCGTTAACGAAATTGGTAAACTTTACGATATTTTCACCAATGTTCAGCAGCATAATATTTTTAGTATTAGTCCATTCGTGCAACATAAAAAAGGAGATAGAGAGTATGTGTCTATTGATTTTGTAAATTCTTTATGGCAATTTATAAGGCGTAAACGCACGTTTGGAGAAAGTAAAGCCTTGCGCAAGCACATACGGAAAAATGTAACCTATGAAGAGTATTTAAAAATTAGAAAAGAAAAACACGATGTGGTCGTAACGGTGTCTAATTTATCCATGAATCGTGTGGAATATAAATCGATACAAGAGTGTTCTTATGAGGAATTTTGTAACTGGATATGGATTTCGTGTAATTACATTCCGTTTATGTCTTTAGCTAAAGTCGATGGTTATGAGTATGCAGATGGTGGTTTAGGTTCTGTAATTCCTATTAGAGAAGCTATACAACGCGGTGCTACAGAAGTAGATGCTATTGTTTTAGAAGCAGAAACTTTAGGTAAGCAAAAAGTATTAGGGAAAAATCCGTTTTCGTTAATGATTAGCTTGTTTGGGCATTTGTTAGATCAGGTAGAGCGAAATGATATTATTATAGGAAAATTAGCAGCTCGCAATAAAAATGTAAAGCTCAATTTGTATTACACACCAACCAGTCTCACAGAAAATTCTTTAATTTTTAGCAAACGCCTAATGGAAAAATGGTGGCAAGAAGGCTACGACTATGCAGAAAGACGACACGATAAATAAGTGTATAGTTATTTAAGACTTATTACGCTTAGTTTTAAAATTGCTAAAAAATAAAGAGATAAGTAATAATCCAATTCCCATACCTATACAAATACCTTTAGCAAAATCGGGTACTTCTAGATATTGAGAGCGTATTTGTGATATTGCCATTAGTAACATACCAGTTGATAATAGTAGTGCTGATTTTCGTTTAGATATGGTTTTCATTGTATTTAGGTTTTATTAATTAGGAACTCGATTTAGATAGTTTGCCCAAATGTCAACAAATTATTGTCGGGATCGAGAATTGAAAATTCTTTTTGTCCCCAAGGTTTGATTTCCAATGTTCCATGAGGATGAATTTTTGTCTGTTTTTCCACTAAAGATTTATAAAATGTGTCAATGTGGTTCGTTCGAATATAAACTTGTCCATAATTTTCTTTCGGGTCAATTTCTGTAAATTCAAAGAAATGAATTTGAACTTGGTCTTTTTCCATCATTAAATAGCCATCAAAATCAGTGCTCCCAAATTCCTTAAAACCTAGTTGATTGGAGTAAAATGCTCGAGTCACTTTTTTATTACGCATTGGTAATTTCGGATTGATGCCTATTAACATATCGTTCATTAAAGTTTTTAACATCTAAAGAGCTACAATATACGATACTTGGTTTGTTTTAATTTAGTCTCTAACGTGCTTAAGCAACTAATTTAGTAAATATAAAACGAATAGACTATTCAATATGAATTTTTGCAAGTAGGCTAAGACTAGTGATTAAATATACACATTATTAGCATCAATTTTGTTACATTTTTAGCTAATTCCATCACTTTCATAACTGTGCCATTAAGTTCTTTTTTTCGCCAGTTTATGTATAAATCTATTTTTTCTTTTAATTCTATAAATTCAACATTTTCTATTTGTGCCGATTTAAACGACAATGGCAAAATAGAGATTCCTAATCCTTTAGAAACGAGGTTTATAATCATTCCTCCATAATCCGACTCAATTATGGTTTTGGGTTCAATTCCGTTTTTTGAAAACCAAGACCTTAATAACGATGCAAAAAAAGTGGTTTGATGTAAACCCGAAATAATGAATTTTTCATTCTCTAATTCAGTTATATTTTTTTTATTTAATCTATGATTTTTAGGAACGACTAAGCATATTGGTTCCGAATAAAGTTTTTGAGTGTCAATATTAGCATTTTTGATTTTGTCTCTACTAAATGCAATATCGGTTTGATAATCTAACAAAAGCTTTTCGTGATTTTCGTCTGTGGGTTCGGTAAGTTCAATTTTTAAATTAGGCAAATTGTGGCTTAAAATCTCTAAGAAACTGGGTAAAAAATCATAAGCGATTGAGCCAGGATATGTTATTGCGATATTACCTGCTTTTCCTTCGTCAATTTTCTTTGCTTGTCTATTTATTTGGTCAAATTCTTTTATTTTGTCCGTCCATTGTTCTTGAAGAAATTTACCTGCATTGGTGAGTTTAACATTCCTTTTATCCCTTATGAAAAGTTTTATTTGTAGTTCATCTTCCAATGCTTGGATTTGCCTGGTTAATGATGATTGTGAGATATAAACTTTTTCCGCTGTATTCCAAAAGTGAAGTTCTTTTGAAAGCACCAAGAAGTATTTTATTTGTTGAATTGTCATGATTAATGCGTATTTAGCATTAGTTAGTCAAAAATATGTATTTTTTAAAGATTATAAAAACCATTTCTTTGCCAAATGTATTTTATTAATTCTAAAAAAATATACAAAATGGGAATTGAAAATTTTATAACTTTTATGATAACGGCTTTGTTCTTTATTATGACTCCTGGCATTGACACGGTTTTTGTTCTAAACAAGTCAATAGGTCAAGGTAGAAGATCTGGTGTTTATGCTGCATTAGGTATTAGTTCAGGTGTTTTAACCCACACTTTTTTTGCCGCTTTGGGTTTGTCAATGTTGATCGCAAAGTCAGTATATTTTTTTATTTTAATTAAATATGTGGGTGCTGTTTATTTAATTTATTTAGGTTTTTTAAAGTTGAAAAATAAAAGAGATTTTTTCCCAACTGGAGCCAATAAAGTTAAAAGGAATTCTAAAAATGATTTTTGGTCTGGATTTTTAACTAATACTTTAAATCCGAAAGTTGCATTATTCTTTTTAGCGTTTTTTCCTCAATTCATTGAAGCTGATCAAATGGATAATCCTATTCCATTTTTATACTTGGGAATTACTTATGCTTTGATTGGGATTATTTGGTTTTTGTTTTTAACATTATTTGCTAGTGTCTTCAGTCAAAAGTTAAAAGGTAATTTAAAATCTGGATATTGGTTAAATAAATTGAGTGGTTTAGTTTTTATAATTATGGGAATAAAAATAGCATTAACCAAGGTTTAAATTTTTCACCCGATTTTGTTATTAATCGGGTGTTTTTTTTAAAATGAGAGTTAACGATCTAGTACAAGAATATTAGCGGATTAATATGCATTTTCTTGTCTGATAATAATATACTTAATTAAAAATAATTGCATTTTTAGTAGGTACCCAAACCGCTATTTTTTACGTTGTTAGCGACTGACTATTTCAATGTTTTGTTCATAAACTCTCTCATCTTCGTGATAATTGCGTCACCATCTTCTTCCAAGGCAAAGTGTCCTGTGTCATATATATTATAATCGATTTCTTTCACATCGCTTTTAAATGCTTCAGCTCCACTTTCAGGAAAAAACTCATCGTTTTTACCCCATACTATTAATAGAGGTGGTTGGTTATCTCTTAAATATTGTTGCCATTTTGGATATAATTTTACATTGTTTTGATAATCATAAAACAAATCAATATTTACATCATGAGCATTGGGTCTAGATAATCTTAAATAATCTAAGTGCCAAGTGTCTGGGTTTACTTTTTCAGGGTTTCTAGTACCATGTGTATATTGCCATTCTAAACCTTCTAAAGAGAAAGCTGGTAATAGTGCATTTTCTGTTTTTTCATTCCTATCAGCCCAAAAAGCTCTAATGCCCTTCCAAGCTTCTCCAAGTCCTTCTTCATAGGCATTACCATTTTGATTGATTATTGCAGTAACTCTTTCAGGATGTGCGGTGGCTATTCTAAAACCAATTGGTGCACCATAATCTTGAATCATTAATGCATAGCGATTCACTCCTTTTAATTCTAAAAACGAATTTATAGTTTCAGCAATATTGTCAAAAGTGTATTCATAATCATTAGCGGAAGGGAAATCACTATTTCCAAAACCTGGGTAATCTGGTGCTATTAAATGAAATTCGTCAGAAAGCTGATTTAATACTTTTCTATATTGGTGTGAAGACGAAGGGAAGCCATGTAGAAGGACTAGGGTAGGGTTTATGCTATCTCCTGCTTCTCTATAAGCTATGTTTACGCCGTTAATACTTATTTTTTTGTAATGTATTGGATGCATTGTTTTTTCAATTTTTACTGTTAATGTCTCTTTCTTTTTTGAGGTACTTGGTTTTTCTTGACAAGAAACTATTAGTGTCAAGACCAACAGGTAAACTAGGTTTAATTTTTTCATTGTGTGGTATATTTAAAGTTTTCGTTCAGATTCTTTTATTTCTAAATCATTAATACTGGCGTAGCGTTTTTGCATTAATCCGTTTTCATCAAATTCCCAATTTTCATTGCCATAAGCTCTATACCATTGTCCTTCCTTATTTTGATATTCATATTCAAACCTTACAGCCATGCGATTATTTCTAAAACCCCAGAGTTCTTTTTTAAGTTTATAGTTACGTTCATTAACCCATTTGTTTTTTAAGAATTCCTGAACTTCTTTGCGACCATTAATAAAAGTTGTTCTGTTTCTCCATTCAGTATCTTCGGTATATGCCATAGATATAGTTATAGGGTCTTGACTATTCCATGCATCTTCTGCTAATTGAACTTTTTGTTTTGCCGTTTCTTCATTAAAAGGCGGTAGTGGATATTTTTTCATAATTAAAACAATTAATTACCGAACATTCGGTAAAATTTATAAGTAAATTTTTATTCTTTTAAATAGTTGTGTTCTATATTTTGCAAAGTGTTTTCAAAAATTGAAATATCTCCTAAGCCTTTAGTGACAATCAAACTGCCTTGTATATCAATTAATACCTGTAAAGCTTTTTGTTCTGCTTCTTTAGGACTTAGTTTTAATGCGATTCCAATTTCTTTAAACGCAGAAAGCCAGTCAGTCATTCCTTTATTAATTTGTTTCTCAAACAACTCAATACCTCCTTGCATTGAAAGCGCACGAAATATACAGGTTTCATTTCCTCCATCATATAAAGCACTTATCTCATTCAATGCATTTTGCAACCTAATTTGTGGCTCTAAATCAGTATTTAATAGAGATTGAAAAATATTATCAGTAACCCATTCATCTATATGATGCAATACTGCATCAGCCATTTCCTGCTTTCCATTTGGAAATCTATGATATAGGCTAGCTTTTTTTAAACCTGTCGCTTCTGATAATTCTTTTAAGCTAGCAGCTTCATAACCTTTAGAACGAAAAACCCTAGTTAAACCTTTTAATATTTCAATGTCTAATACTTTTTGTGGTCTCATGGTGCAAATATAGATAAAAACAATAAGTTACCAAACGATCGGTAAAATATTTATGAATTTACTTTATGCTTGTTGCTAACGGTTTTGTATAACCGTCAGTTACGGGTTAAATTAGCGATTATTTTCGGATTAAACACTAGCCTTAGCAATTCCGAGTGGATTCGGACGTAGTCGAATCCACCGTAATTGCGGTTATACATTATTGGCTGTAGCGTTTTTTCAATCCCATATTTTTGGTCTATCAATTTTCATTGCTCTTAAATAAGATAAAAATTGTCCTGCGTGAACTGATTCGTGATATCCAATGCGCAATAAATATTTTCCAAGTATTTTCTTTTCTCCGTTCCCTGGATGAATGATTTCGGTTTCGTTTAATTCCTTATCCGAAAATTTCCATACACTTTCTATAAATGCTTTTCTATGAGGTTCGGCAAATTCAAGTTCGTCTGTAACGTTAATGAATGGTCGGTTTTCCCAAGGTGTTTTATAATTTTTCATATCACCTTGATTAATAATAATATTCCATCCATAATCAGCTTTCAAAATGTGTCTTATCATTTCTGAGGCACTCATTGCTTTTTCGTCTGGTTTCCAATTATAATATTTCTCAGGTAGCCCATTCCAAAGTTTTATACTTCTTCTCCTTATTTCTGTAAAATTTAAAATTATAAGCTCAGATTGGGTCATTTTCTTTGTTTTCGGGAATGTCGTTTTACATTACAGCCAACGGTTTAGTATATGATTTTGTAGCGTTGTTTGAGCAAGTAAGTTAGCAAATAAATACTGAAATAGAAAAACCGCGAGGTTTTTCGTGAGTAGGCTAGAAGCAGCTATAAATTATATACATTGTTAGCTAAGGTTTTTTCTTTTTGCGAACTACTCCTTTGTGTATTTCTGGACGATTTGTTTTCAGATGTTGATTCATTTTTT
>Ga0193951_1001571_pt1 | contig 10150 bp, 10 predicted proteins | sample BB_2_MG_FD_140370 | JGI IMG/M metagenome (GOLD analysis project Ga0193951, IMG submission 140370) | Microbial mat bacterial communities from the Broadkill River, Lewes, Delaware, United States - BB_2_MG | ecosystem: Environmental > Aquatic > Freshwater > River > Microbial mats | place: USA... | reverse complement strand
TTTCTGTATTGGGAAGCGTGGCTTTTAAAAGCCGAACTGTATCAAAGCCAACAAAAACATGTACCTCTTCATAAATACACTGTGTTTGTACAGCATCAAGGATGGTAGGATAAGCAATGGTTAATACGCGAATATCAACATCTTGCTGCTGTAATGCCTGAGGCAAAGCATAACTAATATCTGCTAAGCCCCCTGTTTTAATCAATGGATAAATTTCTGAGCTAGTAAATAAAACACGTAATGCAGGCATGTTTGCCCCCTTGCTTCAAAATAGGTTTTTTTTCTAACATGATACAGGGGACAGTGTTTATGATTAGCAAAAATTTATACTTGTTGCCATTGACGAGGAAGGCTGACAACACCTTGCTCTAATCCTTTTTGCTCTACTCTAATTGTGGCAACACTGGTTGCTATATCATAGATATGAATGGCACGCTCACATAATAAATAAGTATCAATACGGTACTCCCCTTTTAATAAAGCTAGTTTATTAAAGGTCACACGTACTTTTGCTTGTCCCTGCTCATCACGTTGAATGGGCAAACCATCATGCTGTGTCCCTGCACTGGTAATGGAGTACCCTTCTGCATTGCTAATAATTAACCCTAGAGAAGGTGTCTCGAGTTTAGGGTCAGAGTGAAAGCAAATATGTAACACCAATTCACTTTGCAAACTTTGTGCAGAGAGTTCTCGTCCTTCTACCCCATCAACATAAACTTTAACAGAATGAATGCGTGCATTGCCTGATGTTGGAGACAATGTGGGCTCTGTAGGCTTTTCTGGCAAGGCTTGCGGTGTTTCTGTATCTGTAGGGACTTTAATTAAAAACTCATTATAAGCACTGATAACTTCACTGGGTAAACCTTGCATACGGATTTCCCCCTGATCTAACCAAAGTACTTGATCGCAAATTGCTTCGACTTGATAGAGAGCATGTGAGCAAAATAGGATTGTTTTACCTGCTTGCTTAAACTCCATAATACGATTAAATGATTTACGGGCAAATGCCCCATCCCCGACAGACAATGCCTCATCAATAATAAGAATATCAGGCTCAACACAGGTGGCAACCGCAAAGGCAAGGCGTACAAACATCCCTGATGAATAGGTTTTAACAGGTTGGTCAATAAACTCACCAATATCTGCGAACTCCACAATGCTAGAGTAGCGTTGTGTGATCTCTGCTTCAGTTAAACCCATCATCGTGCCGCTGAGAAATACATTTTCTTTACCTGTCATTTCAGGATGAAAACCAGCCCCTAGTTCTAATAATGCAGCAACACGCCCATGAATCTGGTAAACCCCTGAAGAAGGCTGTAGCGTTCCTGCAATAACTTTTAATAAGGTGCTCTTACCTGCCCCATTATTGCCAATTAGACCCACAACCTGCCCTTGAGAAATAGAAAGTGTACTTCTTTTTAAAGCGGTAAAGGCGTGATGATAGGGTTTATGTGTAATAATTTCACGTAAACGATCCAAGCCGTGTGCATAACTTTTATAGGTTTTCTCAATATCTTTTAGTGTAATAACATCCATATAAGCTTTATTAGTCTATAGCGTGAAGATATACACTGTTATCCATCATTTTTATGTTTTAAATAACGAGTAGACTAACAGGGTATATACTGTGAAAAAAGGTAAATATATTTTTTTATGATTTTAAGCTTAAGTGTGCAGGGCGTAAACCTGATACAGCTAGCGTGATGATATAGCAAATAAAACCTAAACCAATCCACAAGCAAAGTTGCAAGATACGATCAACACTGCTTAATGCTAGCCAGCTGTTTGCACTCCCCATTCCCCACCATAATAAGCCCCCCATGATACCGTTAGCAAACAGGATACGTAATAATAAGATACGCCAACCTTGGCAAGGGATAAATACCTTATTTTTATATAAACCACGAAATAATAAAGCCGCATTTAATATGGCAGCAAGGGCTGTGGCTAAGGCAAGTCCCGCATGATGTAATGAGCTAATTAATGCAATATTGAGGATTAAGTTTGTTAACATCGCAATCACTGCAATTCTTACAGGCGTACGAGTATCTTGGCGTGCATAATAAGCAGATGCCAATACTTTCACCAGTACAAACCCTAACAGCCCTACAGCATAAGCCATTAAACTATGTGATGTTTTAATGATATCTGTCCCTGTAAACTCTCCACGGAAAAATAATGTACTTAATATAGGAACAGATAAAATGATTAAACCTAACATAGCAGGTGTAGCAATTAAAAATACCCAGCGCAAAGCCCAATCTAATGTGCGGTTATAAGTATCTTGCTCACCTTTTGCAAAGGTTTTTGATAAATTAGGTAACATCACTGTTGCTAAAGCAATCCCAAATACCCCTAAAGGAAATTCCATTAACCTATCGGAATAATATAGCCATGACACACTACCTGTTACTAAAAAAGAGGCCATTAAGGTATCAACTAATAAATTAATTTGGGCAACTGACACTCCTAATAAGGCAGGTAACATCAAAGTATGAATACGTTGTACCCCTTCATCACGCCAATTAAATTTGGGGCGAGGTAATAAACGCAAGCGATATAAAAAAGGGAGTTGAAAGCATAGTTGTATAATTCCCGCAATAAAAACCCCCCATGCTAATGCCATCACAGGTCTTTCAAAGTAGGGTGCAAAATATAAAGTTGTAATAATCATTGAAATATTTAGCAACACAGGAGTGATAGCAGGAATACTAAATTGCCCATAGGTATTTAAAATACTGCCTGCAAAAGCAGTTAATGCGATAAATAATAAATAAGGAAATGTGATTTGCAACATATCAATGGTTAAATCAAATTTTTCTGTATTAGCAGAAAAACCGGGTGCGAAAATAAGCACTAATAAAGGGGCTGCAATAATTCCCAATATAGTAATAATTGTCAGTATTCCCCCTAAATTTCCCGCTACATGATTCACTAAATGCTGTACTTCACCATGTGAACGTTGTACTTTATACTCACTAAGAATAGGGGTGAATGCTTGTGAAAAAGCGCCTTCTGCAAATAAACGCCGCATAAAATTAGGGATTTTAAATGCAATAAGAAAAGCATCTGTACTGGTGCTTGCTCCAAAAACATGAGCAATAATCATATCCCGTACAAACCCCATAATACGTGACAGTAAGGTAATGCCCCCGACAACTGCGGTTGACTTCATTAATTTCTTGCTCAGAGCATGGTTTCCTTGTAATTAAATTGTACGCCTACATGTGGTAAAAAATAGCGCATATTATAATAGACAATAATAAAATAGATAATGGTTTTTAGTAATTAAGTATGTTTTAATATACTGATAATTCAGCAGAATAAGGTGGGATTATTGATGATTACAGTGATTGCTAACTTAAAAGGCGGCTCAGGTAAAAGTACAGTAACTTTTAACCTAGCAGTATGGTTATGTAGCCAACAAAAAACAGTACAAACCTATGATCTTGATCCACAAGCAACATTAATTGATGTGATACAGGTACGTAAAGAAGAGGGGTACCAACCTACTGTACCTGTTAAAGCACGTTATAGCACAACCAAGGATAAGGTAGATGAGGTTTTAGTAGATATTGGGACAGCAAATAGTAAAGCGATGGATAAAGCCCTCAAAGAAGCTGATCGTGTTATTATTCCTGTTCCTCCTAGTCAAGCTGATATTTGGTCAACACAACGTTTTTTATACCGTTTAGCCAGCTTAAAACGAGAGACACCGTTAGAGGTAATTACCTTTATTAATCGTGCTGATACCCATGCTGCAGTAAAAGAATCCGATCAAGCTGAAGAAGCATTACAGCAACTTCCTGCCATCAAAGTATTATCTCAACGTTTATGTCAGCGTACTAATTATCGACGCTCTTTTAGTGAAGGCTTAGCTGTATTTGAGCTAGAACCTAGTAGTAAAGCAGCAAAAGAATTTCTTCAATTTGCTGAGGCAGTATATCCAGCATAAATAAAAAGGAGAGAATCAAAAAAGCTAGATTTTTTCAATGAAGGGGTTACATGATAAGGCAGCAAGTTGAGAGAGGCTATTTTTATCTCCATCAAATATTTGTTTTTGATGGAGACAAAAATAGTAAATAAGTCCATTGAATGATTTAGAGTTCTTTTTTTATACGCTCAATTTCAGCCTTAATATCATCAGATGAATATGGTTTTTCAACTAAACCTTTAGCACCTTGCATTTCGGCCCACATCCGATCTGCTTTTTGCCCTTTACTTGTGACAAATACGACAGGGATATGTGCTGTGACTTCATCATGTGTAATTTGACGACAGGCATGATAACCATCCATATGTTGCATGATAACATCCATAAAAACTAAATCGGGTAATTCTGCTTTGGTTTTCTCCACAGCCTCTTCACCTGATACAGCACTGATCACTGTATACCCTGCTGCAGAAACAATATTTTCAATATTCATTCTGTCAACTGTAGAGTCATCAACAACTAAAATTTTGTTAATATCCATTTATTAAAACCCTCATGTTCTTATGATTTATTATGTCTTAATTAGATGACATAAGGTAGTGTGATCACAGTAAACTATTTTAGTAACTATAGATGAACTTACACTACAATTCATTTCACAGACTACATAATAGTATTATACGGTTAATAGTACAGTAACAATACCGTAAACTACATTTTATTTATATTTTTATGATTAAAAACTATCTTAATTTGTATTTTTAAATCACATCTAGACTGGTATCAATAATCAGTTGATGAAACTTAATAGCTTGAATTTAATGAGAGGGGGAGTTTTACTGCGGCAGTGTTATATGCCTTGGTACTAAATGAGCTAATGCTATGGTGTATATTTATGTAATAATTGAAATCAAATTCATAAGAATGACACCAATCAGCAACTAAAATTTGTTAATTATCTATGGAATGAAAGTCTTATGCAAATATCATTCATTAAATTATAATATCTAATATTAAAGGGAAGGGTAGAAAAGAATACATTACTCACTTTTGTTAAGGTTAAAACAAAAAAGTGAGTAATAATATAATAATTCAAAGAGACAGTGATTTTATGATTGTGCTTTCATACGATCAATTTCTTGTGCAATTTGCTCAGGTGTATAAGGTTTTTGTACTAAACCTTTAGCTCCTTGCATTTCAGCCCACATACGGTCAGCTTTTTGCCCTTTACTTGTTACGAAAATAACAGGAATGTTTTTTGTTTCATCATCATGAGTAATCTCACGACATGCTTGGTAACCATCTTTTTGCTTCATGATTACATCCATAAAAATCAAATCTGGTTTTTCAGCCTTTGCCTTTTCTACAGCCTCTTCACCTGATGCAGCCTCAATTACCTGAAATCCTGCATCACTCACGATATTTTGGATATTCATACGATCAACAGTGGAATCATCGACAACTAAAACTTTATTAATTTCCATGAACTCTACTCCTCACTAAAAACTGTTTAAAACTAATACCAAAATGTTCATGTATTATGTAACATGCTTGTTTTATGATAAAAATACAATACTACCTTTATCATAAATTAAGCTTACTCATTTATTCTGGTGTACGCTATTTTATACTGACTAAAATAACTTTCTCATTATTTTAGATGGCTCACCCTTTTCACTTTAAAAGAGACAAGGTATGTGACACATGTCTATTTTAACACATCTTTGCTTAAAGCAATTTTAACATGCGATTTTATTTATAGGGGGTAAGCCTAAAAAATATTTATTCCATTTATCGCAATTAATAATTGCTATAACGACTACACTATATTAGTAAAAGTAAACTTTTATACACCTATAATGTTAGCAAGCCATTATTTCTCATAAAGACATACCGTATAAATTAAAGAATTATTCTTTAATAACTGTCGGTAAGAATTTCTGAATAACTTCTCTTAATTTTTCTTGTTCTACAGGTTTAGTTAGGTATACACTCGCACCTGCCATCGTGCCGCGTAATTTATCAAAACGAGACCCTTTACCTGTTAACATGACAACAGGGGTATTTTTTGACATTTTATCCGATTTAATGGTTTTACATACTTTATATCCATCAATCCCTGGTAACATCAAATCTAAGAAAATCAGATCATAAACATTCTTTTCTGTAAATTCTAATGCTTCTTCCCCTGTTTCAGCAAAATCAATATCCATCCCATAAAGACCTAATTGAATTTCCATAGATTTACGTACAGGTAAGCTATCATCAACAACTAAGACCTTAACACCACTACTAGATGTTTTTTTCGCACTTTGCACGGCATCTTGTAATGCGGTATTGGCAGCTTCATCTAAAACTTCTTCACCACCCACCACTAATTCAGGCACATATTTTAGTGCTTCAATAGTGACTTTATCCAAAGTTTCCAGCACACGCTTAAGTGTTAAAGGTCGACGTAAATACACTTCATTACTAACATTAGCAGGAACGGTTTTACTGACTTTAACAATAGGAATTTCACCATGATGTACGCTAAAGCTTCGCCATTCTTCCAGTGCACCCGCATTATCTATATCAACTAAAATAATTTCTGCTGAGGAACGCTCTGAAGGCTGCACCATGGTGTATTGACGGCTACGTGATGCCGCAAGTTTAAAAATACTGCCCAAGGTATTCTGCTCATTCGATGCAAGACCGAATACACCCACCTTAAAAACTTTATCCATCGCTACAGTTTCCTGTTTTGTCTATCTTTTTTGTTTCCGTATGACATGGCATGTAGTTATGTGCCGATAAAACATACATACGTGATTAAAACAATACTGCTAAATATACGCTAACTGTGTACAGTTTAGAATAAATAATAATTGTTACTATCTTTTTATATCATGCAACAACACAATTCAAAACGATTATCTTGCTCTATCAATGTTGCAGGACTCCCTACATCGGTACTGGCAAAAAAACGCACAGAAACACGATGTTTGCTACCGTTAATTTCTGGAAAATAGAGGCTCTCTATCGGTAAATTTACTTGTACCAATTGGTAATCAATGCTGGCATCAAGCTTTAATTGAAAGCTTCCTTCAGAGGTCATTTCTTGGCTACGTACTGCATTATTACGAATCAGATATAAATTTAATGCAACCGCTTCTTTTATTGGTGATAGGGGTGCTAACCATGTCATCAATTCATCTTGACGCTGTTTTGGTTTTTTATGTAACCAGTAATTAAACAAAGGTAAATCTGAGCCACATGTTCCACCAGAGATACTTTGGCGTTGTTTTATGCTGTTAAGTAATTGATGATGTGCAAAATAATCTTCTGTAACAGGTTCTACTTTTTCCAGTAGTTCCAATAATTCATGGGTTTGTACACTTAGGTCATTCACAACACTGATATCTACATCAGGTATACGCCGCCAGCGTTCTAAACTTTGTGTATGACATTGTAAATCTTTTAATAGTTCAACCCTAAAATCAATGCGCGCTATGAGCTCAAGAATTTCTATCATAGCAATGAGAACAGCACGACTGTCCCACATTGTTGGTCCTTTTAAATGATAGTTTAAATTTGCAAACAAGTGTTCTAACCGCAGTAAACTACGGATATGCTCATTTAAAGGTTGTTCGTAAGTAACTTTCTTTTTCACAAAGTTATAAATAAAGGCTAAATTATAATATGCTAATAATAATGAGTTTATCAATCAATAAACTTATCAATTACTACATTATTGTATTGTTATGGAATGAGCTGTAAATATACTTATAGCTCGCTGTGTTGACCATTATGTCATACTAAAATAGCACATAATAAAAATGAAGTATTGATGGCTATTTTTTAATAATAAAGGTGTTTTTAATATCGTTTGTGTATTGTGGCATTTTCTGAGAGTTTACACAATTATTTTACTTTTTTGTCTATGAAGTCAGTATAAGCTTCATAAGCCGACGCTTCATCATACAGGGTTTTTTCTTAATAATGAATAAAAAAATACCTTCCTATTTTCTTTATTGCTTCATATCATGTGCATATTGTAAATAGTACTGATGTAGTTGTTCTACTTGAGTCATTAAATGGGCTTTATCTTTATCATTTTTAATTACATCATCAGCCACAGCAAGTCGTTGTTGTGAAGACGCTTGTGCATTTAAAATAGCATTTATCTCCACTTCATTAAACCCATTTCGTTGTATTAAACGTTGGCGTTGTGTTGCAATATCACAAGCTACCACTAATACACGTGCTACATTTTTATGTTGTTGGGTTTCTACTAATAAAGGGATACTAAAAATACAATAAGGCTCAGTGATTTGTTCTGCTTGTTGGTGCATTGTTTGACGAATAAGGGGATGTAGAATTGCTTCTAGTTGTTGGCGTTGTCCCTTATCATTAAATACTTTGTGCCTTAATGCAGCCCGATCAAGCTCCCCAGTCTTGGTGAGCATTTCTTCACCAAATACCTCTACAATACGTAAAAGCGCAGCCTGTTGGGGTTGTACTAATTGATGCCCAATCACATCCGCATCAATAATTGTGATCCCTTGTTGTGCAAATAAATCTGATACAGTGGTTTTACCGCTAGCAATGCCCCCTGTTAAGCCAATAATTATAGACCTGCTGCGATGTTCCATGATAAGTATAAATCCGTCAATTGTTGTCCCCAGATGAGATAAATCCACCCTGCACAGGCAAGGTAAGGACCAAAAGGAATAGGTAAGTTTTTATCTCTTCCACGTAATAAAATTAAGCTCAGCCCTAATACAGCCCCAACTAATGAAGAGAGTAAAATAATTTGAGGCAAAGCTTGCCAGCCTAACCATGCGCCCAATGCAGCGAGTAATTTAAAATCTCCATAGCCCATACCTTCTTTGCCTGTGACTAATTTGAAAAGTTGGTACACTGACCACAGTGATAAATAACCAATGATTGCCCCCCATACACTGCTTTCTAAGGAGGTATAGGTGGAAAAGAAATTAAAAATAATACCTAGCCATAGTAAAGGGAATACCATATTGTCAGGTAAAATTTGGTGATCATAATCAATCAGGCTTAAGGCTAATAGCGTCCATGAAAGCAGTAATGCCCCAACTAACTCCCAACCCCAGCCAAAATGCCATACAGCAATACAAGCAAGTAATGCACTGCTTAATTCCACCAAAGGGTAGCGTAGGGAAATAGGCGCTTTACAATCACTACAACGCCCTCGTTGCCATAAATAACTTAAGATTGGGATATTTTCTAAGGCGGTAATTTGATGATTACAATGTGGGCAACGTGAACGTGGGGTAACAAGATTAAAAGGCGGTTTATTTTCATTTTCTGTATTATCAAGTTCTAAAAACTCACAACATTGTATACGCCACTCATTATTTAACATCACAGGTAAGCGATAGATCACCACATTTAAAAAGCTACCTATTAATAAACCAAATACAGCAACTGTCACAAACAAGGCGGTGGAATTGCTGGCTAAAAAATCAATTATTTCCATATAATTATATCCATTGATAGGGAGAAGGGGAGAAATGGTTCACCAAAGATTGAGAAGATACTTAAGTAAACCATTAATAGCAAAATAGATAAACCTAAGCTTATCCCACAGCATCCCCCATTTTGAAAATAGGTAAGTACATCGCAACAACTAAGCCCCCAATTACAATCCCTAAAAAGGCCATAATCATAGGTTCCATTAAACTACTTAAGGCATCAACAAGGTTATCGACCTCTTCCTCATAGTAATCTGCCACTTTTTCTAACATTTTATCAATGGAACCTGATTCCTCTCCAATTTGTACCATTTGTACAACCATATTTGGCCATACATCCCCTTGATCACGCATACTGGTGGCAAGGGCTTCCCCTTGTTCAATTTTATTCTTCATCTCCATCACAGCAGTTACAAAGACAATATTACCTGTTGCCCCTGCCACAGAATCCATTGCTTCCACCAAGGGTGTACCTGCAGCAAACATCGTTGCCAAAGTCCGTGCAAAGCGAGCAATGGCTGATTTAATTAATAGTTCCCCAAATAAGGGTAGTTTAAGAGATAAACGCTGCATGGCATGGTTAAAAGCAATAGATCGTTTATTTGCCTGCTTAAAAGCAAAACCTGCTGCAAAAACAGACCCAAAAATAATATACCAATAATCAACAAAGGCATTAGAGAGCATCACTACAAACTGTGTCATAGCAGGTAAATCAGAGCCAAACTCT
>Ga0193951_1001569_pt1 | contig 10161 bp, 8 predicted proteins | sample BB_2_MG_FD_140370 | JGI IMG/M metagenome (GOLD analysis project Ga0193951, IMG submission 140370) | Microbial mat bacterial communities from the Broadkill River, Lewes, Delaware, United States - BB_2_MG | ecosystem: Environmental > Aquatic > Freshwater > River > Microbial mats | place: USA... | reverse complement strand
GAGCCAGGCGTAATCGGCATCACTGACCGGCTCAATGCCCAGCGCCTGCTTCTGCTGCAGTAGCTGATTGCGCGCCGGTGAAGGCGTCAGCAGCGCAGCCTTGAGCATCTCGACCACGTCAGGACACAGCTGGCTGTTCAAGGTAAGCGGGTCATAGTGGATGGGTGGCGAGCGCCAGAGTTCACGCCACTCGCCAGCGGTTGCGTCGCCACGCTGGATATAGTCATCGGCACGGCGACTGGAGACAAAGGCCGCATCCACCTGGCCACGCTGCAGGGCGGCCAGCGCACGGTCATGCGAGCCGGCATAGACCAGCGGTGAGGCGAGCCGATCCAGTGACATGCCGGTATCCTGTCGGAAACGAGTCTGCGGAATCAAGGCCCCCGAGGTGCTGTCCGGATCGGTCAGGGCTACCGCCCGGCCGCGCAACTGTTCCAGCCGTTTCAGATCGGAATCCGCCGACACCAGCAGGACCGAATTGTAGTAGCTGCCTTCCTGTGTAAATTCACCACCGACAAAACTGTAGGCCGCAACCGCACGAATGCCGGGATCACGCGCCTTGGCCTTCAGGTAGGCTGCAGGCCCCAGCTCGGCCAGATCCACCGCACCCGACAGAACGCCTTCAATCACCGCCTGATAGGAGTGTGTCACCACCGTGGTCACCGGAATACCCAGCCGCTGCTGCAGATGCAGCCGCATGGGTTCAAACTCTTCATATTGCTGTTGCTGGGCCTTTTTGGGGATGGCGGCAAAGCGCAGCACTTCCGGCCGCTTGCACGCCTCTGCCACCGCATGCAGTGACACCAGCATCAGCAGCCCCGCCAACACATGCCTGCCTGGCTTCATAACAGCACCTCCCGGTTGGGGTGTTTCAGATAGTCCGCACTCTCATCCGCGCCCTGAGCACGGCTGAACAGGAAGCCCTGGGCCTCGTCACAACCGGCCAGTTTCAGGTACACCAGCTGGTCGGGTGTTTCCACGCCCTTGGCCACGACGCGGCGTTTCAGCTTCTTGGCCACGGAGATGGTGGCCGACAGCAGCACGTTATCATCGTAGCTGTTACGGATATGTTGAATCAGGGCCCGGCTCAGCTTGATGCTGCTAAACGGCAGTCTGGAGGCACGCTCAAGCCCCTCTTCGCTGGAGCCAAAGTCATCCATTACCAGTTCAACCCCCAGCTGATGGATACTGCGCAGCCGCTCCAGTGTTGCCTCATCCAGATGCTGCAGATCCTGATCGGCGATCTCCAGCTCCAGCCAACCGGCATCCAGCTGATGGTGCTCCAGCAGTTGTCGTATCTGCCCCGCCAGGGACGGATCGGCCAGCTGCGACCGACTCAGGTTGACCGATACCGGCAAGGAGCTCAGCCCCTGAGCCCGCCAGGCCGACAGCTGCCGGGTCACCTGCTGCAACACCTGCTGCCCCAGCTCCTGCATCAGCCCCTGCTGCTCAACCAGCGGCAGGAAAGTATCCGGCTGCAACAGGCCGAATATCGGCGAATCCCAGCGCAGCAGCGCTTCAAAGCCTGTGGTTTCATACCCACGCAGTCTCAAGCGCGGCTGATAATGCACCTTGAACTCACCCTGCTGGAGCGCCTGTGGCAGCCGCTGGCACAACTCTTCGTCGCTGATGGCCGTGTCTGCATGCTGACTGTCAAACAGGCGATACTGCCCTCGCCCCGCATGTTTGGCCCTGTACATCGCCATATCGGCATGCTTGATCAGCGTTTCTATATCCAGACCATCACGCGGCGAAATCGCCACTCCGATACTGGGGCTGGTGCCCAGCCCCGCCGCGTCCAGTTCCGGATAGGGCGCTGCCAACACATCCACCAGATGCTGCGCCTTGTGCTCCACATCTTCCTGCTGCTTGACGGCGGTCAGCATCACCACAAACTCGTCGCCCCCGAAGCGGCTGATGATATCGCTCTCGCGCAGGTTGTCCGTCAGGCGGCGCGCCACCTCCTGCAACAGGTTATCGCCCACCTTGTGACCCAGGGTGTCGTTGATCGCCTTGAAGCGGTCCAGGTCGATAAAGCAGACTGCTGCAAACCGCCCCTGCCGCTTGGAGCCCAGCAGGTGCGAATGCGCCAGCTCCACGAACAGGCGGCGGTTATAGAGTCCGGTCAGGTGATCCCGCGACGCAGCCTTGAGCGTATTCTGATGCTCACGCCGCAATCGGTTCAGCAGCTTCAGGTTGCGCTGTTCCGACAGCTGCAGCGCCTGCATCTGTGCTTCACGGCCGTGCATCATCCACAGCAGCCATAACAGACCGCCGATCGCGATCAGCGTCATCACGACGACGGAAAACAGGTAGGTATCACGCTGACGATAATAGGCCGCCAGTGCTTCCGGCTTTGACTGACGTACCGCCACGATCAGAGGCGCCATCTCCAGCTTGAGAAAATAGCCCAGATACTGCTGACGATCGCGCGCGTGCCGGTCACGGATGCTGCCCTGCTGCAACCGCGAGCCCAGCATCACCTGATTATCAAAGGCCGAGGGCCCGGTCACCAACCCTCCCCGCTCGGCACGCAGCAGTTCTTCACCCTGAGCCGTCAGAATATGAATGCTGGTTTCACGCCCCAGTTCCAGCTTCTGATACAGGTTGAGCAGATAGCCCAGATCCATATCGAGCACCAATAGACAGCCTTCCGGTTGTTGCGCCGCAATCACCGGCATCACCAGCGGAACACTCCAGGCTTCGTCCGGGTCTTCGATCGGCAGTATTTGCACCGGCCAGTTCTGCTGGTGCTCCAGGGATGCGCGCCAGTCTTCACGCAGCTCAGGCAGGGTGCCGGGGGATGTTGACGCCAGCTCCAAACCGGAGCGGGTATACAGGACGATGCGCTTGAAGGCAGGGTCGGAAGCCACCAGCGTGGCCAGACTGTCCTCTCCCGCCTCACGACCTTCAAGCAGCTGCTGACGGGTCAGTATTTCCAATGCAGGGGTACGATCAAGCACCTGATTGATGTTCTCGGCCACCACCTGCGCCAGATTACGCAATATGGTGGCTTGACTATCCAGTACCTGCTCGCGCGCCTGGCTAAGCTGATAGCCGGCAAACAGCCAGGTGGCCAGAATAACCAGCATCGCCAAGGCGATCAGAATGCCTTGCAGCGATGAAAGCGCAATCAGATTTCGTTCCAGTGGGGGGCTCAAGACTGTCATCCATGTTGAGACACTTTACAGGTCGTCATGTATTCACACGGCGACACATCAAAGACGCTAACACACGGGGATGACAGCTTGATGAAGCAGACAAAAAAAAGTGGGCTGCCAGAAGGCAGCCCGATACACATGACTCAGTTGGCGTTGGTATCGGAGGCCGGTTCAGATTCCGCCGGTTCCAGTCGCTCACGCGCTTCCTGCTTGAGGTTTTCAGCCGCCTCAGCGGCCTCCTCGCTCAGTGTCTGAACACCCTCTTTGGCCTGGTCATAGGCTTCACCGGCTCCCTGACGCACCTGTTCGCTGGTTTCTTCAGCTTTCTGGCGAATCTGTTCACCGGTCTCTTCAGCCTTCTGGCGCAACTGCTCACCGGTTTCCTCGGCCTTGCGTGTCAGTTCGCCTGCCGCTTCTTTGGCACTGTTTTTGGCATCACTCATTACCTCACCCGCAGCGTCGACCGTTTCGCCTGCCTCTTTCTTCAGTCGGTCCATGGAAGAACTGTCCGCAGGGGTCTCGGTCTGCTTCTGCTCCGCTTCCTTGGCAGAATCGTCACAGCCTGCCAGCAGCAGGGAAGATGCCAGCAGAGCGGAACCGATCAGTGGGTATACACGCATGTCATGTCTCCTGTTATGAACATATGCGTCCAGTATAGGCCGGTCAGCTGAGTGCGGGATGAACAGGCTGTCAGAAACTGACCAGCGTGAAAGCCCCCAGCCCGACAAAGAGTGCACAGGCCGACCAACGGGCCAGGTTCAGCGGGATTTTCTGCATCAGCCAGCTGCCGGCATAGGCAACCGGCACGTTGGCCAGCATCATGCCGATGGTGGTACCGGCAATGACCCAAAGCAGATCATCGTAGCGGGCGGCCAGAATCACGGTCGCGATCTGGGTCTTGTCACCGATCTCGGCGATAAAGAACAGGACGCAGGTGGCAATGAAGGCACCATATTTGAGCACCGCACCATCCTCTTCATCATCCTTGTCCGGAATCAGCACCCAAAGGCCGACGGCAATAAAGCTGAGACCGATGATCCAGGGAACCCAATGTTCGGGAACCCACTGTACCAGCCAGGCACCCAGCCAGGCCGAAAGCGCATGGTTAAGCAGGGTCGCAACCAGAATGCCAAGAATGATCGCATTGCGCTGGGCAAAACGGGCGGTCAGAAACAGAGTCAGCAGCTGGGTCTTGTCACCGATTTCGGCGATGGCGACAGCGAGGGTAGAAGAAACAAAAGCGTCCATAGGTCTATTCCGGCGGGCTTGCTGATTCCATAAGACATCACACACCGGCCCGCCAGGACAGTGCGTCATGTCTCAGGTCTCATCAATCCCGGGAACGGGACGCGACTGCCATGAGCGTGAGGCTCAATTATGTTGACAGCCACTCTGCCGGCAGGCCGGACAGAAGATTACTCCCCCAAGAGCGGGCGGGATGATAACAGGCGCTCTGACATAAGGCAAAACGGCCAATGACTGGCCACAACCGCTGCCTCAGGTAGAATACGCTCTCTTGTCACGACACATTGCGAAGGGTTACCGATGACTGCACGACCGGGATTAGCTGCTGCGAGCCTTCTATTCAGCCTGACACTGGCAGGATGCCAAACCATCCCCCTGCCCTTTACCGGCAAGGCTGAGGCCGAATCGGAACCAGTTGCTGCCGTGGAAACAACACCCGAAACCACACCGGCTGCGCCCAAGGCCCCCGAGACACTGCCCGCCAGTGCCGACTTGAACTGGGAGCCCAAACTGGAGCAGCCCATCGCCCAGCTGGAAGCCCAGATGGCGCTGGAAGAAACCCAGAAAGCCAAGAATCACACGCTGTCCAGCATCGCCTACCTCTGGGATGCACAGCTTTATCTGCTGTTCCAGGACACGCTCGATTATCTGCCGGAGCAGGCGCAGCGCCATGAGGTCGAGCTGCAGAACCGCTGGCTGGACCAGCGCGCCGATGCCATGACCCGCGCTTTCCTCAATGACAAGGATGGCGAAGTCGCCCGTTTCGCCGCCGGTCAGGCCTTTATCGATGAGACACGCAAGCGGATCCGTGAACTGGAACAGCTGCGTGAACTCATCGTAGTGCAATAATCAGCGCTGGAGATAGTTGCAGAACGAGCGGTAATCCTGCTCCACACACTCGGCGTAGGCCTGCGCCATGCTCGTCAGCAGCTCGGTAAAGGCCTCACGCTTCGGCAACGCCAGATCCAGCACCCCGCGTGCAAACACATCAGCACCACCTTCGCTCAGTGCCCGCGCACCGCGCAGGTGTGACGCCGCCAGGATACGCCCCCAAACCGCCGCCATCTGGCGCCAGTGCTTGGGCTTGACCAGCTTGTCAGTAGGATAGTCGGCCTTGAATGGTGAACGCTCGCGCACGGAGAAACGCTGTTCGCCCAGTTCCAGCCAGCCGACATAGGGGTCCGGGTGACGTGCCATCGCCTGAAATGCCAGTGCATGACGTTCGCCTTCATGGATGAACAAACGCGCATACTCCTGCCGTTCACGGTCATTCATCACCCACCAGGCAGCTGGCGGCTGCTGCGCCTTGATATCCAGAATCACGTCATCATGATCACCACTGCCATCGCCTTCCACCAGCGCATAGAAACGATCACTGCCCAGTGACCCCGTACCAGCACTGAGGCGACGGGCAATATCCTTGACCTTGAAGTGCTGATGGCTGTGCCCCGGCACCTCATCCGCCAGTGTTGCCTGATAGTCCTTCAGCGCCTGCTCGATGGCCTGATATTCGGATTCTGGCAGCGGCTCCAGCTTGGGATGGCCAGCGGTAAAACGACGCTCTCCCTGTTCGCAGCTGGTCCATTTTTCCAGCATGCGCACACGCCCCTTTTTCTCGGCCAGCTTGATCAAGAACGCCTGCAGACGACCATCGGTCGTATCTGCCATGGCCGCCCAGTCGGCGGTCGCTGCCGTGTCCTGCTGCAGCGTATCCAGATAACTGTCGATCAGTGCAGGCAGAATTTCCTTGTGAGCGTCCGGTTTCAGCGCCTCACTCTCTCCAACCGCCAGCACTACGCTAATCAGCAGACGCCAGAGGTCATACTGGTAATCACCGATGATGCCGTCATCAAAGTCGTCCAGGCCAAAGCGAACACGATCATCATGGCTGCCATAGGCACCAAAGTTATGCAGATGCGCATCCCCCTGCAGCCAGGTTTGTGTCGCGGTCACGCCCCCGAACAGGGAGAAGTGCCAGTCCCGGTACAGGTCCTGCCAGTAAAGATGGTTGCTGCCACGGTAAAAACTGAAGGCCGATGCGGCCATACGCTCGTATTTCTGATGTCGGAAGGTCTCGCTCAGCGACGCATTGAATCCCTCCAGTGCCTCGATCACCTGCTCTTCACGGTTGTGTGCAGTTGCAACACGCATGACTGCTCTCCTGCTGTGCGTTTTGAAAGCGCCCACCTTAACGCAGCCTTGCGCTGGATCAAACAGAGCCCGGTCAATTCCATCTGCATCAGCAGCTACGCCATGATAATATTCATACCAATGCGAATGATTCTGATAATCAGGTTTTATCCATGAAAACACCTCTGCTCCTGCCTCTGCTGCTTTCATTCGGGCTCACGACGTTCGCCCAGGCAGACACACTCCAGCCACTGCCAGCCAAAGCGGCACTGGGCCAGCAGCTGTTCTTTGACGTCAACCTGTCGAAAAACCGCACCCAGTCCTGCGCCAGCTGCCACTCCCCTGCACAGGGCTTTGTCGACAACCGCCCGGGCACTGAACTGGGTGGCTCAATCGGCGACGATGGCCACTCTCTGGGCGACCGTAACGCCCCTACTGCCGGCTACGCCGGGTTTAGCCCCGAGTTTCATCGCAAGGCCAGTGGTGAGTGGGTCGGCGGCCAGTTCTGGGACGGCCGAGCGGCCACACTGGCGGAACAGGCCGGTGGTCCGCCACTGAACCCGATCGAAATGGGCATGCCGGACAAGGCCAGCGTCGTTGCGCGCCTGCAGGAAAACTCACAATACGTACAGCAGTTTGATGCTCTCTATGGCACCGGCATCCTGAACCGAACCGAGCAAGCCTATGCTGCCATGACGGACAGTCTCGAAGCCTTCGAAAAGAGCGAGGTCTTTGCTCCCTTCGATTCCAAATATGACCGTTTCCTGCGCGGCGAAGCCAAACTGACCGATCAGGAAGAACTGGGCCGCCTGCTGTTTTTCTCCCAGCAATTCACCAACTGCAACCAGTGCCACCAGCTGCGCACCAGCGCACGCGCGAAGGATGAAACTTTCACCAACTACGAATACCGCAATATCGGCACGCCGGTGAATACACAATTGCGTGCCATGAATGGTGTAGCGGCAGATTTTGTTGATCAGGGCCTGCTGGACAACCCAGCTATCGACGATCCGACTCAGGCCGGCAAGTTCAAGGTGCCGACCCTGCGCAACATCGCCGTCACCGGTCCCTACATGCACAACGGTGTATTCAAGGATCTGCGCACCGTGGTGCTGTTCTATGACACGTACAACAACCCGACACGCACCACCAACCCGGAAACCGGTCAACCCTGGGGCAAGCCGGAAGTCGCCGACAACCTGGCCCTGAAAGAACTGGAACACGGGCCGGCTCTGGAAGATGAGCGCGTGGATGCGCTGGTCGCGTTCATGAAAACCCTGACTGACCAACGGTATGAGCACTTGCTGAAGTAAGTTGGCCCGAATACTCGGGAGCTGTCTTCGCGTCGCTCGCGGAGCGAGCTCCCACAAACCTCACAACTTGCACAAGCCTTACTGCTCTTACTGCCTTACTGCCTTACTGCCTTACTGCCTTACTGCCTTACTGCCTTACTGCCTTACTGCCTTACTGACTTACTGACTTACTGACTTACTGACTTACTGACTTACTGACTTACTGCCCTACTGCCCTTACTGCTGCTCTCACAGCTGACTACCACCAATCACAGTCCTGTAATTATGCCTGTGGGAGCTCACTCTGTGAGCGAACACTCACCCGCCTCCCCTCGCTGCAAGGAAGCACTCTTTGGGTAAACCACTTTTCGGTCAGCGACCCAGACTCTCACAGGTATTTCCAGGCTCTAGCGCTGCAAGGCCTGTTTGTCTTGTGGGAGCGCGCTCCGCGCGCGAGCAGCTCCAGATTACTCCTCCACCACATGCGCTGGCCTATACTGCAACTACTCAATATCTGCATAACCAAGTCAATAACATGCATAACCCAGGCAAGGATGCCCTATGTATCACTCACACCGCCTGCGCATCGGTCGCCACTCAGCTCCCGGGCAGATCTACATGATCACCATTAACTGCAAGGCACGCGCACCAATATTCACTGATTTCCCCACCGCTCGCTGCTTCGTGCATGCGTTGCAGGAAGCCTGCCCGTCAGCAGACACCCTCGCCTATGTCGTGATGCCCAATCATGTGCACTGGCTGATGCAACTGGGCAATCAACACAGCTTGTCCGAGGCCGTTCGCTTCGTAAAAAGCCGAACAACCAGCCGCATTCGCCAGCAATCCAGCCACTCCATACAGGTCTGGCAATCAGGATTTCACGATCGCCAGTTGCGACAAGAGGACGACCTTATTTAGATGGCCCGCTATATCGTCGCCAACCCGATTCGGGCGGGGCTGGTGCGTTCGGTCAGAGAGTACCCCTTGTGGGATGCGATTTGGCTTTAACCGGTCATGCGAAGTAGAACGCTGCCCGGCCAGGGAAAGACTTCCCTCAGGCACACAATTCCCTCAAGGATCACCTGGTTGGTGCCATTTACAGGTATGCACTTTGTGAGCAAGCGGGTTTCGGCCGGAGGACCGGCCTCCCACATGCAATGCCTCACATCTTTTATCTTTACTGTCACGCACGGTGCGGACTTACTCGGTGGGCAAGCCAGGCTCATCAGTCAGGAGCAGACCTCACACAGGTAAATGGTTCGCATCTTTTGTCGTTACGGGCACATGTTGTGCGGACTCACTCAGTGAGTGAACTGCCCACCCTCAGCCGGGGCCTGGCCTCCCGCGAAATGGGTCACGGCTTTTGCTTTGCCGGCACCGGTGTAGGTGTACCTATGTGAGAGCGCGCTCTGCGCGCGAACCCTGCCAACCTTGTGCTAGAATCTCGCCATTCATTTCCGCCCTAGATGGCTGACCAATTCAAGCAACAGGACCTGTGACACCATGAGCCTTGCGCAATCCGTTCTGGCCGTAAACAACGACCTGCCGATCCGTACCGACCGCCCCGTTCACAGCGGCAAGGTACGTTCCGTCTACTGGCTGACCGAAGCGGACAGCCGCCGCCTGATCGAAGAGAAAGGCTACGATGTCGCGCCTGACGCGCCGCTGGCGATCATGGTCATCAGTGACCGCATCTCCGCATTCGACTGCATCTGGCATGGTGAAGGCGGCCTCAACGGCGTGCCGGGCAAAGGTGCGGCGCTGAATGCGATCTCCAACCACTGGTTCGGCCTGTTCCGCGAAAAGGGCCTGGCCGACAGCCATATCGTCGACATCCCACACCCGTTTGTCTGGATCGTACAGAAAGCACGCCCCGTGATGATCGAGGCGATTTGCCGCCAGTACATCACCGGCTCCATGTGGCGTGCCTATACCAAGGGCGAGCGCGAGTTCTGCGGCATCACCCTGCCGGAAGGCCTGCAGAAGGATCAGAAACTGCCCGAGCTGCTGATGACCCCGTCCACCAAGGGTATCCTGCGCGGTATTCCGGGCGTACCGGAAGCGGATGACGTCAACATCACCCGCGCCAATATCGCCGACAACTTCGAAGCCTTTGGCTTCCGTTCCGCCGACGACATTGCCCAGTACGAAAAGCTGCTGAAAGAAGGTTTCGGCGTGATCAGCGATGCGCTGGCCGAACTGGATCAGGTGTTCGTCGACACCAAGTTCGAATTCGGTTACGTCACCGATGCATCCGGCAACGAAAAGCTGATCTACATGGATGAAGTGGGTACACCGGACTCCTCCCGTATCTGGGACGGCCCGGCCTACCG
>Ga0193951_1001564_pt1 | contig 10182 bp, 11 predicted proteins | sample BB_2_MG_FD_140370 | JGI IMG/M metagenome (GOLD analysis project Ga0193951, IMG submission 140370) | Microbial mat bacterial communities from the Broadkill River, Lewes, Delaware, United States - BB_2_MG | ecosystem: Environmental > Aquatic > Freshwater > River > Microbial mats | place: USA... | reverse complement strand
AAGAAGAGATTGTAGGTCCAAGTAACATAGAAGCTGCAAAACTCATTCCAATGAACATACCCATAGTTGCCATTGCTTTTGGTCTTTGTTCTTCTTTTACTAAATCACTAATCATAGCTGTAACTACTGCTCCAATAGCTCCAGCACCTTGTAAAAGTCTTCCCACTAATAAAGAGTAGATATCAGTTGAAAGAGCACATATTAAAGAACCAATTGCAAAAAGCAATAATCCTAAAATAATCGTGCCTTTTCTACCTAATTTATCACTCATTACTCCAAATGGAACTTGGAATATCATTTGAGTTAATGCATAACCACCAATAACTACACCAACTAAAGTTGTTGTAGCTCCCTCTAAATTTATAGCATATACTGATATTACTGGTAAAACTAAAAATAGACCTAAGAATCTCAGAGCGATAATTGCACTAAGAGGTAAAACTGATTTAATCATCTATAATCCTAAACATAATATAATTTGCTAGGATTATAGTTAATTATAGTTAATAATAGGTTGAAAAGGATTATTGTGAAGATTGTTTTAGCATCAGGAAATAAGGGAAAGATTAAAGAATTTGAAAAATTAATGCCAAATGATGAGGTAATTGCATTCAAAGAAATTTTAGGTGATATGGAAATTGTTGAAGATAAAGATAGCTTTAAAGGTAATGCAATAAAAAAAGCTGAAACTATTTATGATGAATTAGTAAAAATTGGTCAAAGTGATGTTGTAGTAATCTCAGACGATTCAGGAATCACAGTTCCTGCACTAAATAATGAACCAGGAATTTACTCAGCTCGTTATGCAGGTGAGGGTTCAAGTGATAAGGAAAATAATGCTAAATTAATTGAGAATTTAAATAAAGCAGGATTAGAAAAAACTCCAGCTTATTATACTGCTTGTATTGCAATTGTTTACAAGGGTGAAACATATACTGTTCATGGTTGGATGCATGGAAATGTTTTAAATAAAGAGCTAGGTGATGGTGGTTTTGGATATGACCCAATGTTTGTTGCCGATGGTTTTGATAAAACTTTAGGTGAATTAGGTTATGAAGCTAAAAAAGAGTTTTCTCATAGAACAAAGGCCTTAAATCTAGCAAAAAAAGTTTTGGATGTTATTCTTTAATTAAATTTTCATAAATAGATATATTGTAATTTTTTGCTTTTACAAATATATCTATTTTCTTTTTTGAGTTTTCTTCTTTTATATTCGCATAAATATCAAAAGTTTCATCTTCTATTTTTAAGTGATTTATCGCTGTTAAATCTTTTGAGCTAATCAATTCTTTGAAAAAGTTCATATGATTTTTTGCTTGAATATATAAATATTGATTTTCTAAATTTTTACTTCTCAATGACTTTGTTTGTAAAATCTGTATGGAAAGATATGCAAAAAGTGTGATTAAAATAGTAGTTATTAATAAAGAATAAGATTTTTTCATATTAAAATTTCCATTCTTGTTTTATGGAATTATTAATATTAATATAGATCTTTGTAGTATTATTTACATTATTTATGCTAAATTCTTTTACATTTTCTAATAATAAAAAACTATCAAAATATAAATTTTGATTTTCATATTTTAATTTTTCTATTTCATTTTTATGTTTTTGCAAAAATATTTTTGTTGATAACAAATCCAATTTATTTGTTTGAGTATTTAAAGAATTTTGATTTTGAGTATATAACTCTTTTATAAAAAAACTTGAATAGATTATTACTATTGAAGATATTATTAAAGTCAAAATTATTTCAAAAAGAGTAAAACTATTTTTCATATTTTATCAATTTTATATGTTCATTTAAAAATTCATATTTTTTTACATTTAGATTTTCTATTGTTTCACTATTTACTATAAGTTTGATTGTTTGGTTTGAAGAAGTGAATTTATCATAATCTTTTGTATCAAAAGAATTTTCTAAAGAGTTTAAAAGCATATAATTTTTACTGCTAATTTCATCATCATAGGTAGATTTTGAAAATCCACCTATAACAAGAGCTAGTAATGTGATACTAAGAAGGGTTTCTAAAAGTGTAAAACTACTTTTTACTAAGTTCTGTTGCTTTATCATATGCTGTTTGAATAGAGTCCATCATTGCATTTCTTACACCATTTTTTTCTAAAACACCATACCCAGCAGCAGTAGTTCCTCCTGGACTCATAATAGAATCTTTGATAAGTGCAGGGTGTTGAACTTCTAAAAGTGAAGCTGTACTACTAAATAATCCATGAACTAATTGAGAGCTTAAATCTCTTGGAAGTCCAGCTCTTACAGCACCATCTGCTATACTTTCTGCTATCAATGTTAAAAAAGCAGGTCCACTTCCAGCAACTGCTGTTGCAATATCTAATTGTTTTTCATTTTCAACCCAAATAGCTCTTCCAATACTTGAAAAAATCTCTACAGCTTCTTTTTTTATTTCTTCATCACCTGTTAAAGTTGTAGTAGAATTTAAAACAGAAGCTGCCACATTTGGCATTGTTCTTACGTATAATCTTGATTGTATATGTTTTTTCAGTGAGTCAATTGTAGTACCCGCTAATATAGAAAATAAAATATTTGCTTTTCCACTTAATCTTGCTGCTACTGTTTGTAAAACATAAGGTTTCACACAAAATAATATATTTTTTCCTGAGATATCTTCCATATCATCTAATCCTTTAATTGTAATTTGAGGTATCTCTTTTTGTACAGCTTCTAATTTTTTTAAGTTTCTTCCAATTATTTCTACTTCATGGTTCTTTACTAGCCCTTTAGCTAATGCTTGTGCCATTGTACCGTTTCCAATTAAAGTAAGTTTCATTTATTATTGCCTTTTAATTATTTTAGATAATTATAGCAAATAATTCCTAAGCTAGGATTAGATAGAATATCATCTTTATGAAGAAAGGATTTAAGAAATGATAAATAGCTTTAAATTTAAGAACATACTATTAATAGCTTGTGCTACATTCGTTTTCTCTGCTTGTGCGAGTAAAAATGATGTTGAAGAGTATAATAAACCGGCACTTTATTGGTACAATAAAATGTTAAATCAGATAGCTGTAACAGATTTAGATTTAGCAGATGACACATATACATCACTTGAGAGTGAACATAGAAATTCACCTCTTATTCCAACAGCACTATTAATTTTAATAAATGCACATATTGATCAAGAAGAGTACTCTCTAGCTAATTTTTATTTAGATGAATACATTAAAAGATTTGGATTAAGTAAAAATATTGATTATGCAAGATACTTAAAAATTAAAGCAAATTTCTTAGGATTTAAATATCAATCAAGAGATCAGCAGTTAATTGAAAACACTATTAGTGAAATTCAAGTTTTCAAAACAACATATCCTAGTTCACCGTATATGCCACTAGTTGATACTATTAATTCAAGACTTCTTATGGCAAAAGCTTCTATGAATAAAGATATTGCAGCTCTTTATGCAAAAAAAGATAAAGAAAAAGCAGCTGAAGTTTATACACAAAAAGCAAAAGATGCATGGATAGATCCAGAAGAAATACAAGCAGTTGATGTACCATTTTATAGATCAATTTTTGAATAAATTAAGATACATATAAATAAATTTTTAGGAGTTAAATTAAATGGAATTAGAAAATTATGATAAATTTCCACAAACTATACCATTAATTATTGAAGATGAAATATTTTTATACCCTTTTATGATTGCTCCACTTTTTTTAAGCAATGAAGAAAATATAAAAGCAGTTGAAGATGCAATTCAAAATAATAAATTAGTAATTGTTGCAGTTTCAAAAAATGGAAAAGAAGGGAAAAGAGAAGAAGATTCTTTTTATGATGTAGGTGTTATTGGTAATATTATGAGAAAAGTATCTTTACCTGATGGTAAAATAAAAGTACTTTTTCAAGGTTTAGTAAAAGGTAAAATTGAAAGTTTCTCAAAAGAAAATGAAATCTTCGCTACAGTTGATACCCTAAAAAATGAAGCCTTTAATGAACAAAGTGTTAAATCTGTAATAGATGTTTTAATTGAAAATATTAAAAAATTATCTAGATTAAACTCAAAGTTCCCTGTAGATTTAATCAAAACAATTGAAGAAAATGAAGATGCTACTAGAATCGCTGATTTGATTTCTTCTGTTTTAAAAGTTAAAAAAGATGAAGCTTATAAATTATTTGCTCAAACAAATGTTGAACAAAGACTTTTAGATATTATTGAAGTTATTAAAAAAGAGATTGAATCTCATAAAATTCAAAAAGAGATTACTCAAAAAGTAAACTCAAAAATTGAAAAAACTCATAAAGATTACTTTTTAAAAGAACAAATCAAAGCTATTCAAAAAGAGCTTGGTGCTGATAATCAAAAAGATGAAGAGATTAAATCTTATAAAAAGAGATTAAAAAAATTAAAATCAAGTATGCCTCAAGAGGGTTACAAAGAGACTAAAAAACAAATTGAAAAACTTAGTCGTATGAATCCAGACTCACCTGATGCTTCACTTTTACAAACTTATGTTGAGCAAGTATTAGATATTCCTTTTGGGGATTATGCAGATGAAAAAATTTCTGTTTCAAATGTTGAAGAACAGTTAAATAAAGATCATTATTCTTTAGTAAAACCAAAAGAAAGAATCGCAGAATATTTTGCAGTTAAGCAATTATTAGAGCAAAGAAATATCGAAGATTTAAAATCTAAAGGTACAGTTTTATGTTTTGTGGGACCTCCAGGTGTTGGTAAAACTTCACTTGCAAATTCTATTGCTAAAGCATTAAAAAGACCACTTATAAGAGTTGCTCTTGGTGGGATGGAAGATGTTAATGAGTTAAGAGGACATAGAAGAACATACGTTGGAGCAATGCCTGGAAGACTTGTAAAAGGTTTAATTGATGCTAAAAAGATGAATCCAGTTATGGTTTTAGATGAGATTGATAAACTTGGAGCAAATCATAGAGGTGACCCAACTGCTGTGATGTTAGAGATTTTAGATCCTGAGCAAAATCATGAATTTAGAGATTTATATCTAAATTTTCCACTAGATTTATCTCAAGTTATTTTTGTATCAACTGCAAATGATGCTAGAAGAATCCCAGCTCCTTTAAGAGATAGAATGGAGTTTATTGAAATTTCTTCTTATACACCAAATGAGAAATATCATATTGCACATGATTATTTGATTCCTCAAGAGTTAACTAAACATGGACTTAAAAAATCAGAAGTAAATTTAGCTAAAACAACAGTTGAACTAATTATTGCTAAATATACAAGAGAAGCTGGGGTTAGAAATCTTAGACGAGTTTTCTCTAAATTATTTAGAAAAGTAGCTAAACAACTTTTAAGTGATGAAAGTGTTAAAAAAGTTTCAATAACTACTAAAAATTTAAAATCATTTTTAGATAATCCAATTTTTGAAATAGATCCAGCTGATAAGAAAAATTCAATTGGTATTGCAAATGGATTAGCATGGACTTCAGTTGGTGGAGATGTTTTAAAATCAGAAGCTATTAAGTTAAAAGGTAAGGGTATATTATCTGTTACTGGAAACTTAGGTGAAGTTATGAAAGAGTCTTCAAGAATCTCTTATTCAGTTGTAAAAGTACTTATTGATAATGGAGCTTTATTAATTGATAATGAGATTATTCCAAAATCACCAAAAGAGATAGAAGATAAAGTTATAGTAGATCCAAGTGAAGTATATAAGAGATTTGATATTCACTTACATATTCCAGAAGGTGCAACACCAAAAGATGGACCAAGTGCTGGTATTACTATGGCATTAACTATTGCTTCAGTATTAAGTGAAAAACCTATTAAAGCTGATATCGCAATGACTGGTGAGCTTACACTTTCAGGAAAAGTTTTACCTATTGGTGGATTAAAAGAAAAATTAATTGCAGCGTATAAAGCTAAAATGAAAAAAGCTTTAATTCCTAGAAAAAATTATGATAGGGATTTAGATGAAATTCCAGATGAAGTAAAAGAAGCTATGGAAATCAAACCAGTTGATGTTATAGAAGATGTTTTAAAAGAGGCATTAGTATTCTAAAATGAAAAGGGGAATGAGGCAGAGTTTAATAGTAAATAACTTTTTTACTCTAGCTTCCATAGTAATTATTTCAATTACTATTATTTTGTATTCAAAATATATTGCAAATGATGAATACGAAGAAATTACAAAAGAAAAAGTTACTCCTTTATCTTGTGAAAAGGATACTTTTTCTACTTATAAAGTTTATAATCAAAAGCTTTTAAATGACTCGATGAAAGCTTTAGATAAAGGCTACTACAAACTTGAAGGTAGCTATGTAAAATCAAAATATTTAAAGTCAATAATAGAGGATTTCATTTCTATAGATGAAGTAGATTCATTTTATATAAATGCTATTGGAAAAAATGCAAAAAAAGATATAAATAAATTTCTTTCTATAAAATATGAAATTATTGAAAATGATAAAAAAGATCCTAATAAAAAATCAAAAGATTGTAAATTATGTTCAGGTAGTATTTTAACTTCTTTTATGGCAGATGATAAAAGGATTTTTAAATTCTATACTGATTTTAAATATTATGATAAAAATGAGATTGCATCAAGAATTGATTGCACAATAAAGGTATATAGAAATCATGTTAAAAAACTTTAGTAAGGCTGATTTTACAGCTACAAATGTATTAATAGTAATTACAGTTATAATGTATATTATTCAAATAAATATGACTCAAGGTGGTTTATATTTAGGCTTAAATTTATACTTTTTAGTTTATGACTTTTGGTGGCAGCCATTATCAAGTATGTTCGCCCATGGAGGAATTGCTCACATAGGAATGAATATGTTTGTACTTTGGCAGTTTGGAAATTTAATAGAAAGATTTAGAGGTGCTAAAGAGTTAGTTATAGTTTATATATTTTGTGGACTTTTAACATCACTTCTTTCTTTTGCGTATATTTATTTTTTAGATAATAGTGTAAATCTTGTTGGAGCTTCTGGTGCTATTTGTGCACTTTTAGGATATGTTGCATATTATGATAAAGCACAAAGAAGTGGAATAATAACTTGGGTTTTATTGATTTCAGTTGCACCACTACTAATTGGACTTCCAATTGCTTGGTATGCACACTTTATTGGCTTAGGAATTGGTTTTTTATACGCACTAATTAGAAGATAGTTACTTAATTTACAAAGTAAGTAACTATACTCATAACTACTAAGACAATAACAAGTCCTACAAAAATATCTTTAAGTGTAACTGTTGGATTTAGTATCCCACAATAGGGACATTGTCTTTTTTTTGCTTCGATTTCTCTTTTACAGTTTTTACAAGTTGCTATGATAGAGCCTTTTGTTTTTTGAAAATATATCATAACTATTGTTAAACAATTAAATTACATAAAAATTATACATTAACTTTAATTTTAGCTTTTTTTGTTAATATCTAGGCTAAAAGGAGAAATATGAATAATTCAAAAGTAAAGTCGACCATTTTAAAACCGGTTTTTTATCCATCAGTTATAATTATTGCAATTATGGTTCTATTTGCAGTACTTATGCCTGAAAAAACTGGTGAAGTTTTCAATGGTCTAAAAAGTTTTCTAGCCGATAAATTTGGCTGGTTCTATATGTTAAGTGTTGGTATATTTACATTCTTTGTAATATTTTTAGCTATATCACCATTTGGTAAGTTTAAACTAGGTCCTGATCAATCAAAGCCAGCTTATAGTTACTTATCTTGGTTTGCTATGCTTTTTAGTGCAGGAATGGGAATAGGGTTAATGTTTTGGGGAGTTGCTGAACCAGTTATGCATTTTACTTCTCCTCCAATTGGAGATAAAGAAACTATTCAAAGTGCTAGAGAAGCTATGAAAATTACTTTCTTCCATTGGGGATTACACGCTTGGGCTATTTATGCAGTTGTGGGTTTAGTTTTAGCTTATTTCTCATTTAGACATGGATTGCCTCTTAGTATTAGATCTTCATTATATCCAATGATTGGAGATAGAATTCATGGAAAAATTGGACATACAGTTGATACGGTTGCTGTTTTAGGTACTATTTTTGGAGTTGCAACATCACTTGGTTTTGGTGTTTTACAGATTAATTCGGGATTAAATTATATATTTGAAATTCCAGTTTCTATTACTACTCAAATAATATTAATTGCAATCATCTCAAGCTTTGCAACAATATCAGTTGTACTAGGACTTGATGGAGGTATTAAAAGATTATCAGAGTTAAATTTATATTTAGCGCTTGCTTTAGTTTTATTTATATTTGTAACTGGTTCATCATTTTTCTTACTTGGTGCGCTGGTTGAAAATATTGGACATTACTTAAGTGGTATTGTTGAAATGACTTTTAATCAATATATTTATCAAGATACACCTTGGATGGGTTGGTGGACATTCTTTTATTGGGCTTGGTGGATAGCTTGGGCTCCATTTGTAGGGATGTTTATAGCAAGAGTTTCAAGAGGTAGAACAATAAGAGAGTTTGTCTTAGGCGTACTATTTGTTCCTGTTGGATTTACTTTTATTTGGATGACAGTTTTTGGAAATAGTGCACTAGATGCAATTATGAATCAAGGATTTACTACTTTAAGTAGTGCTGTTTCGGATGATGTTTCTGTTGCATTATTTAAGTTTTTAGAACATTTTCCTTTTTCAAATGTTATATCAGTATTAGCTATGATTTTAGTTGTTACATTTTTTGTTACATCATCTGATTCTGGTTCTTTAGTTGTTGATACAATTTCAAGTGGAGGAAAAGATAATAACCCTGTTTGGCAAAGAATCTTTTGGGCTGTTTTAGAAGGTGTTGTAGCAGCTGCACTTCTAGTAGCAGGAGGTTTAGGAGCACTTCAGGCAGCTTCTATTACAATCGCCTTACCATTTGCTGTTATAATGCTTTTTGCTTGTTGGGGCTTATACAAAGCTTTACATTTAGAGTCAATTAGATATGAATCATTAAAACATCATATGAATGCAGGAAGACATGGAGAAATTTCAGGTACATGGAAAAATAGATTAAGTAGATTAATTGAATTTCCTAAACCTGAAGAAACAAAAAGATATATCAATGAAGATGTTATCACTGCAATGAAAAATGTAGAAGATGAGCTTGAAAGTTTTGCTTGGAATGTTGAAATTGAGAATGATCCAACAAATGGTATTTCTGTACTAAGAGTTGAGCATTCAGGAGATTTAGATTTCATTTATGAAGTTAGATTCAAAAGATATGATACTCCTGATTATGCTTTCCCAGAAAGTGTAAATCCAAATAGAGAGCAGAAAAAATATGCAAGAGCTGAAGTACATCTACAAGATGGAAATAAAGCTTATGATATTTATGGTTATGAAGTTGATGTAATTGCAAGTGATATAATTGATCAGTTTGAAAAGCATAGACATTTCTTACATAATACATCAAGCTTAAACCCAGTAATACCAATAGATTAATAAAAAGGGAAAGTATTGCCATTAAAAAATATTATATTTCCAATTTCATCACTATTTGTAGCTATTGCTTTTTTAGCAATAGGCTATGGAATGATTTTGACATTTGTAGGAGTCTATTTAAAAGAGATACATATTAGTAATACCGTAATTGGTATTATTAATGCAGCTTTTTTTCTTGGAGCTGTATTATCATCTATCTTTTCTCAAAAGATTATTTCAAGTGTTGGACATATAAGAAGCTTTGCAGCTTTTGCATCATTAATGGTAATTACTTTTTTAATTCACTCTTTGTTTTTTAATGAATTTTTATGGGCAATATTAAGATTTATATCTGGATTTTCATTTTATGGATTACTAATTATTTTAGAGAGTTGGTTAAATGAAAAAAGTAGTGAAAAAGATAGAGGAAAAATCTTAGCTATTTATACTATTATTTTCTATCTTTCAACTGCAATTGGACAATTGTTTTTAAATATCGATGAACATTTTAAACAATTTATATTTGCAATTGGTTCAGTATTAGTACTATTTTCAGTTATAGCTATTTCTCTTACAAAAATAAAAGAACCCGTTTTAAAACCTTTTGAAAAATATAGTTTCCCAAAAATATTTGCAGTGGTTCCTCTGGCAACTGTAACAAGTTTTATTGGTGGTTTTTTTGTTGGTGGTTTTTTTACAATGGTTCCCATTTATATTTTAATGCAAAGTGAGTCAATAGAATTAGTATCAACATTTATGCTTATTACTCTTTT
>Ga0193951_1001563_pt1 | contig 10184 bp, 10 predicted proteins | sample BB_2_MG_FD_140370 | JGI IMG/M metagenome (GOLD analysis project Ga0193951, IMG submission 140370) | Microbial mat bacterial communities from the Broadkill River, Lewes, Delaware, United States - BB_2_MG | ecosystem: Environmental > Aquatic > Freshwater > River > Microbial mats | place: USA... | reverse complement strand
GAATAGTAGCGAAAGGAAAGAGTAAAAAATTAGCATTAATTGCAGTGTGTAATAAACTCCTAAAACAGGCCTTTGCACTGGCTAAATCAGGATTAATATATGATGGAAATTATAAAAGTACTTTAGTGAAAAATTAATACATTTTTACTTGTTTTTTACCACAGTACTTTGTTACCCAACGTTTTTATTCGTTTAAGTTTTTCCAACCCGAAATTCCTTTTGATTTAATTTGCAAAATTCCATATAGCAGTCCAATTCTGATTCCGATTCCGATAATCGTATTTATATTCAAAATTCCAGATTTATCAGCAATATATAGATTCAAAAAGTAGGCGAGTATTACTCCGAAAAAACCGAACTTTTGCCATTTGAAAATTAAATAAATGGAAAATATCTCAACGAAAGCAGAGAACAACTGAAGACATAAAAGTCCTTTTGTGAATTTTGGAACTAATTCAGCCGTTTTGTCATAAAATATTACGCTACCAATTCCAGTTCCCAACGAAGTTAGAATTAATAAAATCAAATATATGGTCAGAATTATGTGTCGATTTCTATTCAACTTCGCCTTTATTTTTAATTCTTTTCCCTATGGCTCCGCTTACCATTGCAATTAGACCAGTAATTACTACAGAAGTCCAATCAATTCCAGTATTTTCTTTTTTCAAAACAAGTGAAAAAGCCATATAGGCAATTGGTGGAAAGTAGATTATAAAATTTCCTAATATTTTTTTATCCATAATTTTTGTTCAAATGTTGGGTAACGGTCTCGTATAACCGTCAGTTATGGGTTAAATTAGCGATTATTTTCGATTTGGCACAGACTTTAGCAATTCCGCGTGGATTCGGACGTAGTCGAATCCGCCGTAATTGCGGTTATACATTGTTGTGCACTGTTGTTTTTTCAATTCAGTTTACTTTTTCAGTTCGTTCAGTTTATTTCGATAACTAACTTTTTCAAAAATGAAAGGTCCAATGTTCTCGTATTCGGTCAAATCATATTTCTCATAGTTATTTTCATAAGCGAATTCGCTCCAGATTATTTCATTTTCGGTTTCGCTGATTTTTCCAGTTAAAGCTCCGCAACCAATGTCTCCACATTCCGCACAGACATAAAACATAATTCTACCAGTTTCAAGTGACGGTTCTTTTTCTTTTAAAAACTCACTTATTTGTTCATTTTCATACTCCGTGTTTTCAGTCCAACCAAAGTTTCCAATAAGGTCAGATTTTTCCGCTCCGAGAATTTCTCCAAGCGATTTTCCAGAAACGATAAAGTCAATATAATTCCGTTTACTTTTCGTAGTTCCGGAAGGAAGATTATCTGTTCCTTCTCTCGATTTTAGTTCAAAAGTTAATTGGTCTATCATTTTTCTCCAATAGTGCACAACGGTTAGTATATGAAAAGTAGCGGTTTTTTATGCACTAATTTTTCAGTTTATGACTGACCTTTATTTTATGTTTTTGCTTTCGTTTTAGCACTTACTCAGCTATTTTTTATATACATTGTTATCTGGCTGGCTTTTCTTTCCGCAAACTTGCTAGCGTTGGCAAAGACATACTCTTTTGCAATTTTTGGCGTAGCGTTGGCTGGTGCGAATTGCAAATGTGTATGGCTTTTAGCGTAGGCTTTAATCTAACATTTTTATATTCCCTTCACCAAACAATGTAATACCATCTTTTATTGTTAGCAGACAATCAGCCGCAGTCTTATAATACTTGTATCCTTTTTTGTTTTTATTATTTAGAATTAAACTATCCATCTCTTTGTTTAAATTTATTTTCAGAAGTTGATTTAATTCAAAAAAAGTGATGTTGTTTTCTAAAGCATATACAATTGACTGGTAGACTGCTGTTCGCAAGGAGTATTTTGTTTTTGCAATTACACACGCTCTTGGATTTTGATTCGCAATCAATTCATTCCTATCATCAAAGTCAATAGTAGAAAATCCAATAAATACTTTAACCCCTGATTCAATAGCCAAATTCCCTAAAGTATCTGAATTACAGGAGAGACAAAATACTTTCTTACCTTTCAAGACTTCTATGTTGCTTTTGTCAATAAAGTATCCATTTTCCTTAATGTATGAGTATTGTCTCAAATGAGAACCATATCTTGACCGATATTCACTTCCGTGAATTGCTCTGGTTGCTCCGTGACTTAAAAAACAAACGATATCATTTTCACTAAGTCTTTCGATATGTTGAATTGCTTTTGTATGTGAAGACGTATTGTTTGATAATGACTTAGAAACGATTAAATCATTGTTATAGTTTTTTAGATTTCGAACAAATTTCTTTAGAAATCTTAAATCTTCATTTATTGGATGTATTGTGAGTAACTTCAAAACTATTCATAAGTGTTTAAGTTAATCATATGAGATAAAGCTCTTTCAATTATCTCTTGGCTATATAATACTCCAAGGTCAGTTTTTAACCTTATTTCTTTTGCAATTTCAAAAAGTTGTTTGCCCTTAAACTCACTTATTGAGTGCTGAAGTTTCAAAGATTCATTTCCCATCAGAAAATGCTCTATTTGTAATTCAACTGATGGCTTTTTTAGCATTTCTATTACTTTTTCGACAATTGCTCCTCTGTTGTTTATATAGTCACAAATATTTGAAGTCATTGCAATTTTTAAATACCTTTCCCCTGGCTTCTTACCTTCATCTCCGAACATTTGTAGAGTAGACCTATTCATTCCTCCTGAATATATGAAAACACTAGCTGTTTTATTAAACTGTCTTACAGTTTCTATAATGTCATAGGTCAGAGTTTTATTAGTAGTATGAAGATTAAAATCACAACCAATTACATCAATTTTTTGGTCAAGAATATTTTCAATTAAATATTGACGTGCTAATTCGAAGTTGTAATTATCTCCTTCATAAAATTGTCTATCTACTGGATTGAACCAATCAAGACATTTTACGGGAGATATAATTTCTTTGTCGTACTCCGCATATTCCTCAATACTTTCTCTTGTAGTATTGATATTGTCATTATCTATTAATAATACTTTTTTATCCATATTAAAATGTCAATTCGAATGATGCTCCGTTTAAAATTGTACCATTGCCAATAAAGTTTATAGTACCTCCCATTTCTTTCATTAGTTTTCGAGTTGAAAATAGACCGACTCCAGAACCTATGGTTGATGTAATTCCTATTTCAAACATTGACTCTTCCATCTCTTTAGAGACTCCATCTCCAGAGTCTGAAAATATTATTTTTAAACTTTTCTTAGGTCCAGAATTAAATATGATGTTTGCTTTTTCAGCATTTGCTTTTTTAGCATTTGAAATCAAATCATCAATTATTAGCGAAATATTTATTTTACTGAATAAAAAGCTGAATTCTTCTATGTTTTTCTCTATTGTAATATCTAATGCTGTTAATTCATTAATTTCTTTATGTAGAGTAATATATTCTTCAATATATCCAATCAAATCAGCTGGTTCCTCAGATACTAGTAGGTCGAAATTTGAACGGATAACTAATCTACTGATTTTTTCAACTTGTTCAGTGTTCAGTTTGATATCTGATAATTTTCTTAAAACTTCTTTTTTATTGAATTTATCACGAGAAATAGAGCGTATTAAGCTATCAATTTGTGGTGTAGTTTGCGAAAGTTTATGACTTATGTGATGGACTAGACCGATTGCTTCTGGAGATAAATCTTTACCAACCGCTAATAAATATTTATTTGTTTTTTTTAATGTTTCTTCTCTCTTTAGATGTTCCTCTTTTTCAAGTTCCTTCTCAAGCTCTGCCTCATTCTTGGCTTTTTGAAGACTGTTCAACTTTTTTTCTAATTCTAAAGCCTTTTTCTCTAGCTCTGAATCATTTGATTCAATTGCAATCCTTTTGAAATTTTTAAGTAATTTTTTCGCACTTCTTTCTTCGTGAATATTTAAAATATCCGCTATCCTATCATTGTACGAAATGCTTTTTACTTTTTTGTCACTTGAAATATTTGAAAGAAGTTTTACAATACCTTCTCCCGACTTTCCATCTTTTAGGTCTTTAAGTTCTTCATCATCAACGCCCCATTTTTTTGCATCTACAACATACTTTTCTAATCGAACTAATAAGGTTTTTAAACAGTCTAATAGTTGCTCAAATGAACTATTTTTTATTAAACCACCATCACGACTAGTAGTTTCCCTTAATAATGGGTTTTCTCCTTTAATCTCGATTTTTCCTATAATTTCTCGAGTTCCAAGAAACCTAGAATATCCTTGAGCTTTTCTTGCGTCAATACCAAATGAGTCATCACGAGGATTTCCATATGGGTGAATTCTAAAACCATTTTTATACATAAATAAGTTACCATAGTTGACAACTTCTGTATTCATTTTGTTGGTAAAGTTCCACTTTGCAGCACGATTCAAAAAATATATTTGGATTGAGATATTGTAAAGTAAATTAAATGGATTCTCTTCAATAATTTCATAAATGAATTCTCCTCTATCAATTAACCGAGTTACTAAATTCTCTCCGTCCTCTGAGATTTCTAATTTTACTTGAGTCGTTTTGAGGTTTAAAGTTTCGAATATGAAATTTTCTACTGGACCATTTACGAGGTTTTTTGGGTCAGGAATTATATTTTCATCCTCGCATTTTGCAATATATTTTTCATCATTTTCTAATTCATTTTGAGATTCAACAAGAATTTTGAACGAATCCTCATTGTCTTCGTTAAATTTCGGAAGAATTAGTTTTGCTAAAGAAGTTTTAAGGTCAAGAATTTTTTCACGATTCCATATGTCTCTAAGATTAGAAATTTCAAGAATTGTACCGTGCTCAATTTCAAACCTATGATAATCTGAAGGGAAGCTTGAAATTGTTTTGTTTTTTACGGGAATGTCTTTGAAAAGATTTTTAGAATCTGATTCAAAATTTCTCCAATTAACTTCTAATTGCTCAATAACTGAATTTTTTGATTCACTTTTGGAGTATAGTTTCAAATTTTGCCCTAATCTATCACAAGAAAACCTACCGACTCCTTTCGCACCGGCATAATATCTATTTGACTTTAGGTTCTCACGATAATCAGATTTTTTATCCTCAGTGCCATCTCTTTTTGCTGAATATGCCACAAAAAGCCATTTGTTTATAAGGTCATCTCTATCCATTCCTTTACCTTTATCAATAATCTTGATTTTGGCATTCGGAGTGTTTAATTCTTCAAAAACAATATGAACTTCTTTTGAGTGAGCATCAAATGAGTTTTTTACCAATTCAAATACTGCAATGAATTCATTTGTAATTAAATCTTGACCAAGTAAATCTTTTAAACCAGTACTTATTCTAAAGTGTAATTCGTCCTTTTTAGCCATTAATTAAAGTATTTATGACTAAGCCAGCTTGTTCACCAAAAAGTGGTGGAATAGCGTTACCAATCTGTGAATATCTAGGAACTTCTTGTGTTCTTCTTTTTCCTCCAGTTGTGTATTTCCCTTTAAACTCGTACCAATCATTAAAAGATTGTATTCTAGCATATTCTCGAACTGTGAAAATTCTAGGCTCACAATAATGGACATAATCGTCTGGTAAAGTAGTAATTGTTGGAGTAGGAGTACTTCCAGACAAAGGGATTATAGTTCTCTTTTTTAGATTAAACCTTTCTTTAATTTCGTCAGATAGTGTTTTGTTTTTATCTGCATTTTCAAGTATGTATTCAAATTTTTTAATAGTAGAAGGGTTGTGTTTTGCAAATCTATGACTATCAGGAATCATTTCTGCATAGGTTCCTTTTAATAGTTTTTGATATTCCGATTTTGGTTTATTATAAAAGCCTGCCTTAAATGAAGCAGTATCAGGCGAAATAGTTTCATTTATCCTTAATAAATCGGATATAGCATCTTCCAAACTATTTGTTAGACCAATTCCTTTATTTATTAGAAATTTTTCTCTTTCGTTTTTTATTGAATCAAAAAAATCTGTCGGTTTTGTGTTGTTAGCAATGTCTTTTCTAATTCCTACTAAAATGAAACGAGTTCTTTTTTGAGGAACACCATATTCTGAAAAATCAACAAGACGACCTTCTACTTTATAACCTAAATATTTTTTATCTTTTGGAGTATATTCTAATGCACTTTTCACATATTCCGAATATACTTTTCCTTGAATTTTATTTTTGTCAAATTTTTGTGTAAAACCTTTTACATTCTCAAAAAAGATAACTTTTGGTTGTACTTGACGAATGAATTTTATGTATGATTTTATTAATTTATTTCGTAAATCATTCTCATTTCTTTTTCCAGCCGTAGAAAAACCTTGACAAGGTGGTCCACCAGCAACCATATCAATTTTACCTCTTAATGATTTGAGCTCATTTGGATAATTCTTGATTATTGCATTAATATCGTGGTTGGATTTTGGTAACCAATTTGGCCAATCAAAATGATTATTATTTTCAATTAAATTATGGTTAAAAGTTTCAAATGCGTCAGGACTTTTTTCAATTGCAAACAGTCCTTTCCATAAGCCAGAATTATAAAGACCGAGTGAAAGACCACCACAACCTGCAAATAGGTCAATATATGTTTTCTTTTCGTTCATATTAATTCTCAGAATTATTAGTTGAATAAAGTAAATCTCTGATGTCTATTTCCAATGCATTTGCAACTCTAAGCAAATTCTCCAAAGATGGTTGTCGTGCATTTGTGCACCATTGAGAAACAGTAGATTCATCTTTACCTATTTGTTCTGCTAACCATTTGTTTTTTCTCCTGGTTTCGGCAAGAGCAACTTTAATTCTGTTGATTTCCACTTTAGCCAATTTATTTGTGTTTTACGCAAATATATTAACTTATTTCTAATAATATTTACATTTAAGAAGAAATTTTCAGTCGGGTGGTGGTGGGGAAAGGCAAGCTCTTTTTATTTTGTGAGGCACGAGTAAAATGAAATGTGCTTGACTGTGCGGTTGGCTCTTTTTTCAGCTTGCAGGTAACGTTTATGTATAAGATTAGTGGCGTGTTTAAGCACCTAATTTATCAAATAAACACCAGATAGAAAAATCGCGAGAATTTTCGTAAGTAGGCGAGGTCTAGCCATTAATTTTATACGGTGTTAGCTAACGTATTTTTAGTTTTTCCAATGATTCAAAAACTTGATTTTTAGATTCATTCAATGGAACAATATATTCTCCTTTGTTATTAATAATTGCATACATATTTGATTCTTCAACCAATCCGAGAGATTCTTCAAATCTATTTTCCTTTAATTTCCAAAAAGAGCTAGATGGTGATTCCTTGCTTCCAAACACAAATAAGGATTTAAACTTATATTCTGTTAATTGATTGCCTTTTTGGTCAAATATTGCCCACTTATTATTTTTCTTAAATGCAATTATTCCTTCAAACTCTCTTATATAATCATTATGCGTAAATGGAATTAGAGTGTTTCCTTTTAAATCAATCAGTCCCCATTTTTCATTTTTTCTTGCAGCTGCACACTCTAAATGAGGATAACGTAAAATTTCATAGTCGGATTCATAAAATATTTTACCGTTAATGTCCATAAAACCTACTTGACCATTATGTTTTCTGAATACAGTTATTTTGTTATAATATTTGCTAACCGAGTAGAATTCAGGTTTTATAACTTCATACCCACTTTTATCGATAAATCCATATGAGCTATCTATTCTAACAGCTGCTCTATTATTATGAAAATCTCCAAATGCGGTATATTTCAAATTAGTTAGAAATTCCCCATTGCTTTTAACCATAGCATAATATTGTCCTTTACTTACTCGTAAAGTATCCGAACCGATTTTTTTAAACCAATCGTAAATAGGTTCCAATACTGGGTTGCCAGCTAAATTATAAATGCCATAAGTTTTTTTAATACTTCTCGTGTCTGTAAAACTTGTTTCTGAAATCAGACTGTCTTTTTGTTTTTCTACAAATAACTTTTCGTCTTTTAGATAAATTTTGCTGAATTTTAAAGGAAGAATTTCTTTGTTATTGCTATTTAAAACACCGCAATTGTATTCGCGTGAATATTTAGTTCGATTTTTAACATAAATCAATGAATCATTAAAAAAGTAGATTTTATCGTATTCAAATGGTATGATTAATTTGTTGTTATTGTTAATTACACCAGCTTTATTATTTTTATAAACGATTGCTTTGTCATCAACAAATTCATTAGCATATTGGTATTGAGGTTTTATAATAATACTTGTATCATTTTTATATCCAAAAAGGCTGTCAATCTCGAATACTTTCAGTTCTTGTGAGAAGCAATTGACGCTAATAATAAAAAGAAATATGGTTTTGTAAATGTTGTTCATTTATATGTTAGCTAACGGTTTTGTGTATGAGTTAGTTGCGTGGTTTTGCAACTAAGTTAGCAAACTTTTACGAACCCGTGAAAATTCCGCAGGAATTTTCGCAAGTAAGCTCAATGCAGCAATTAATTATACACGGTGTTAGCAAATCGTATTTTTTTTTTCAATATATTAATTCAAGCACAATTATTTTTTTATTTAGTTTATCGTACAAATCAACATCATATTCTAGCATAACTCTTGCTGTTGATTCAGGGAATAAAAATCCAGCTCTATTTTTTTGTTCGTAAAATTCTTTATGAAATTTGCCTTTATCTTTTATTGATGACAAAGCTTGCAAATATTTCCCAGCGTAATTGAAATTCGGTCTATTCAATTCGAGGTTTATAATAGAGTCAAAATTAGAATTTGGCGTAAGCTCTGAAGAATTTCCTCTTGAATATGAATATTCGATAGTTCCGTCTGGATTAGTGTATTTATATCTCGATTTAATATATGGAACTGGATGTTTAATGTATTCTAAAGAATCAGACTCAATTTTGTCAAAATCACTATTTTCTATAATCCATACTGAATCTGGAAATTCATACATTTCTAGTCGTAAATCACTCGTTTTAAATTTATTCCTTGACTTTTCGGATATGCTTTTCCAGTTTTCGGTTTTTTCATCACGTAATTCGATTAAAAACTGTCGGTAAGCATTTTTAGTATCCAAATTCGGATATTGTCTTTTTAAAAAGTCGTTCTCAAAATCGGAAACAAGGAAGTCCAACACAGCTACATTTTCAATTCCTAAAACTTTGTCAAATTCCGATATTCCTTTTTCGGCTTTTTTGTCCGAACAACTTATAATTAGGAATAAAAATATGAATGATATGAGAATTTTCATTGGTTGGTCATATGTTTGCTAACGGTCTTGTATATGGTTTGTTGCGTGGTTTAAGCAACTAATTTAGTAAATAATTACCGACCAAGAAAGTCCGAGAGGACTTTCGTAAGTAGGCAAGAAGCCAGCAATAAATTATATACGGTGTTGTGGCTAGTTTTTATTTTTACACTTTTCCACTAAACTATCTGTTATTCTTTCTAATTTTCTAGAACTCTTAAAATCATTCCATTTTTCCAAACTATCTTTTGAACTTATTAAAAACTCTCTGTATGAGTAATTAATTCCGCCATTTGGATTTGGATTATATTTTGTTCCACCACCACTTAACCAAATTCCTTCAACACTTTCGTCAGGTTTATTTTCTGAATCGTCAAAGTACATATAATTCGCACGAGTTGGTATTTCTGTCTTTTTTCCTTTTTTGTCAATTTTAAAATATCGATTATTTATATATCCGCTTTTTAAATTTCCTTTATAGAGTAAAATTCCGTTTTCTGGAATTCGCAATTGTTCTCGGTTATCAATAATTTCAATTTCTTCTCCACAAGGCATTTCAGATATTACAATTGCTTTTCCTTTAAAGTTTTCAGGGAATATTAAATCAAGTTTTTGAGCTGTAGCTGTTCCAATTGTTCCCATTAAATAGAAAAACAAATTCATAAATGGATACCAAAGAATTATTGGCGTTAAAATCCAAATTAATTTTGTTTTAATAGGTTTTTGAGAAAGTAATAATATTATAATTCCGATTACAAAAAGAGGTATTCCAAAAATCAGCCAATAAGGATTTAATGAAATTAGAAAAGACAAAATAATAATTACAATTCCAATTTTTCCTTTCATATTCAGGGTTTCGTTAAATTAGCCACAACGGTCTCGTATATGATTTGTTGCGTGTTATAAGCGAGTAAGTTAGCAAATAAAAACCGAAATAGAAAAACCGTGAGGTTTTTCGACAGTAGGCAAGAAGCAGCTATAAATTATATACAT
>Ga0193951_1001561_pt1 | contig 10187 bp, 9 predicted proteins | sample BB_2_MG_FD_140370 | JGI IMG/M metagenome (GOLD analysis project Ga0193951, IMG submission 140370) | Microbial mat bacterial communities from the Broadkill River, Lewes, Delaware, United States - BB_2_MG | ecosystem: Environmental > Aquatic > Freshwater > River > Microbial mats | place: USA... | reverse complement strand
TTAGCTGAATCAACAATGTTTTCCGCGATAATATCGAGTAGTTTCATATCATCCCACGGCTTAGGCAAATAATCGGCTGCACCTGCTTTAACTAATTCAACCGCAATTTCAAGCTGACTCCAAGCGGTAATAATTATAATAGGCGTGGCTGGCGATATTTCTTTAAGTTGATAAAACAGAGAGCGCCCTTCTTCGCCCGATGTGGTTCCTTGACTAAAATTCATATCTTGAATAATTAAATCAATACATTGATTGTTAGCTGCAAATACAGCGTCTTTTATGGTACTCGCGATACTTACTTTATAGTTATGTAAGCTCAGTAATAAGTCTAATGCATCTAAAATATCAGGATTGTCGTCTACTACTAACACTCGCTTCATTCTATCAATCCTTGGCTATTCTTTATTTTTATTAATTGTTGATTATTCATTAGAGTTATTGACCATCACAGGTAGTGACGGTCAACCTTGTATTTAAAAATGGAAGTAAAAAATTTGTATTACAATTCTATTATCACTCTGTACTACAGCGTTTTAGTTGCAATAACAGGCGATATTTTTGTTGTTTTATATGCAGGCAACCAAGTCGCTAATGAACCAGAAACGAAGACAACAAATACTGCTAAAGCATACAACAATGCTGTTGGCTTTTCGATAGTGATCACTTGTGATAGCGCAATATTTAATCCTATCATAGTTGCTATGCCGACAATGCTAGCGCCCAAATTAAGTAACCAATTTTCACTAAATACATACAACATAATATCTTTTTTACGCGCACCAAGCGCACGACGAATACCAATAAACTTACGTTGTTGTGTTACATGAAAGTGGGCATGTGCAAAGCTACTAACAACCGTAACTACAATCATTAATAACGACAACATGCCAAACAAACTCGCTAGACCTGCATCTTGACTGTAAAAATTTTTCAATCGCTCTGCCATACTTTGCACGCGTATAATGTCACGTTCTGCTTGTACAGATAAAATAGTGTCACTGAGCTGTGCTTGCACTTGCGCTAATTTTCCTGGCTCAACACGTACCACATAATGTTGCTGATAGTCTGCTTGTGAATACATGAAGTTACCAAATAAACCAAAAGTCTTATCTATGCCTTTACGTGTAGGGCTAATAGTAAAATCTCGTGCTATACCCACTACTCGTCCATTATTAGTTAACTCACCTAAGGCTGGCCTATTCGGGAATATTGCTTTAGCTAATGATTGCGTAATAATAATATTTTGTTCTATTTTCCCTCTATCTTGCAAGGTATAGAAATCCTTCGTTATATCATCAGCATCAGTTAGTGTTCTCCCTTCAATAATTTCCACGCCTAAATTTTCTAATCCAATTTTACTACTATAAAACTGCGGTACATAACGTAATTCCACGGGTAAAACAGCATCTTCAGGGAAGTCAGCAGCTTGCATATTACCGTTCCAACCTCCTCGTTGAATTGGCAATTGGTTATAATGAGCAGCGCTAATAACACCGTCTATCGCTGATATTTTTGCAATATCTTGTTGGGTAATCGATTGATAATAATCAGTATCTCGATAGGCACCAGAGGTTGGCATTAAGTCAACGGTAATAAGCTGTTCAACATCAAAGCCTAATGGCTTATTGAGTTTTTCAATCGTACTCGCCGTTAATATAACCGTATTAACCATTAAACCTATGGTTAAACTCAGTTGTAATATTAATAGTGTAGTGGCGAATTTACGAAGACGTAACGCCTTAAATAATGCTTTAATATTCATAATAATACCTTATTTCAACGTCGTTGATAAAGACGTTCTACAAGAACGAATTAACGGATATAACATGCTAATAAATGAAGTAACTAGCGCAATGCCAATCCCCATCAATATTAATGTTATGTCTATATCACTGGTTTGTTTTAGTGCTGGAAATAATGTCATTGATATTTGCAAAAACAACCAGCCAAATAACAGCGTTAAAACTGCACAACATGATCCAATCAACATGCTTTCAACAACACCTTGATAGAAAACATCTTTCATTCGAGCACCTACCGCACGTCTGAGTCCAGTTTCAAATCTTGCACTATGATAACGAGCAAGTAATAAACTACTGGCATTAAAAATACAAACAGCTAAAAAGAGTGAACTAGCTAAAGCGAAGGCCAACATCCGTTCATCAACTACCTTTTGGTGTGTCAGCCATTCATTAACGTCTAACAAACGGTTGTCATTAGCGCGCAAGTATTCACCTTGTGCTTTACGGTGTTGTGAATAGTTATCAAGATATTGTTGCATTAACTGCTTCTGCTCAAGCGTATCAAGTTGTACAAAAGCTTGTAAAAAGAATCCATTTTTTCCACGATTATCAGACACTGAATGAATTCGGTCAGTTGACATGTTTCGCAAATCAATAGCCCATTCATTATCCATTGCCGTTTCTATGGGGGCATAGATATCATCAGTCGAATTAAACGCTTGATCAAATGCGGCATTATAAAAAACAGGTTTTAAATTCCATGGTTTCAGCACACCAACAATTTCAAAAGGTTTACCACCAATTTCAAGGGTTTTACCGACACTATTACCACCACCAAAAACTTGTTGATTAAAGGTGTCACCAATAACAATCTGCTTGGCATAGTCTTGCTGCCAAACACCGCCAAAGGCAAAAGGCGCATCAGTTAGCGGGAAAAAGCCTTGCGTAGTGGCTCTAACTATTGCCTGATGGCGCGTTAGGCTTTTAGCATTAATATCTCGGGTGTAAACTTTTGATTGGTAATGCACCATAGTGTGAGTTGCTATGTCATTTTTTAAAATATGCATAGCATCGTTATATCGCATAACTTCAATTAATTCTGCATCAGGGTTGTCCAGTGACCAAATATTCAGTGATACATTAAAAATACGATCGCTTTTATAAGGAATTGGGTCTGATGACATCGATTTAATAATGGCGATGTTAGCTAAGAACACGCCAACGCCTACCGCTAAGGTTGAGATCATTAAAATAAAAAACAGTCGATTACGGATTAAGTTTCTAAAACTCAATTTGAGGTAATAATTAAACATTTCCATAAGAAGTCCTTAAACCTTAACAGCGATCGATGCGTTATCATGCGTTGGAGCATAGACACTATGATCGGTAATTTGGCCATCAATCACTTGTACATTTCGACCTACTGCACGCGCTTGGTCAGGATCATGCGTTACCATAATAATGGTGCTGCCTTCAGTATTTAATGTATGTAGTAATTCCATGACTTGGCGTGCCATTAGAGAATCTAGATTACCTGTTGGCTCATCGGCTAATAATATTTTGGGCTCTCCCGCTAACGCTCGAGCAATAGCCACACGTTGTTGTTGTCCACCTGATAGTTGACTTGGTAAATAGTTAGCGCGACTAGCTAAACCGACTTGCTCTAGCGCGTTAGTAATGCGGCGCTTTCTCTCGGCAGCATTAAAACCACGATATCGTAATGGCATGTCAATATTGTCAAACAGGTTAAAGTCAGGGATTAAGTTATAGTTTTGAAAAATAAAGCCAATTTTTTCGTTACGTAAGCGCGATAATTCATCATCATTAAGTCCTTGAATATTTACACCGTCGAGTTCATAAGCACCTTGGTCAAAGCTATCTAATAGCCCCGCCACATTTAAAAATGTAGACTTACCTGATCCCGAAGGCCCTGTCACTGCGACAAACTCACCTGCATTAACTTGCAAGTTGAAATCACGCAATGCGTGGGTTTGAATAGTATCACTACGATAAATTCGACTAATGTTTTTCATGTTAAGCATAATTATCTTCCTAAATAGTCTTTTGTAGACCTGTTGATTGTTACTTTTATAATTGGTTTGTTATTTACTTGTACGTTATTTTTTTCTTAATTTAGCGAAATCGTTGAGTGCATATCAAACGTTTCTGTAGATGAAATAATAATAGTGTCTCCTGACTTTAATCCCGATGTTATTTCAATAAATTCAATACTTTGCGAGCCTGTTGTTATAGGGGTTAACTTGGCTTCGTCTCCTTTAATAACATAAGCAGCTTGGCCACCGTGGCTAGCTTGGAAGCCACCACGTTTAACCATTAATACGTTTTCTTTATTTTCAAATTCGATACGTGCATTCAAACGTTGATTCTGGCGTAGTTGAATTTCGGCTAAGTTATCGATTGACACTCTAACCATAACTTGACTGTTTTTAACTTCAGGAGAAACTGAAATAACTTTACCAATAAGTGATTTTCCTGATATTTGCATTTTCACATCAAGACCAAGTCCTAAATCATCCGCGTAAAATTCAGGTACATTAAGCTCCGCTTCATACTGGCTTAAATCAACAATAGTCATAATGGCTTGGGTATCGCTAACTCGTTCTTTTTTCTGTACTAACCAGTTACCAACAATACCATCAACGGGTGCTCGAATATTCAGTAGCTCAACACGTCGCTGTAGTTCATCAACCACTAATTGCTGACTTTTAACTAAAAGATCACGTGTTTTGTTTTCAAATTCAAGACGTTGTATTGCTAGTTCGACACGTTTTTTGGCATGTTCGAATAGTAAGTCATCCTCAAGCTTTGCATCACGTTTACTAACTAAGTAAAGCTGACTAACCACTTGTTTTTCATATGACAGCTCTGCACGGGTTAATTCTCGGGTACTCGCATTAGCACGAACACGCGCAGTATCAAGCACCTGTTCGAGATCAAGCTGAGCTTCACGATCACGTAATTCACTTCTTCTAGCATCAATTTTTAAACTTTCTAACTTGGCTGTTGCTTGTTTAACTGTTGATTGTAATTCGGGGCTTAATATAGTTGCCACAATGGCATCTTTTTTAACAATATCACCTGGTTTCGCTAATAAAGTAACTTGCCCCGGCTCTGAGCTATAAATGGTAGGGGCATTCGCAGCAACCAATTTACCATTAACAGCAATGTCACGAATTAAGGTACCGTTAACAACGGTAGCACGGGTAATAGTTTGTGGGTTAACACTTGGAATGCCGCCAGACCATTGGCTTAAAGTTGGTAAAATAAACCAAATAATCCCAATCACTACAACAGCACCTATGATTAACTTAATCCAAGGTTTTTTATTAGTAGGGTTACTTATTATTTCGTCTTGTCCGTCGGTAGAGCTAATCATATCAATTTCACTGTATTGTCATATATATACAGGATATAGCGAGTAACATGCCAACAGTAAAATAAAAAAATAACCAACTGTTTTTAAAGGGTTTAAATGAAAAACGTTACAACTAAAGTGTCCGGTTTTTTAATAATAAGTGTCCATTCGGACGATATGAGTGTCCGATTTATTCAAGCGGACATTACTGTAAGCGGACCATAATTTAAGCGGTGACACTGTAAGTAAGTGATAACTTAAACAGACAACAATTGCGTAGATGCACACGTAGTATGATTGTTTGACGATGAAAATAAAAAGTAGAAAGGCAGTTGATGAGAGACTGAAGTGGTTTATGTAAAATAAATGAGTTATCGCTATTTACATACAAATAACGATAACTCAACTTAATGGCTTAAAAACATTTGTGTTATTTAGCCAAAAATAGCGCGCATAAGCTCGATAACTTTCTCAACACTTTTACCTTTTTTTACTTGGGCAATAATCGAGTCACGCTTGCTTAACATATATTCTGGTAGATCTTCAGACATTAATGCTTTATCTACCATTTCCTCTACCGTCTCTTTACTATTTTTTCTAAAGGTAGAGTTTGATTTTTTGGGTGCTTTGTTTAGCGCTTTATCACGAGCACGAATATAGTTCGAGTTTTGTGATAAGTCAGCATCGGCAAATAAAAATAAATCAATTAATATGGCACGATTTTGCCAAATAATAAGCTCAAGACCAGGGTTTTCTTTTTCGTCAATCGCTTCCTCTTGTTCAGTAATCAGGTCAGAGTCAACATCAGAGCTATCATCAAGACTTGTTGTCGTACTACTCTCTGTAATACTTTGCTCAGGCTCTGCTTGATTCCACCATGGCAACGTACGTAAAGTACCAATCATATCGTGCCAATATGATGAAAAGTCAGTGTTTGAAAACTTCACAATAGATAGCCCTTTGCAGAACATATCAATTTTATTATTGTTTAAAGCGATAAATTGATCCGGACGACGCATCGCGAGTAATCGCGTTGCAGCAGGTAATGGCGCTTTGCTTTTAACAGAGCTGTCTTGCGATTGCTCTTGAGCATAGTCTGAAAATATTTTCTGAAAATCCGTAACAAACTTTTGATATTCGTCATAGTTTACATCACCCGTTAACGGAATATGTGCTAACGCCGCATCAAACTTTTCAGGGCATTGCTCAAGTAAGAGATGAAAAAGCTTAGCCCCTTTCGTACTGGCAAACCATTCTGTATCAAAGTCATAGGTATGATATACGTGACTGGCCGTATGCTTACCAGCAAATACTAATCGGTCTTCCATACTTAGCTCAGCTAGCGGAAGTTGACAATTGTTCTTAACATAATTCAATAAACGTAAACGCTCATCTAACGCATGTAATTCATGTTGCTGTTCAATAAAACCAACAAATATCGGCCAAGGTGCAATACGTGCCATTTTACATTGACTAATAGTAAAACCGGCTTCCAATGTATCTTGTAATTTTTTTAATGGTAAAAATTGTTCTTCATCTAAAAGTTCCATATTAAGATCTTCACGGCATAGCCTAATGAACTCTCGACACCACCCTGTAAATTCATCAGGTCTATTTACTACTTTCACTGCCATTAAATTTAAACTTAACGGCGTAAAATATTTAAGTACATTTTGATAAATCTGGTTTTCAGCGGCAGACAATGGCATTTTTACGGGTGAAGATAACAATTTTCTCATTAAATTTTACACACTCTTATTGATGATTTATTTCTAGCTATACAAGCTAATATAGGCTAAAAATAATAACGAAAGTCGCGCATAATACGGATTTATTGAGGCATTGCAATGAATAGTAAATATTATTCTATTTTAGCTTTATAGTTGTACTATTGTTGATTGAAAATAACACTAATAAATAACTTGTAAGATAAGATTGAATAATTCTTCAGAAAAAATGATTTCGATTAACAAAACTAAATCATCCGCTATGAGATAAACCGCTATTTTTTTGCTTAATTGACGCTATTTTCATCCTTTACTTTACTTCGTTAAAAAAAGTCACTGATTTCCTATATAAAATAATATCGACTCCCGTATAATCTACCAATAAGCCTTAGTATAATCATAGAGCCTAATTAATGAGCTACATCCCACTAGAACAATTAAAGAATGCTTGGATCTTTAAACATAAAAGTCTTCCTATTAGTGAAAACGATTTAACCAAAATTAAACCTATGGCCAAAGATCGCGCGAATGTATTGTGGGATACTTTTATTAGTCGCCAAATAGATCATCCTGACTTTTTTAAAAAAGGCGACTGGCCTTTCGACAAAAGTAATTGGAAAGAGCAGGGAAAATGGGAAAGTATTTGGGACAGCAACGATGAAGAATTACCTGAATTAATCAATACTCATATTGCTTGGGATAATAACACTGTGGTTTATTATTGCTCAAATAGGGAAAATGTTATTGAAACAACATGGGCGGTGTTTAAACGTTGTTGGAAAAACTTCTTATTTATGGATGATGGTCCTATTTTAATAGGAAAAAAACGTCAACAAGTAGTACAGTTTACTAGTAATGGTTATTTTAAAATTGGCGACAAACCAAAGTAATGACTATAAAAACCATATTACATCCACGTAATAAACATCGTCATGGCTACGACTTTGCGACCTTAAAAAAGGTCCATACTCCCTTATCAGCGTTTATTATAAAAAACCCATATAATCAACAAGATACTATTGATTTTAGCAATACTGATGCAGTAAAAGCCTTAAACTTTGCTTTACTAAAAAAACATTATCAAATAGATCATTGGGACTTTCCTCAAGGCTACTTGTGCCCTCCTATTCCTGGGCGTGTTGATTATATACATTACCTTGCTGACTTATTGAAAGAAAGTAAGGCATTGATAGCGGAAAAGAATAAAGCCATTAGCAGTAAAATCTCTGTATTAGATATTGGTACTGGTGCTACCTGTATTTATCCTATGTTAGGTGCTAGTGAATATAATTGGTCTTTTGTCGCTTCAGATATAGATCCCGTCTCTATAAAAGCGGCAAATGCAAATGTTAATGCCAATCCCAAAATTAAGCAGCAAATAAACTGTCGCTTGCAAAATAACAGCACTAAGATTTTTGAAGGTATTATTAAACCAAATGAATTTTATCATGTCACTTTATGTAATCCTCCATTTCATAAATCATTAACTGATGCTGCAACAGGCACTAACCGTAAATGGAAAAACCTAAATAAAGGCAAAACAGCGGGTAAAAAAGAGCATAAAGTAGATACATTAAATTTTGGCGGTCAAAAAGCTGAGTTATGGTGTCAAGGCGGAGAATTGGCCTTTATTCGTCAAATGATCAAAGAAAGTATCGTTTTTCAAAACCAAGTGCTCTGGTTTACCTGTTTAGTGTCAAATAAAGATCATTTATCTAAAATAAAGTTATCGCTAAAAAAAGCGAAAGCGTCAGAAATTAAAGTTTTTAACATGGCTCAAGGACAAAAAGTCAGTCGTTTTATTGCTTGGCGCTTTGTTAAAAATAACCTAACTACAATGTAATTTTGACTTAACTACCATTAATAAAAATATTTAACCCCGCAACTAAATCTTAAACATCAATAACTTAAAATAAAGTTATTGATGTTATATTAAGGGAGGTATAGCCCTTTAAAATCATTAAACGTAACCCATTAACAGTAATTAAAGAGATAACATGTCCTAAATAAATAGTTCATTGGCATAGTTTAAGCATAACTCCTATTGGAAATGAATCTTAAACCAACTAATAACTATAAAAGGAAAAATACATGTTAAGTTCAATTGTACTTTCAATGGCGATGTCAGTTTCACCTGTTCCAGCAGCAGATGCTAATATTCTAGATATTCAAGAAGTTAGCGCTAAACGTGGCTCTCGTAGATTAAGTGATGAATTCAATTTAGATGTTCAAGAGGTTAGTGCTAAACGTGGCTCTCGCCGATTAAGCGATGTATTTAATTTAGATGTTCAAGAAGTGAGTGCTAAACGTGGTTCTCGTCGTTTGAGTGATGAATTCAACCTAGATGTGCAAGAAGCTAGTGCTAAACGTGGTTCTCGTCGTTTAAGTGATGAATTTAACCTAGATGTTCAGGAAGCTAGTGCTAAACGTGGCTCTCGTCGTTTAAGTGATGAATTTAACCTAGATGTGCAAGAAGCTAGTGCTAAACGTGGCTCTCGTAGACTTTAATATTTAAAAATAAGTTTAATTTCAGAGGTCAACCATGTTCAACTTATTAAAATCGTTTTTCAATACTAGCAAAGCTAAAAAAGGTAACCCTATTGCTGCTCGTATCGAAATAAAAGAAACCTCTGCCAATACTTGGTGGAGATAAGTTATTAATAACTTATCTTTTATTTAAAAAGCGTAATTATCTGGTAAATCAATTGTCAGAAATGATAAATAAATATCTAATATGGATGTTAGATATTTATTCAATAGTGACACGTTCACTTAGCATAAGACCGTATACAATAGAAACTAAGCCCTAAAAATAAGCTGTTCAAAACCAAACAAGCTATTTAACCGCATACGCTTTTTCATAACAAACATCGGCCATATAAGCGGGCCAAATATTATTCCAGCAACAGTCCATCGTTTACGATCAAAACCTGCAACTAATGCCTGACAATAGAAAAAGGCACCGCAAACAACGCTTAATAATGTGCCTAAAAACACTAAAAATAACGACATAGTTCCTCGCCTAAATACCTATATTCAACAGATATTTATCTACACTTAAAGACGTCAAAAAATCGACAATAATATAGTTAACTGCCCACTTTTATTCAAGTTAAAATACCTATAGTTATTATTCATACCAGAAATAAAGCGGCATATTTTATCCGCCTTCGTGGCTAATTATTACCACATAACGGCCAAATATAACCCTAAATAGTCTTATACCAATCTCACTAACTATGTGATCATTTCTACTTGCTAAAATCACCAACTACATCGTTATTTATTTAATAATTAGAACAACTAGTTATTGAAATAAATGCCTTGTATTTGGCAATTTTT
>Ga0193951_1001558_pt1 | contig 10195 bp, 9 predicted proteins | sample BB_2_MG_FD_140370 | JGI IMG/M metagenome (GOLD analysis project Ga0193951, IMG submission 140370) | Microbial mat bacterial communities from the Broadkill River, Lewes, Delaware, United States - BB_2_MG | ecosystem: Environmental > Aquatic > Freshwater > River > Microbial mats | place: USA... | reverse complement strand
CTTGGTAAAAACTACTCGTAGGAATAAGTTTGTCAGCACCTTTGATATGACCCATCTGCCATTCCATATGCTCACGTACATCTATAAGTGTAAATTCAACCATTCCAAGTTCTCTAGCTTCAATAAGTGCAGTTAATTCATCACCATCAAGTTCAGGTTGTTTAATAAGAACTTCACATTCCTCTTTTGTAAGACCACGAGAGTGAGTATGTACAACTTCTTCCATACCAAGTTCAATTCTTTTCTCAGCTGCATATTCAGGTGTACAGAAAATTCCACAGTGACATTTTCCCTCTTCTGGAATCTCTTTCTCAATTGCCGGTTTACATGGGCATATTCTGTTATCTACACTTTGTGGCTTACCATCTACTTCTTCAACCATAAAACATGGGCAAAAAAGTTTGTTGTACATCATCTTGTTACGAGCAAGACCCATTTGAACACCCTCGTTTACTTCCTCTTGAGGGTTATATTCCCAACCACGAGATTCACAAACTTTATCTGTAAATTTTATAGTTTTTTCCATTCTCTCTTTAAATTCTGGAGAGTTCATATCTATTTTAATCATGCTCATGTTAGCCTCTTTTTTTACCAGCGATTATTCTTCTTAATGCATTTAAACGTATAAAACCTTCTGCATCTTTTTGGTTATAGACTTCATCTTCTTCGAATGTTGAGTGCTCTTCTGAGTAAAGTGATTTATCAGATTCACGTCCTACAACTATTACATTACCTTTGTATAGTTTTAGTTTTACACTTCCTTGTACGTACTGCTGTGTATTGTCGATTGCTGCTTGAAGAGCTTCTCTCTCAGGTGCAAACCAGAAACCGTTATAGATCAGTTTTGCATACTTTGGCATTAACTCATCTTTTAAGTGAGCCTCTTCACGATCAAGACAGATTGATTCTATGGCACGGTGAGCTTTTAACATAATAGTTCCACCTGGAGTTTCATAGCATCCACGAGCTTTCATACCAACAAAACGATTTTCTACTATATCTATTCTACCAATACCGTGTTTGTTACCGTAACCGTTAAGAGTTCTAAGTATTGTAGCAGGACTCATCTCTTCACCGTTAATAGATATCGGATCACCATTTTTGTACTCAATAGTTATATATTCAGCTTCATCGGGTGCATCTTCTGGAGAATTTGACCATAGCCACATAGAATCTTCTGGCTCGTTCATTGGATCTTCTAAGTGTAATCCTTCATAAGATATGTGAAGTAAGTTAGCATCCATAGAGTATGGGCTTACAGTTGGATTTCCATCTGCATCTACATGTTTTTGATCGATCTTAATTCCATGTTCTTTAGCATAAGCTAAAAGTTTCTCACGTGAATTTAGATCCCATTCACGCCAAGGAGCAATAACCGTAATGTCTGGATTTAATCCAAGGTATCCAAGCTCAAACCTAACTTGATCGTTACCTTTACCAGTCGCACCGTGACTGACAGCGTCTGCACCCATTTTTTTTGCGATCTCTATTTGTTTTTTTGCGATTAGTGGTCTTGCTATAGATGTACCAAGAAGGTACTCTCCCTCATAAATAGCATTTGCTCTAAACATAGGAAATACATAGTCTTTTACAAATTCTTCTTGGATATCAAGAATAAAAATATTTTCAGGTTTTATACCATGATCAAGCGCTTTTTGGCGAGCTGGTTCAACTTCTTCACCTTGACCAAGATCTGCTGTAAATGTGATAACTTCCGCTTTATATTCCTCTTGTAACCATTTCAATATAATACTGGTATCAAGTCCACCAGAGTATGCTAGAACTACTTTTTTAACCTCTTTTTTCATAACAAAAAAACCTTTATACTTTAAAATAATTTAGGCGATTATACAATAAAAGATATTAAAAAAATGTTAGCAGATAAAATGGTGAGAAATTATTAAGATAATGAGAAACACAAAAGGGTTTACTTTTACCCTTTTGTATCAAATAACATCCCTGTTACTTCTTGCATTTTCGGTAAAAAGTCTTGAGCTTGTTCAGCTGGGAATCTTCGAATCATTTTATTAGTTTCAGATTCATTTACTGCTACATAAAAAACATCATCTAAATCCACACCAAAACTTAAATCAGTTCTCATAGGTGCTAATGCAGCATTTAGTTTTTTTACTAAATCCTCAACTTGAGATTTAGAATCTATTTTAGTTGATTTCTCTTGAGTTACTTCAACCAAGTCTTTTTTTTGAGCTTGTGCTTGAATCTCTTGAGCTTTCTCATTTTGAGAATTACCTGTTTGTACTTGTGTCTGTTGCTGTCTAGCAACATTTGCTATGCCATCCATGACGTACTCCTTTTTACTATGTCATTATATTAATGATATTGTTATCAACCATAAAATCGACAATATTTTTTTTTACTTTAATAATCATGTAATAAATTTTAATTTTTATAATTAAAGTTAACTTTAGTTATGATAATCTTGCATCGATGAAACAATATATACAACTTTTAAAAAGCCACAGTGTTTTTAGACGACTATCAATAATACAGCTAATAGCATATTTTGGCGCTTGGTTTAGTAATGTAGCAATTTACACACTTTTAATAAATCTTCAGGCTGATCCAAAAGTAGTTGCATTTGTTGCAATGTTACATTTTTTAGCGGGAGTTATACAAGCACCTTTTTCTGGTTCGATCATTGATAGTATGAAACCAAAAAAATTATTATTAATTTTAATAACTTTTGAGATAGTAGCCACTTTTCTGTTGATCTTTATAAATGAACTGGATGATCTTTACTTTTTATATTTACTTATTTTTATAAAAATGGCAGCTGCTAGCTTTTACTTTACAACAGAGATGTCTTTACTCCCAAAAATACTTGAGGGAAGTAAATTGCAAAAGGCAAATGAACTGCATTCAATAATATGGTCAGTCTCATACACATTAGGCATGGCTGTAAGTGGATTTGTTGTGTACTCTTTAGGTATTAAAATAGCTTTTATATTGGACACATTGATGTTTATAGTTGGCTTTTTTTTGTTATACAGTTTAAATATTGATGTTGAAGTTATAAAAACTAAAGAGAAGCTACATGAGATGATGCGTGATACTTTTGTATATTTAAAAAAGTACCAACATGCAATCCATTTGATGTTGTTACATGCTTTTGTAGGACTTACAGCTTTTGATGCTTTGGTTGCTTTAATGGTTGATCATTATTATACAAATATAATAGCAGCATCTTTAGCCCTAGGTTTACTCCATGCAACTAGGGCATTAGGACTTGTTTTTGGTCCAATAATTTTGTCAAAATTTACCAATAACAAGGGTATAGTTTATATATTTATTTTTCAAGGTTTTGCTCTTTGGATCTGGGCATATATGATGCATGATTTTTATCTTTCTTTAGTAGCAAGTTTTATAGTAGGTTTGTTTGCAACTACTTTGTGGTCTTATACCTACACACTATTGCAAAAAAATATAGATGAAAAATATTATGGTAGGATTGTTGCTTATAATGATATGCTGTTTTTGAGTTCTGCTGCTTTTACTTCATATATGACAGGATATTTAGTTGAAAACGGAGTTACTTTAGAAGGTGTAGCGTTTATTATGGGAGTTGGCTTTATTATAGGTGGTTTTTATTTTAAATGGGTAATTAAAACTAAAAAAATTAGTGAGATTAAGTAAGGAATATATTGTATGATTTACAAAACTGTTGAGGGAGAGTTAGACCTCTCAAAGTTAAAACGACTATACCCCGCAGTCGTAGTGGAATTAGATGGGGATATTGCTGAGATGAGTTTAGAATGGGGCGATATGAATCATAATAAGGTTAAAATTATAAATTATGTTTTAGTTTTTGATTTTACACCTAAAGATCAAGAAGAAAAAGTTAAGACTACTTTGTCTTTTAAAGATAAAGAAAGTTTATTTACAGAGATGCAAAAAGTTTCGGAGGTCATAAATGGATAATGCTTCATTATCACTTATAGCAAGTGTGTCAAATTTACAAAAAGATTTTATTGTTATTTTTAAAAGAGATGAAGTTATATTTTCAAACAACTCTTTTAACAGTTTTTTTAATGTATCTTCGACAAAACATTATAATGAAAGTTTTGGAGAGTTTGTAAAAAATTTTGTACCACATCCAAGCTATTTTAACAAAGATAAAATTCCAAATGGTGAAAACTGGATCGATGCTATTTGTCAAGTTGATGAAACTGACAGAATAGTTAGTATGCTTAGTCAAAACTATGAACCACATGCCTTTAGTGTAAATGTAGATCGAAGTGCAGAAGACTATAGTGTAGTTATATTTAAAGATATAACTCAAGATTTGATTAAAAGGATCATGATTCAAAATCATGCAAATATAGATAAGTCTAGTGGAGCATATGATAAAAAATATTTTCAACAAATTGCTAAAACGTATCAAGAAGCAGCAAACTTTAATGAAAAAATTATAGCAACTTTATCAGTTTATGTAACAAAAGAAGATGTGGAATATAAAAAATTTGTAGATGAGCTTAATGAAATGATTAGACAAGATGATATGTTGGTAAGATGGTCTGATAATAGATTTGTACTTGTATTCATGGTTGATGAATTACAAAATGCTGAAAAAGTACTGGCAAAGTTTGAAGGCATAGTCTCTACTAATCCTTTTGAAGAATACGGTTGTAAAATAAAGCTAAATGTTCAAGAAGAAAATGAAAAAATAACCACTTTGATAAAAAGAATATAAAGTAATTTGAATCTAATAAAATTCTCCAAAGATACCAATAGAGTCTTTTACCTTGCAATCCCTGCTGCACTAAAAAGTCTCGTAGATATACTTCAATCTCTAATAGACATGATCATGGTTGGTATGATCAGTTTTTATGCATTAGCAGCAGTTGGTGTTAGTATGCAGTTTATGATGGTCATAAATGTAATAATGACGCTTTATGTAGTTGGGGGTAATGCTCTGTTTTCGAGGTTTATTGGAAATAACAGAAAAAAAAGAGCATCAGCTCTTTTATACTCATTAGGAATCTTTGCGTTTTTAATATCAGTATTGGTTTCTATATTAGGTTATTTTTTTAGTGAATATTTTTACTTGTTACTTGGAGCACAAGATGAAGTAGTTAAGTTAGGAACTGCTTACTTTAAGATTTTATCTCTAGGAATGGTTGTTATATTTTTAGATGCACTTCTTTACAATGCTCTTAGTGCAGCTGGAGATACAAAAAGTTCTCTTTACATAAAACTTGTATCTGCAATGATTAATGCATTTTTAAATTATGTATTGATTTTTGGGCACTTTGGAGCTCCAGAACTGGGGATTGAAGGTGCTGCCATAGCTACAGTTATATCTTATCTTTTTAATGTATTTATATATATATTAATACTAAAAAAGCAAACTGCAAAGTTAAATATTATTCCTATTATTCGTATAGCAGACCTAAAACGTGCTTGGAAAGTAGGCTGGGGTGCAGCCTTAGACCGTGGTATATCTAGTTTAAGTTTTTTATTTTTTGTTGCTGTTATTGCTTGGTATGGAAGTGTAGAACTTGCTGGATATCAGGTAGGTCTAAAAATAGAAGGTATTGCTTTTATGCCAGGTTTTGGGTTTGCTATAGCAGCTATGGCATTAGTTGGGCAAAATTTAGGTGCAAAAAATCTTGACAAAGCATACAAAATGGGTGTTATAAGTGGAAGAATAGCTTACATATTTATGGCTAGTATAGGTTTTTTTATGATCATACTCCCTGAGCATGTAGTTGGGCTATTTACTAATGATCAGGCTACAATATTGGTTGCTTCTCAATATCTTATATTAGTAGGACTTGCACAAATTCCTTTGGCTATAACATTTGTTTATTCATCAGCTCTACGTGCAGCAGGAGCTACAAAAACAACACTTAAAATTAATGTTTTTTCATTATGGTTTTTTAGGGTTATTCCATCATATATAGTTTATAAGTTGGGCTTTGGAATATTATCTGTATTTATCGTTATGAATATTGAGACACTTATAAAAGGAACAATTTATTGGTATATTTATCAAAAGAAAGATTGGTTAAATATAAAAGTTTAAAGTATTTTCTAAGAATTAGTAATGTTTACTTGTGATATTATGTAAAGAGTTATTTCAAAAAAAAGTTTGATATATGAGTACACTCAAAAAAACTAAACAAAAAATGTTTCTATATTCAGTGTTGCTGATCTTGATACTTTTTATGCTTGGTTATATATTTTTGAATCATGAGTTTGATAAGTTAGTTCAAGAGAGAGTTAAATCAATCTCAAAAGTTTCTGACAATCTTTATGAACTCAGTAAAAGCAGATACTCGACTATTTTAAAACATTCCTTAGAAAAACTTCTTTTAAATGAACACTTTAGTAAAGCAATTGCAAATAAAGATATTAAAAAAATATCGGAAATAACAAAAAATTCAAATGTTCAGATCCTATATAAACATAGCGAAATAAAAAATACTTTAACAGGCTTTAAAAATGTTGATTCAAATATATATTATAGTTTATATAGATCGGTATACTATAAAGATGCTTATGTTGGGGTCGTTGAAATTTCGATGCCAATTGATAGTTATTTAAATAAACTGAGTCAAATATATAACATAAAATCTTACAAGTTTGCAGAATATGAAGTAGCTGGGCTTGAAAAGTCATCAAAACAATACATATATAGTTCATCGATCAAACTTAAAGATAAAGATTTAAACCAACTAGGGTATTTAGTTGTATATTATGATATATCTGATCTGATTAAGCCTCAAGACAAACTTAAAAATATATTACTTATGGTTGGTTTATTGATCTCTATACTGATCCTTGTTTTTACAGAAAAGGGTTTTGAAAGTGTACTTAAGCACTTTAGAGATCAGACTTTTACAGATTCTTTAACTAGTCTTGGAAACAAGCAAAAGCTTGATTATGATTTCTCAAAAAATAAAATAAATGTACTTATACTGATGAATATTAAACAGTTTAGCCTTATAAATCAGCTCTATGGTATTAAGGCAGGGAATGAAGTTCTTATTGAAGTATCTAAAAATTTAGAAAAATTTGTTCAAAAGTATTCTATGAAAGTATATAGAATATCTTCTGATGAGTTCGCATTCCTAAACTTTGATGATTCTTTTTTAGAAGACAAATATCTAGACATTATAGAAGAGTTACACAAAGAGGTAAATTCTATAAAAATAAAAGTAGGTGAGTTTTTGGATGTGCTAGAAATTGAAGTAAATTTTGGAATTTCATATGGTAATTCAGATGATAATTTAGTAGAAAAATCTCAAATGGCTTTAAAAAAAGCAAAAGAGAAGTCACTACCTTTTATGGCATATACCGAGTATATTGATACAAAGAAAAGTTCATCTACTATTATAAAAATGAAAAAAACACTAAAAAATGCACTAAAAAATAATAATATAGTTCCATTTTTTCAAGAGATCAGAGATAAAGATGAAAAGATTGTCAAGTACGAAGCATTGGTTCGTTTAATAGACTATACAGATGGTAAGGAAAAGATTTTATATCCTGGTGATTTTTTAGCTATTGCTATGAATGGAGGATTGTACTCTGCTGTAGCAAAAGAGGTCTTAAAACAGGCACTAGAGTATTTTGCTGATAAAAAAGAGATGATATCTATTAATTTTTTACCAAATGATTTTTTTCAACCAAAAGTAATAGATACTTTTATAGAGATAGTTGAGGAGTTTGATGAGCCTCATAGAATTGTTATTGAGATTACAGAAGAAGAGAGTATAGAAGATTTTAACAGACTAATAAAGATTGTAAAAAGGTTTAGAAAAATAGGAGTTAAGATAGCTATTGATGATTTTGGAAGTGGGTATGCTAACTACTCGCATATACTAAAATTAAAACCAGATTATTTAAAAATAGATGGTTCGTTGATCAAAAATATTTTAATAGATAACGAATCGAATGTACTTGTAAAAAGTATAGTCCATTTTGCCCAAGATTTAGGAATAAAAACAATAGCAGAATTTGTAGAAGATAAAGAGATTTTTGAGGTTTTAAAAGAGTATGGAGTTGATGAGTATCAGGGATTTTATTTTGGCAAAGCAAAAGATCTTATAAATTCATAGCTAACATATTTTTTAGTAAGTTTAAGATAAAATCTCATTTATGAATAATCAAGAGTATAAAGAAGCAGTTGAAAAATTAAATCTGTACGCGTACCATTACTATGTTTTAGATGATCCGATCACTACCGATGAAGTATATGACCAACTATATCATCAAGTCTTAGATTATGAGACAAATAACCCCTCAGAAAAATTAAGTAATTCTCCTACGTTAAGAGTAGGTGACGTAATATCTGATAAGTTTGTAAAAGCTAAACATCTTTCACGTATGTGGTCACTAGAGGATATTTTTAATGCAGAGGATCTTAGAACGTGGTTAAAAAAGACTTATAAATTAGATGAAAATATATCTTTTTATTGTGAGCCGAAATATGATGGAGCTTCATTAAATCTGATCTATGAAAATGGAGAGTTAGTTCAAGGGATCACCAGAGGTGATGGAGAAGAGGGTGAAGATATTACTGTAAACGTAAAAACTATCCGCTCAATCCCGCTTAGTATTGATTATAAAGAACGAATTGAGATACGCGGTGAGGTAGTTATATTTAAAAATGAGTTTGAGAAGATCAATGAAGATCGCATGAAGAAAAACGAAGCAATTTTTGCAAATCCTAGAAATGCAGCTGCGGGAAGTCTTCGTCAACTCGATTCATCTATTACAGCTTCAAGAAACCTAGTATTTTTACCTTATGGAATTGGGGAAAACAGATTAGAGCAGAAAATGCTTAATGAAAGAATGGAGTATATCTATTCGCTAGGGTTTAAAAAGCCGCCACAAAGTGCATTGTGTCAAGGTTTTGAAGATATAGAAGCTATTTATGAGGTTATGAAAAACGAGCGTGATTCATACTCTATGATGCTTGATGGTATGGTTATAAAAGTAAACGAGATCCATTCACAAATAGATATGGGTTATACCGTAAAAAACCCACGTTGGGCAGTTGCATATAAATTTCCTGCAGTTGAGAAGATAACTACATTAAAAGAGATCAGACTCCAAGTTGGACGAAGCGGTGCAGTAACACCGGTTGCAGTGGTTGAACCGACAGATATTGAAGGGGTTATAGTTGAGCGTGCTACACTTCATAATTTTGATGAGATTGACAGAAAAGATATCCGCATAGGCGATAAGGTTATCATCCTTAGAAGCGGTGATGTTATTCCTAAGATCATTAAAGTTTTGGAGCATGAACGTAGTGGTGATGAGCAAAAGTTTGAACGTCCTACAAATTGTCCCGTTTGTGGAAGCGAGCTTTTACAAGAAGAGGTCTTGGTTAAATGTCAAAACCTTACTTGTGAGGCAAGAGTTGTTAACTCTATAATTTACTTTGCATCAAAACCGTGTTTAAATATTGACGGACTTGGAAATAAAATAGTTGAAGCATTATTTAATGCTGGACTTGTTAAAAATGTAACTGATCTGTTTTCTTTAACGTTTGATCAGCTTATGGCACTCGATAGTTTTAAAGAGAAAAAATCGCAAAATTTACTCGATGCACCTGAGGGTGCAAAAGGTTGTGAATATTGGCGCTTCATAAACTCTTTGGGGATTGAGCATATCGGTGAGGTTGCATCTAAAACACTTTCAGATGCTTTTGGTTTTGGTTTTGTAGATGCAACAAAAGAGCAGATCGTAGAGTGTGAAGGTATTGGTGAAGAGATGGCTGAGTCTGTACTTGAGTTTGTAAGAGTAACAGAGATACTGTTTTAGAATTACAAGATATTTTAAAACCGCTTGAACCTGTAAAAAAAGCTGAAGCAGAGGATAACCCTTTTAAAGGCAAAACAGCTGTTTTAACTGGAACCATGAGCCAGCCACGTCCTGTTATTAAAGAGATGTTGGAAGAACTCGGTGCAAAAGTAAGCGGTAGTGTCAGTAAGAAAACAGATTTTTTGATCTACGGCGAAGATGCAGGTAGTAAGTATGATAAAGCTATGAGTCTTGGTGTTACATGTTTAACAGAAGATGAAATGAAAGCAATGTTATGAGAATTTTATTAGTACTAGCTTTTATATTTACAATAGCATTCGCAGATAGAGACGGTGGACCATACTTAGGAGTAGGTTATGGAATATCTGAGTATAAAGATGATGGTAAGTATGATGGTATT
>Ga0193951_1001557_pt1 | contig 10195 bp, 7 predicted proteins | sample BB_2_MG_FD_140370 | JGI IMG/M metagenome (GOLD analysis project Ga0193951, IMG submission 140370) | Microbial mat bacterial communities from the Broadkill River, Lewes, Delaware, United States - BB_2_MG | ecosystem: Environmental > Aquatic > Freshwater > River > Microbial mats | place: USA... | reverse complement strand
TCTAAATCCTGATTTTCTTCATCTTTCTTATCCAGTTGAACCAAAAACTCCTTTATGCGAGCAAAATCAATTTTATCCAATGCAATGGCACGCATAAAATCTTGAATCGTCTTAAACCTAAATGATTTAATCAACTGATTTAAAAGTTGATCTGTTAGTTCATACTTCCAATTTTTGAGTCGCCTAACCAACATTTCTCGGCCTATTTCTGCTTCCTTATATTCTATATCACGTAGGGCCTGCTTAAGCTTAGATTTGGCCTTTGAGGTTACTACAATATTGAGCCAACTATTTTTAGGCTCTTGGTTGTTTGCTGTTTGAATCTCAACGTGGTCTCCATTTTTTAACTCATATTTAATGGGCACCTTCTTATGATCCACCAAACCACCTACACATTTTTTGCCAACATCCGAATGAATGTCAAAGGCAAAATCGAGTACCGTAGCTCCTTTTTTCAACCTTCTAAGATCACCCTTAGGGGTAAAAACAAAAACTTCTTCGTTGTACAAGTTGAGTTTAAAATCATCGATAAAATCAACGGCATTAAGTTCCGGATTCTCCAATATCTCACGCACGCTGTTCAACCATTCATCCATGCCTTTCTCACCTTTGCCACCCTTGTATTTCCAGTGTGCCGCCAATCCCTTTTCGGCTACTTCATTCATCCGATCTGTTCTAATTTGCACTTCAATCCACTTCTTATCTGGGCCAAGTACCGTGGTGTGCAAAGATTCGTATCCGTTAGATTTTGGTACTGAAATCCAATCTCGCAATCGACTGGGGTTGGGCTGATATTTATCTGTTACCACTGAATAAACTTGCCAGCACTCTGCCTTCTCTTTTTCTGGTAAACTCTTTAATATTACCCTAATTGCAAAAAGATCATATACGTTCTCAAATTCAGTATTCTGTTTTTTGAGTTTATTATAAATCGAATGAATGGTTTTTGTACGCCCTTTAATTTCAAAATCAAGACCTTGTTTTTTAAGTTGATTTTCTAGTGGGTCAATAAACGCCTTAATGTATTTATCGCGAGCACGTTTTGTTTCATTTAGTTTTTTTGCAATAAACGAATACATCTCGCGGTTGGTGAATTTCATCACCAAATCTTCCATCTCCGACTTCACGTTGTAAAGGCCAAGACGATGAGCCATAGGTGCATATAAATACGCCACTTCACTACTTATACGTTGCTGGTCATCTTCCTTAAAATTGGCCAATTGACGCATGGTGCGTAGACGATTAGCAATAATCAACAAGACAACCCTTATGTCCTCCGCAAATGTTAACAGTAGCTTTCTGAAATTCTCATTTTCAACCGATGTGTTTTTAAGGTACAATTCACCAACCTTTACAAGGCCGCGAGTTATCTGTGCCACCTGAGGTCCAAAGTTTTTTTCAACCTCTTCGGAACTAATGCCTCCCTTAAGAACAACATCATAAAGCAGAGCACCAATAACCGCCGTACGCCCTAAACCAAGTTCATTTACAACAACTATCGCCACTTCAATAGCCTCGATAATTGAGAGTTCGCCAGCATCATTGCGAGCTATCACATCGGCATCACCTGATGACACGCTTAAGGCTTTACGTATCAACTTCACGTCATCCTCACCTAAAATGTGTTTACACGACAGCAGTAACTGCTTATAAACCTCTCTTACTTTCTTTCTTTCTGTAACGGAAATGGCCTTTTGAAGAATCATATGGTTGATCAATATTTATTATCATAAGTGGTAATGTCAATGTAAAGTTATAACTTTATAAAAAATTCATTGACAATAATTAGTGGAGAATTGATTATACTGGTATAAAACGTGGAAATTATTCCATGAAGCATGAATTTTGTTAGATTAATGAAATTGACATATTTAATTTGCTTTTGTACCTTATTAACTTTAATAACTGTAAATTTTAAGGCCATGAAGAATACTGGATTATTTTTAGGAGGTTTATTAACCGGAGCAGCTCTGGGGGCCTCAATTGCATTGCTATATGCTCCGCAAAAAGGAAGTGAAACACGTGAACAAGTTAAGCAGAAGCTGAAGGAGATGGAAGGAGAATTGGATGTATTGCGTGAAAAGCTGAAAGTTAAAGGTGGTGAGCTTAAAGAGGAAATGAAGGTTAAGATGAATGATCTGGAGAATAAAATTGAAAAACTGATCAAGGAATACAAAAAGAATCTTGAGCCAACACCCGGTGCCAACTAATCTAAAGCGAATTATTTAACCTATTATCCCGGAATATTTCTTCCGGGATACTTCACTTCCACACATTATGAAGGAACATATTTCTGATGAAATAAATGAAGCTAAAGAAGAAATTGAAGACTATGTGAATGCTAAAATTGATCTCGCAAAACTTCATGCTGCAGAAAATCTTTCGCGATTTTTCTCTGGAATGCTCATTAAAATGGGGCTTTTTTACCTTTTTTTCTTTGTCTTATTGTTTATTTCTATTGCTGTTGCCTTTTGGCTTAACACCATTTTAAATGGTGATGGAATTGGTTTCTTTATTGTTGCGGCATTTTATTTCCTTTGTGCTATCATATTTTTGTTGCTAAGAAAGACACTTGTACAAAGGCCTATTATCAAATCTTTTGTTCAATTGTTTTTTCCAACCTACAACAATTACGATGAAATTAAATAGGAATTCCTACAGCCACATCAGTTCATTTGATGATTTTGAAAATGAAAAAATAAAATTATATTATCAGATAAAACTATCAGAGAAGAAGTTAGAAATGAAGTATATAGAACTAACAAGCTTCTTAAACCCAATGCGATTTGTTCCTTATCTTGTGAACAGCTGGCTTACACCTGTTGCCACATCGATAAAGAACTTAATATTAGGTTTTTTCAATCACAAAACTGAAGCGAAGGCCCATAGCGAAGAAAAAGACGAAGTAAACTAACAAAATCGGTTAAATCTTTTCTTTTATAAGCAATAAACACTATTTTTGCAGCCGATTTCACGTAATCTCTTATTGAACGAGGGTGTCACGTAATATTGCGTGAATAAATTTTAATCCAATAAAACATTGCAAAATGGATTTAATTAAAGTAGCCGAAGCCGCTTTTGAAAGCGGAGTTGAAATGCCAAATTTTGGACCTGGAGATAACATCTCAGTATCGTACAAAATTAAAGAGGGTAACAAAGAGCGTATCCAGGTATTTAAAGGTGTAGTCATCCAGATTAAAGGTCAGGGTGTTAATAAGCGCTTCACTGTTAGAAAAATTTCTAACAACGTGGGTGTAGAGCGTATTTTCCCTTTTAATTCTCCTTTCATTGAGAAAGTTGAGTTAAATCGTCAAGGTAAAGTTCGTCGTGCTAAGTTATATTACTTACGTGGACTTACTGGTAAGAAAGCTCGTATTAAAGAGAAAAGAGTTTAAGCCATTATATAATGGTAATAAGAGAGGCCGTCTTTTAAAGATGGCCTCTTTTTTTTGTCTGTTTAACTATTAACCCCGATTTCCTCAAAGTACGTTTCTAGTAACGCAAAATGTGATAGCCAATACGCACAGGTGCTTTCTGCCGTTTGTTCGGGACTTACGCTCCGACCACTGATATAAGCATAGCAACCTCCACCAGCGGCATCATATAGTGGCTTGTTGATGCTGTTATCTCCTAAATACCAGTTATGTACTTCATTAATGGTCTTTAAATACTTTGGTTCTTTTGTAATTAGATACAGGGTGGAATAAGCTAATGTCATCAGATAAGCTTCACTAGCGTACCTCGCGCACTTAGTATCTATACTTTGATTGGCTTCAGTTAAGCCAATAGCACTTGGCGCATAAACACGTTCAGAGAAAACTATCTTTTGTAGAAAACGCAAGGCGCGTTTAGCTGTCGACAAGTAGTTTTTATTGTTTAACAAATCAGCAGATGTTGCTAAAGATAAGGGCACTAAAGCCATCTCATTTCTGACTTTACCTTCGTTCCATTGCCACTTAGCGTATGGGTCTACCGGAAAACTTTGATACATCTCCTTCGACCATATTTCCAACAAATTCGACATTTCTGCGTTAGCTCGATCACATTTTAGAACCTGAACAATACCAAGTGCTGCATATGCTTTTGCTTTTATATCTACATAATCTGATCTTAACATTTTACTAATAAGACTGTAAGTATAATCTTTTATTCCATTACAACACGTAGAAGCATAGAGATAACCCAAGCCCCAAATGGTTCTGGCTTCAGATATTTCATCTACCTGATGGTTTTTATTGTGGCCGTAGGTCATTTTACTGCTCCACCCTTGGTCTTCATCAAACATGCTTGATATAAAGGCTAAACATGTATTGATGCCTTTTTGCCAATGTTGGTCTTTCGTGTGATTATAAGCATAGGTGTAACAATGGAGGGCCATAGCATTATCCTTTAATGCGTACCCTGTATTATGGTCAAGTATCCCATATACACTTTGCGGCAGAACGCCTGTTCGGTCTGTTAAATTAGCTAAATGAGATAGATTTAAATCTGGCAAGAGAGACGGTTTAACAATTGAAAGCTGCGAAACAGTTCTTTTTGAATTGACCATCGTAGCTTTCATCAAATCGAGCAGACGACTCCCGACAATTGTCCACGTATTTTGTTCTCCATATAGTGCTGCATTATCATGAAACATCTGCCTTTCTTTCTGATTACGCAACAGACTTAACAGTTCATAGGATAATTCATTTGCGCCTTTAAACGCGTAAAACTGCCCTTTTTGATCAACAAGTAACTCTTTGGCAAACCATGTAGGCGTAGACAAAACAGCTGCACCACAGCTTACTGCCTTTGCAAGCATACTATTATCAAGCTCTTTATCATCAATGCTTGCCGAAATAAATACTTCGCATGCCTGAAGTACACTTTCTAGCTCTACTTTTAATTCATGTTGATTTAGAAACAATACATTGCTCCTTACTCCCCTTTGATGAGCTAATCGCTCAAGTGCTTTTTCATTATTTTTATCTGGCTCAATTCCGGTATTAATCACAACATAAACCAAGTTTGGGTAATGGGACACTAGAGAAGGAAGAGCGTTTATTATTGTACTGTAGCCCCCTGTTCCATTAATGTTGCCAGCGGACAATATAATGCGTTTGGTCTCTATAAATCCCAATGATGAAGACAATTCATCGCTCGAGATCCTTCGGAAGACCGGAATAGCATGCTCAGTACGCGCTACATGAGCTCTGTTTAACTTATAATAATGCTCCATGAACTCTATGGATAAAGCACTAAAAGACAAAACCTTTTCTGATGCTGCCGATAAGGCTTTAAACAGACGTTTTTCCCGATCTGAAGGATCGCTACTTACTTCATGAAACGTTGTGATTAATGGAACCTTTAGTTCACTAGTTAATGCAAGTATGTAATTGCCATCAACGCCAGCATATAAGTCTTTGTGATGCTGCAAAATACACACATCATAATGCTGATTTATCCGTTGTGCAGCCCCATAGTAAGTACTTAAATCATCTTTTATGATACACTCACAATCAGCCGCATTAACACCTACAGGTACTTTTACAACAGGTATCTCATCAATACAGCTATCAGGTTTATCACTTATCAATTGCCGCAAGCACTCAATTAATTGCATAGAGTAACTTGCTATCTCAAAATGATTCTTCTTGCCAGGAGTCAGAACTACAACCCTCATACATCAATTTTAGTGTTTTAAACAATATATCATTAAAATAAAACACAAACAAGTGCAGCACTTCTTACTGAAGCAGGATATTACATAGCCATTTGTTTGTTCTTCATAAAATAAACCTAAATCTATTAAAAAAGAAAATTCATTCCACGAATGCCTAATTCCTTTTTACCAATCGCAACAAATACAAGTTATACTATTTTTTATAACATTAACACTCTTAAAACCCCTTTAAGAAATTCTTGAGTAACTTCTCTCCTTCTTTTTCTAAATCTTTCGTCACCTGTTTCTGTGCTTTATCTAGATCAAACCCAAGTACCGGCTCTTGCACTGTACCCGTGGCCAATACATCTACCATTAGATCATCACCTGATGTTGGCAGGTTAAAGCCCATTAAACCTGCCATTTTTGCTACCTCTTTTCGAGATACTGGCATGGTTATCTTATAATTAATCGACTGATCTAATCCCTGAGTCCCTTGTACTTCTACTATTTGTCCGCCTACTTTAGTTTTAAAAGGCTTAATAATGATATTGCCTTTATCTATTATAAAGTTGATGTTTAGATCTTCGGCTTTCATTTTTTTGTATTTATCATTCTTTAGTGTTGAGGCTAACGTGTTTTGAATCTTTGAACCTGAGACTTCAACACTTTCAGACCTTAACCATCCTCCTCCAGTTGTGGTTGACATAATTGGTGAGGCATGCTTACTAAGCTGACTATAATATGTGCACTTAGGCGAAACCTTTCCCACGGTATTTTTGGCAATCGGCAACAATGAATCTATGACACTAAAAGAATTAGCTGCTTTATTTAGATCTAAATTCGTTCCCTCCATATCAAAATTAACAAAGGGCTTGTTTATATTCTTGGTATTGTACTGGCCACTCATATGCAAGGCCCCATCCAATAGATTCATTTTTAAACCATTCATCTTCACTATACCATCTTTAATGATCAGTTTACCATTGGCCTTATAAATTGAAAGTCTGTCGTAAATCAGCTTATCTACCTTAGTATTCAGTGTAAAATCGATGTTTTTTGGCACAAGCACCAATCCTACATTCTCTTCTTCTGGTGCAACAATGGTATCCGCCGACGTGGTTTGTACTAGAAACTCGTTGCTGTTTATTAACTTTGAATAATGGTTAAGTTGTCCACGTAATACACCATCTTTTAAGGCATACGCTAAATAATTCTCTAGAGTCCCTGATGCCTGAAAATCACTCTCTCCAATCTTACAATTAAACGTTTCTAGTTTAATGGTTTTTGGATTAATAACCATTTTAGATCTATTAATAATAATCCCTTGAGGCAATTCTTTACTTTTAAAGGCAAAGTCCCTCAATGCCACACTTCCTTGTGCATTAAGGCTTTCATAATCTTCATCCTCAATCATCTTATAATCACCATCAAGAGCAAAATCTGTTTCTATAAGACCTCTAATATCAAAGCTGTCCATAGGAATTGCATTTACCATTGATCCCAAATCGATTTTCCCTTTGACTTTACCGTTAAAAACGGGATTGCTTACTGGTGTACTAACCGTTAATGAAGCATCAAAAGGGTTATCACCTAACTCAAAATGAAACTGCTCCAAATTAACAAACGTTAGGTCAGCCGCCCCCCCGCTGTTATTTACCTTAAGCTTAACATTGATGTTATTTATTGATTCAGGTAAATCAGGGTATTGCACCATACCTTGATCAACAAGTAAGTTAAGGTCAAATGCTGGTAAGTTCGCTTCATCAAGGTAATTACCCTTCACCGCTGCACTTAAACTCATGGTACCTTCTGTCTTCAAGCCTTCGAGATCACTCATGTATGCCTCGGGAATCAAAGCCAGTAATGATTTAAAGTCTGTATTGGTTGTACCTAATCTAATGTCGAAGCCATAGCCTTCTTCCTTTACTTTTATATCGCCATCGAGTTGCAAAGCCATACGATTCAGAAATATCTCATTATCCAAAAAACTGAACAGCATTTGTTCCATATCGGCACCAATGCCTGCCTTAATTGCTAGCGTGACTTTATTAATGTAGTTAATTTTATCATGCGTCAGGTCAATTTGATCAATGGAAGTAGAGAGTTCTAAATTCGTTTTTGTTTCCGACATATCACCTGATAACTCTAAATTCAAACCTTGAATATCGCTATTTAAGTTCATGGTATGATCTATATACGATACATTAGCATTATCTACAATGAACGATTCAATGTGTACTTTAAAGTCTGACGACTCTTCATTAACCTGCTCTTCTACAACTTCGGTCTCACTCGGCACCATGATGTCCCAGTTGGCTGATGAATCGGCCAGTACTATCGCATTAACATATAGGTCCTTTAATAATATAGATTTAACTTCTATTTCACCTGAAAATGCACCAATGAGATCAATCTCTGTTGAGAACGTACCTAAATGCATTAGTGTATCCTTTGAGAACAACCCTTTACCTACAATTGCAAGCCCATCTATGGCTAGATTAAGATCAGGGAAGCTCCTTATGAGAGAAAGTGATAGCTTATCGTACTGTACGGTTGCATTTACCTGCTTATTAATTTCACTATTGATTTTAGTTTCAATTTTCCCTTTAAATGCAAACGGTAGAATGAGTAATAAAAGTAACACTCCGATAATAATCCCTACAAGAACTTTAATAAATCTGTTCATATAATATTGTTTAATCCTATTGATATTTTCTGTCAGCTTAACAAAGTTAGTAAAACCTTTAATTGGAACTCCATTGATGTGGTATAAAAGGCTCAAAAATATATCCGCCCGATTCATTTTTTTTTATTTTTGCAATTCATGTAAAACATAAACACCGATGATATTAAAACTAGGACTTACATTGATATTGCTGGTATCCAGCAATTGGATATCTGCACAAATCAAAGCGGATTGGGAAGGCGGCACGCCAGAGGGATGTACTACTATTACAGTAGGTAGGCAGGCAAGTTTTGATGGCTCTGTGATGACCTCGCACACCGATGACAGTCATCGTACCCGATCGTGGATGAACATAATACCTGCGCGAAAATATGGCAGAAGAGATAAAATGAATATGTACTCACGTGAGACTGATGACTCTCGAAAAATGCCCGCCTATAAAGATAGTCTCATTGGTCAAATCCCACAACAAAGGACTACAAATGGTTTTATCAACTCCGCATACCCATGTATGAATACCAAACAATTGGCCATAGGCGAATCTACTTTTGGAGGCCGGGAGTCTTTAGTCTCTGATGCCGGTTTAATCGATTGCCAGCGTTTAATTAGACTTATGCTTGAGCGATGTGCTTCTGCACGTGAAGCAATAACACTAGCGGATCAGCTTACCAAGGAGTATGGCTATAGAGATTGGGGTGAATGCTTAACCATTGCTGATAAAAATGAAGTGTGGCATCTGGAAATTGTAGGACCTGGGAAAGGTGAAGTTGGGGCCATATGGGTAGCACAACGCGTACCTGATGATCACGTGAGTGTTAGTGCTAATGCAGCGCGTATTTTAGAAGTAGATACGACTGATCGTAATAACTTTATGTTTTCCGACAATCTTTTTGAAATGGCTAGAGATAGCGCCTGGTGGGCGCCTGAACAGGAGAAATTTCGCTTTGCCTATGCTTATGCTCCAAAAGGAAGAGAATCGATGTCGGCCAGAAGAAGAGAATGGCGTGCACTTAGCCTAATTGCCCCCTCTCTAGAGTTGGATGCTGAAGCAAGTGATTACCCTTTTTCAGTAAAACCAGAGCAAAAGGTGACCATCCATAAGATGATTGAAGTTTTTAAAGATTACTATGAGCATACACCATATGATATGGTTGCTCACCTTAAAAAGGTAACACCAGAGGGGGATACTATACCACACCCAAATGCCAACCCATTTATGCCATATGACAAATATGATTTGCACGCCATCAACGGCGGTTGGGGCAACAGAGGCGAACGGACGATTGCGCGCTGGTACACCATGTACGGCACAATTACCCAAAGTAGAGATTGGCTACCCGATGAAATTGGTGGTTTGGTTTGGATGGCACAGGATAACATTGCCACTTCTGTCTATATTCCAATTTATTGTAGTGTAACAGACTTACCGGCTTCCTATAAAACTCCAGGAAGAAATGGCTTCAACAGAAATTCTGCGTGGTGGGCATTTAATCGGATGAGTACTTTAGCTGGTCTACGATGGAATGAGGCACGACACGATGTTGATAAAGTTTTGCTTCCTCTTCAGGAAGAGATATTTGCTAAACAGCGTGAAACAGAGCTTGCAGCCATGAGTATGAACCGTAAGCAAACCATTGCTTTCTTAACAAGATATACCAACTCTTGGGGCGATAAAGTGGTCAGCAAAGCATGGCAAATTGGCGATGACCTTTGGACAAAATATGATGAGAAGTTATAAACGACTCGGATGAACAATTATAATAACGGTTGTTTCTATAGAGAAGCAACCGTGTTTTTTTAAATTGACATTGGGATGTAGAGTATAAATTCCGTTCCTTTTCCCGGTTGGCTAGTCACCTCGACCT
>Ga0193951_1001556_pt1 | contig 10197 bp, 9 predicted proteins | sample BB_2_MG_FD_140370 | JGI IMG/M metagenome (GOLD analysis project Ga0193951, IMG submission 140370) | Microbial mat bacterial communities from the Broadkill River, Lewes, Delaware, United States - BB_2_MG | ecosystem: Environmental > Aquatic > Freshwater > River > Microbial mats | place: USA... | reverse complement strand
ATACCAGATACTACACAAACATCATCCTGGCTTACACCCATCTTGTCAATTGCACGGATGAATGCTTTTAAGATAACACCATCACCACAACCCCAACACCATAGTGTTGGCATTTTTTCAAGTCTTAAATATTTATCGTAATTAAATGCCATGTTAGAATACCTCTTTTACTTTATTTACAATTTCGTATGGAGAGATTGCTCTACCGTTTACTTTGTAAAGACCTTCTAAATCAAGTCTCCCAGAAGCTCTTTCTATCTCTTCAGTATATTGTCTAATGTTAAGCTCTACACATAAAACATTTTTAGTCATATCTGTAAAGTGCTTGATTCTTTCAGCTGGTGAAGGCCAAATTGTAATTGGTCTAAATAAACCAGCTTTTATTCCATCAGCTCTTAAGTGACGTATAGCCTCTTTAGCTGCTAGAGAAACTGATCCATAAGCAATAATTAATACTTCGCCATCTTCTCCGTTGAAATCATCTAGCATAAACTCTTCGTTTAACTCGATCTCATCTTGATGAGCCATAACTTTATCTTCAAGTCTTTGAATTAGCTTACGACATGTTTCAATTTCCTCAGTTGGGAAACCTTTTGCATCATGATGAAGACCTGTGAAGTGATATCTGTAACCTTTAAACATAGGGTTAAGTACCGCTGGTTCAGTTGGTTCACATTGATATGGTCTATAATCTTCTGGTGCACCATCGAAAGTTTTACGAGGAACGATCCCAGCTTTTACATCTTCAGGAGTTGGAAGCATAGCTTTACCGTGCATGTGACCTAAAGTCTCATCAGTTAAAACAATAACAGGTTGCATGAAACGATCTGCTAAGTTAAATGCACGAACAACTTCTGTATAACACTCAGCTAAGTTACCAGCACATAAAGTGATTGAACGATAATCACCGTGTGAAGGGTTAGAAGCTTGTTTGATATCACCTTGAGATACACGAGTTGGAAGACCAGTTGATGGACCACCACGCATAACGTTTACAAGTACTAATGGAACCTCTGCCATTTGAGCTAGACCTAAGTTTTCAGCTTTAAGTGATACACCAGGACCTGAAGTGGCAGTCATAGTTCTAACACCGGCCATACCAGCACCGATAGCTGCACAAATACCAGCTATTTCATCTTCCATTTGAATTGCAGCACCACCTTTTTTAGGTAAAAGGTCAGAAATTGTATGCATTACTTCAGATGATGGAGTAATTGGATACCCACCAAAAAATTCACAACCAGCATCAACAGCTGCTATTGCAGCTAAATCATTACCAGTAGATATTACTTCTCTTAACTCAGCCATTATTTAACTCCTTGCTCAAGTGACATATAGTTATTTGCAACTATCTTAGCTTGACGCTCTTTAGATTCATCAGTAAGCTTTGCAAAACTATAACCAGCATCTTTAAATTCTTTTTTATCTGCTACATATATAGCAAAGTCTGGACATGTAAGTTCACACTCATTACATCCTATACATGCTTCTGGATGATCAACAGAGATCATTGCACCTAAAGTTGATGTTGATTCGTATTTCATTCCAAGTACACCTGAAGGACATACTGATACACAGATATCACACGCTTTACAGTTATCTGTATTTACCCATACAGGTTGATCACCTGGATTTACCATTGGACTTGCTGCCATATTTTCTCCTAAATTTAAATATTTAATACTTTAAAATATCTTATCGCTTTAATAAGAGTTATATAAAGACTAAATTAATTATTCCAAAAAGAATAACCTATTTTTTATTAATCTAATTCAATATTGTGCTAATAGCGCTCACTTATGTAACAAAAAGTTACATAAGTGAGCTCGCACTGTTACTAAAAGTTACTTACTTAGAACCTCTGCTACTGCTTTACCTATCTCTGCAGGCGAAACAACAACTTTAACACCAGCAGCTTCTAGTGCTGCCATCTTCTCTGCCGCTGTACCAGCACCACCAGAAACGATTGCACCCGCGTGACCCATTCTTTTACCTTTAGGTGCTGTTTGACCAGCAATAAAAGCAACAACAGGCTTAGTAATATTTTCTTTGATAAAAGCAGCTGCTTGAATCTCAAGATCTCCACCAATTTCACCAATCATAACGATTGCTTCAGTTTCTGGATCTTCTTCAAACAACGGTAAAAGTTGTTTATATGATAAACCAATGATCGGATCACCACCAATACCAACTGCTGTTGTAATACCGAAACCTTCATTACATACTTGGTTAGCACCCTCATATGTTAATGTACCAGATTTAGAAATAAGACCAACATTACCTTTTTTGAAGATCATACCAGGCATGATTCCGATTTTACACTCTTCAGCAGTAATTATACCTGGACAGTTTGGTCCTATTGTTTTCATACCGTGTTTAATCGCATAAGCTTTTGCAGCTTGCATATCACGAACAGGAGCACCTTCTGTAATGATTACAGCTAGTTCAATTCCTGCTTCAGCAGCTTCCATTACAGCATCTGCAACAAAAACAGGTGGAACAAAGATCATAGATACAGTAGCACCAGTATTTTTTACAGCATCACTTACTGTATTAAAAACTGGTTTACCTAGGTGTTCTTGACCACCTTTGTTTGGTGTAACACCACCAACAATGTTAGTACCATATGCTATACATTGTTCAGCATGGAATGTACCCTCTTTACCTGTGAAACCTTGAACTATTACTTTTGTATCTTTATTTACTAAAATACTCATATATTACTCTCCTTTCGCTGCAGTAACTGCTTTTGCAGCACCATCAGCTAAATCTGTTGCAGCTATAACATTTGCGATATTTGCATTTTTTAGAATTTCAGCCGCTTCAGGTGCATTAGTTCCATCAAGACGAACAATAACAGGTACACGTACATCTACCATTTTTGTTGCTTCTAAAATACCATTGGCAATACGATCACATCTTACAATTCCACCAAAAATATTTACGAAAATCGCTTTTACATTTTGGTTCTTAAGAATAATCTCAAATCCTTTAGCAACAGTTTCAGCATTAGCTTTACCACCAACATCAAGGAAGTTAGCAGGTGTACCACCCATATGATTAATCGTATCCATAGTACCCATTGCAAGACCTGCACCGTTTACCATACAACCGATCTCGCCATCAAGAGAAACATAAGAAAGACCATATTGACTAGCTTCACGCTCATCCGCATCTTCTTCCGTAATATCTCTCATGTCTTCAATATCTGGATGACGACCAAGTGCTGAATCATCAAATCCCATTTTTCCATCAAGTGCTAAAAAGTCTCCTGCACCTGTTTTGATTAAAGGATTAATCTCAATCATCTCTGCATCGTTTTCCATATATACTTTATATAAAGCAGCAGCAAATTTGATAAATTTACCTTGCTCCTCTTTTGGAAGACCAAGACCAAATGCCAATTCACGTCCGTGGAAACCTTGAAAACCGATAGCCGGATCAACAGCTACTTTAACAATCTTCTCAGGTGACTCTTCAGCAACCTTTTCAATCTCCATACCACCTTCAGTAGAGGCCATTATAACAGGCATCTCTTTAGCACGATCAAGAACTACACCTAGATAGAACTCATCTTTAATATCAGCACCCTCTTCTATATATACTTTATGTACCTCTTTACCCTCAGGACCTGTTTGGTGAGTAACTAGTTGCATATGAAGAATCTCACCTGCAAGTTGTTCAACTTCAGACACAGACTTAGCAAGTTTTACCCCGCCTCCTAGACCACGTCCGCCAGCATGTATCTGAGCTTTAACAACCCAAACTTTTCCACCTAAATCATGAGCAGCAGCAACAGCCTGAGCTGGTGTGTTTGCAACAATTCCTCTTGGTGTCGGAACACCATATTTAGCAAAAATTTGTTTTGCTTGATATTCATGTATATTCATTCATTCTCCTTGTATTAAAATGTAATCTTATTTAACTTCGTATTGTTCGCGACCCATTTGGTATAGATCATTTCCATAGGTATCATTCACAACCGTAACTGGAAAGTCTTTAACTGTTAATTTTCTAACAGCCTCAGGACCAAGTTCCGGATACGCTATAACTTCAGCTTCTGTTATTTGTTTACCAAGTAAAGCCCCTGCTCCACCTGTTGCACCAAAATATATTCCACCGTATTCTTTACAAGCATCTTTCACTTCTTGGTTTCTTTTTCCTTTACCAATCATACCTTTTGAACCATGTTTTAACATAGTTGGTGAGTATGAGTCCATACGATAAGAAGTAGTAGGTCCAGCACTTCCTATAGGATCACCAGGCTTCGGAGGTGTTGGTCCAACAAAGTAGATAATACTTCCCTCTAAATCAAAAGGAAGCTCTTCACCAGCTTCAATCAGGTCAACAAGCTTTTTATGAGCTGCATCACGAGCCGTAAATATAGTTCCACTTAAATATACAATATCGCCTGCTTTAAGACTTCTGGTAGTCTCCTCAGTAAGTGGTGTAGTTAAATTATATGTTTTACTCATCACTTAATCCTTATATAGTAATATGTGTATGGCGTGAACTATGGCATTGAACATTTACAGAAACAGGTAATGAAGCAATGTGACATGGGTTAGACTCTATATGTACAGCTAAAGCAGTTTGAGATCCACCCATTCCCATAGAACCAATTCCAAGATTATTAATCTCAATCATCATTCTCTCTTCAAGCTCAGCCATCTCCGGATCTTCATTAGTAGTTCCAAGATCTCTAAATAGAGCATGTTTTGAGCTGATTGCAGCTTTCTCAAATGTACCACCAATTCCTACACCAACAGTGATTGGTGGACATGGATTTGGTCCAGCATCAGAGATACACTCTTTAACAAACTCAACTACACCGTCTTTTCCAGCAGCTGGTGGAAATACACGTGCACGAGATACGTTTTCAGATCCACCACCTTTAGCGGCATATTCGATCTCTATCTTGTCACCCTCAACTATATCAAAGTGAATAATCGCAGGAAGGTTATATCCAACAGTGTCTTTTAAGTTCGCACGAGAGAAAGGCTCACATGTTGAAGCTCTTAAATAACCCTCTGTGTAACCTTTTTCAGTACCCTCGTTGATTGCGTCTCTTAAAAGTCCGCCAACAACTTTAACATCAGCACCTACTTTTACAAAAAATACCGCTAAACCAGTATCTTGACATAATGGACGAGCTTCACTGCTAGCGATGTCAGCATTTTCAAGAAGTTGTTTAAGAACCTCTTTGCTTACAGGGCTTTTTTCATTCTCATAAGCTTCCTTCATTGCATTTAATGCATCTTCAGGTAAGTTTGAAGCAGAGTAAACAATAATATCTCTAACATTTTTTACAATTTCTTCATATGCTATTTCACGCATTCTTAGTTTTCCTCAAAAAATTTATGGTTATTTAATGAATCTATAAGTTCCTGAACAGATCCACAAGAGTTTTTAAACATTTCTTTTTCTTTTTCATCAAGTGTTACTTCAATAATCTTTTCAGCACCATTCGCTCCAAGCATAACAGGCACACCTGATACAACATCGTTATATTCATATTCACCATCTAAGTAAACTGCACAAGGATGAATCTGTTTTGTATCTTTTAAAATAGCTTCTACCATTAAAGCTGTAGATTTTGCAGGAGCATAATAAGCAGAACCAGTTTTTAAATATCCTACGATCTCGGCACCACCATGACGCGTACGATGAACAATTTCATCAATCTCATCATTAGTTAAAACGTCTGAAAGAGGTACACCTGCTACAGTAGAATAACGAGGAAGTGGAACCATATCATCACCGTGACCACCCATTACAGATGCACGAATTTGTCCACCACCATATCCTAGTTTCTCTTGAATAAAAGCAGCCATACGTGAACTATCTAAAATTCCAGCCATCCCTATAACACGGCTTCTATCAAAGCCACTTTCTTTAAGTGCAACATATGTCATTGCATCTAATGGATTCGAAACCATAATAATGATCGCATTTGGAGAATACTTTGCAATTCCACCAATAACTTCCCTTGTGATCTTTGCGTTTATCATAAGTAGGTCATCACGACTCATACCTGGTAAACGAGGGCTTCCAGCAGTAACTACTACCACATCACAATCAGTAAGTTGAGACATATCTTCTGCAACTGTAACAACAGTGTGACTTCTAACTGCAGCTGCAGCTTGAGACATATCAAGGGCTTTACCTTTAGCTACTTCAATCTTGTTGTCACGTAAAATAATTTCATGACAACTTCCAAGCATAGCTAATGAGTATGCAACCGTAGCACCAACATTTCCAGCACCGACTATCCCTACTCTTTTTCCTTTACTCATACATACTCCTTAAATATTTTGCTTCTATTATAAAACTAATAACTAGTTTCATAAAAAAAGCAAAATGAGGAAAACCCTCATTCTACTTAAATACAATTATATTGAATCTATTATAGCATTTAATGTTGCAGATGGACGCATAGCTTTTTCAGCTTTTGCATCATCTGGATGGAAGTAACCACCAACATCTTGAGCCTTACCTTCAACAGCAAGCAATTCAGACATAATTTGCTCTTCTTTTTCAGTTAATTCTTTAGCAATTGGTCCAAATTTATCAGCTAACTCAGCATTGTCACTATCAGCTAGTGCTTGTGCCCAATATTGCGCTACATAAAAGTGACTAGCTTTGTTATCTGGTTCACCACATTTTCTAGACGGTGCTTTGTTGTTACTTAAGTAACCATCATTAGCAGCATCTAATCCAGCTGTAACAGCAGCTAGTTTATCAGAATTGTGTTTTTGAGCAATAAATCTTAAAGATTCAGCTAGTGCTAAAAATTCACCTAGTGAATCCCAACGTAAGTGACCTTCTTCTAAAAACTGATCAACGTGTTTAGGAGCAGAACCACCAGCACCAGTTTCATATAACCCACCACCAGCAATCAACGGAACTATTGAAAGCATTTTAGCTGAAGTTCCAAGCTCTAAAATTGGATACATATCAGTTAAGTGATCACGTAAAACATTACCAGTAACAGCGATAGTAGTTTTACCTTCACGTACACGAGCATTTGTAAAACGTGTAGCATCTGTAACATTCATAAACTGAATATCTAAACCTGATGTATCGTAATCTTTTAAGTACTCTTTTACTTTTTTTAGTAATTCTGCATCGTGAGCACGGTTTTCGTCTAACCAGAACACGGCAGGAACATTTTCTATTCTAGTTCTCTCAACAGTTAAACGTACCCAGTCACGAATAGGGATATCTTTAGTACGAGCCATTCTCCAGATATCGCCAGCTTCACACTCAAAACTCATTAAACAAGTACCATCTTCTGTAGTAACAGTTACAGTACCAGCTTCAGCAAGTTCAAATGTAGTTGGATGAGAACCATACTCTTCAGCTTTTTGAGCCATAAGACCGATATTTTGCATTGTACCCATAGTAGTTACATCATATTGTCCATTTTTCACACAATCTGCAAGCATCTCTTCATGGAACATTGCATAAGTAGAATCAGGAATAACTGCAATAGTCTCTTCTGCATTGTCATTTCTATCCCACTGCTTTCCACCTTCTCTTACAACTACAGGCATAGAAGCATCAATAATGATATCATTTGAAGCATTGAAGTTTGTTTGACCTTTTCTAGAATCAACCATAGCGATCTTTGGTGCATCAGCTTCTACTACTGCTTGAAATGCTGCTTTGATCTCAGCCTCTTTAGCGTGTCCTGCAATTTTCTTTTCAAGATCACTCATACCAAGGTTTGGATTTACACCAACTTCTTTAAATACATCTGCATATTTAGCAAATACATCTTCAAAGAATATTTCAAAACCGTGACCGAACATGATTGGATCTGAGATCTTCATCATAGTAGCTTTTAAGTGAAGTGACCAAATAAGTCCTTCGTTTTTAGCCTCATTAATTGTTTTTTTATAGAACTCTCTTAAAGCTTTTACTGACATAAATGTACCATCAAGTACTTCACCTTCTAATGCACTAATAGTAGTTAACTCTTTTCCATTTAATGCAATAGTAACTTTTTGATCTTTTGTTGATGTTACAGATTTTTCATTTGCAAAGAAATCACCATTTCCACCCATGTGAGCAACTCTAGCTTTTGAATTCTCAGCATATTGCTTTAATCTGTGTGGATTATTTTGAGCAAACTTCTTAACTGCTTTTGCAGCTCTTCTATCTGAATTCCCTTCTCTAAGAACTGGATTAACCGCAGACCCTAAACAAGCACCATATTTAGTTTGTATAGCTTTTTCTTCATCATTTGCTGGATTTTCTGGGTAGTTAGGAATATCATATCCTTGCCCTTGAAGCTCAGCAATACAGTCTTTTAATTGACCAACTGAAGCAGAGATATTTGGAAGCTTGATAATATTTCCATCTTCTTGTAATACTACTTCACCTAATTTTGATAGATTATCTTCTGCTAGACCCATAGCTGCTAAAACTCTACCCGCTAGTGAGATATCAGAAGTTACAACTTCTACACCTGCTTCTTTTGTAAAAGCATTTACGATTGGTAATAAAGAGTAAGTTGCTAAAGCCGGAGCTTCGTCAATTTTTGACCAAATGATTTTTGCCATAATTTATCCTTGTGTGTTTTTTGTTTTATTTGTAAACAGATTGTAGCAAGAGTAAGTTTTATGCTGAGTAATAAATAACTTAAATTTGAGAGTAATTTACTTTTTGTTACAAAAATACACACTATTTTTAACAAGTGTTACTTTTTGTAATATTTTAATCCCAAAGTTTTCGTAATTTATCACTTCTATCTTGTTTCTTTTTAGGAAGTTGTTTGATTATTTTCTTTTTTGAAACAGTTATAGGCGTTTTTGTAGTTTTAGTACTTTTTCTTTTATACTTGAGCTTATTGATATTGTTAACGTGCTGTTTGTAGTTTGTGCTGAATTTATGACCATCCCCATTAACATTCTTAACAAAATAAAGATAGTTGGTTTTTGCTGGGAAAATAGCAGAACGGATTGCATCAAATTCTATGGCACATACTGGGTCTTGAGGAACACCTCTATATTTATAGGTATTGTAAGACGTGGTATCTTCTTTTATCATAGTAGGAGTTACTTTCGTATGGGAATACTTTCCATAGTTTAACGAACCATCCATTTGAAGTCTCATGTTCTTTTTTAGTCTATTGTGTACAACACTTGCCACTAAAGGCATCTCTTGAATATTTGCAGACTCCTTTTGAATGATAGAAGCAATGGTTACATATTTGTACCAATTCTTTTTATTGTATTCTCCAAATATTCTTTGACTTAATCTCTCATATTTCTTTTCAGTGATCGAAAAAAGATGATCTAATAACTGTTTCTCATCCATACCTATTGGTAAATGGTAGGTATCTGCAATGATATTTCCATCTTTTTTATATGCAAGCTCAGAATATAGTTCAAATAATTTATTTTGAGATATATGTAAAGTGTTCGCTAGATCTTGTAAAAAGAAGTAATAGGTTTCACCAGGAGTAAGTGTGACCTTTTTTAAAGCAGCCTTTGATGTTGTGAGCTTATGTAAAAAATCTAGTTTTGTCATATGTGTTGATTTAAGATCTATCCATCCACTTTGTGGATAGCCTAAAACTTTGAGTGCAAGTTTATCTAAAAGGTTGAGATCAAAATTATTTTTATCTAAATATGATACAATGTAGTTCGTACTTCCTTTAGGGATGAAAATAACCCTTTTAGTATGTACTTCAAATGAAAAATAATATCCTAGTACAATAATAAGGATCAGGAATAACTCTACAATGGTAAAGAATCTATTAATCTTTTTTAGTATTTTAGTTTCAATTATTTTAATGTTTTTTATCTCTTTATCAAACGGAATTCGTCTAGGTGACTTCTCATACGAGAATGTATCTATAAAAGGATTATATCTAAAGTACGATGAAAAAATCATAATCGATACAGAGAATATTATAGTATACAATGAAGCAAGAACAAAATCTACACAAATGAAAATAAAATTTTCAGCTGAAAACTTCTTTGATCAATATTTTATTCATGTAGAGAACTTTGTTTTAAAAGAGCCTTTTTTAAAGGTTTCAGGCTTTATTGTCCTGGATCCTAAGAAAATAGATCTCGATCATATATCAAACTTGTATTTTAATGATTTTTCTATTCAGTTTAGTAGGAACCTAAAAGCAGTTCATGCTGAAAAATGTTTTGTCAAATATAAAGATGAAAGTTTTTT
>Ga0193951_1001555_pt1 | contig 10198 bp, 10 predicted proteins | sample BB_2_MG_FD_140370 | JGI IMG/M metagenome (GOLD analysis project Ga0193951, IMG submission 140370) | Microbial mat bacterial communities from the Broadkill River, Lewes, Delaware, United States - BB_2_MG | ecosystem: Environmental > Aquatic > Freshwater > River > Microbial mats | place: USA... | reverse complement strand
TGATATCTGTACTCGTCGTTGCCCATTTTGCGATGTAGCCCATGGACGCCCGAACGCATTAGCAGAGAATGAACCAAGGGAACTGGCTGAAGCGATCACGGATATGGGGTTGCGCTATGTGGTTATCACATCAGTGGATCGAGATGACTTGCGTGATGGTGGTGCTCAACATATAGCTAACTGTATTTCTGAGACACGACAGCGTTCCTCGACAATACAGATTGAAACGCTGGTACCTGATTTTCGCGGTCGTATGGAAATTGCGCTGGAAATTCTTAGTGCGACTCCGCCCGATGTATTTAATCACAACTTGGAAACAGTCCCGCGGTTATATAAGAAAGTTCGCCCAGGTGCCGACTATCAGTGGTCACTGGATTTGCTAAAAGGCTTTAAAGAGCGTCAGCCATCTATTCGTACTAAGTCTGGTCTTATGGTGGGTGTCGGTGAAACCAATGATGAAATTGTCCAAGTAATGAAAGACTTAAGGGAGCACAATGTCGACATGATCACGATTGGCCAATATCTGCAGCCAAGCCGTAATCACTTGCCTGTTGACCGCTTTGTAACCCCGGCTGAGTTTGATGAATTTGCCCGCATTGCTAAAACGTTAGGATTCTCTCATGTTGCCAGTGGACCACTGGTACGCTCCTCTTATCATGCAGACCTTCAGGCGAAGGGCGAAAGCGTCAAGTAGTTCCTCTGATCATCCCAAGTACCCTGTGATCTGGGTGGTGCTTGGGATTTCCCTTACTTTTTACAAACTGCATGCTTCTTATATTGTTATAACTTGATATAATTATATTAGTTATTACTTATATGAGGTGTATATGTCTGTTACTAAAACTGTTCGCATAGAAGCTGAAATGAACGACTCCTTTCAGGTGAGTGCCGATATTCGTGGGCATAAAGTGTTTATCGACCAACCTGCAGGTGGTGGAGGTCAGGATGCTGGCCCAACGCCCTTAGAGTATTTTCTCTTCTCACTGGCTGGATGTATTGCCACTATTGGTCGTATTGCTGCGATGCAGAAGAAAATTGAGCTTAAGCGTTTTGCGGTTTCGGTTGAGGGAGATTATGATCCTGCAGGGCTTCTGGGGAAAGAAACAGAGAACCGCTCGGGATTCCAAGTTATGCGTGTAACGGCTGAGATTGAGGCTGATTGTATGTCTAGTATCGAAAAGCAGGCATTTCTGGATGAGGTTTGTGATCGTTGCCCACTGCATGACAATATTAAGATGTCTACAGCTGTTGTACATACGTTGGCGGAGTAGGTTGTAGCTATTAGAGATTCTGTATTTCTACTACATATCTGGCAAGGGCATCGGCTTGTTCATCTGAGAGCTGAGTAAAGACAGGCATCTGATGCCCTGAGCTGTAACCGTGTTTGATCATCAGAACAATCTCGTAATCCTGCATTTTTGTTCGTTCTTTGGGTAGGTTTTCATAGAACGCCCCTAAGCCGCTCTTCAGATGGCAGTCTTTGCAGTAATAGCTATAAAGCTCGTCGCCTTTTTTCATTCTGGCGGGGTCGTCTGCACCGCAACCATTCAAGATAAAGGCCAGTGTTGTAGCAAGGCCAAACTTCAAAAGCGTATTAAACATAGGCAAATCCGCTGTTTTTATAGCAGTCTAGATTACCTTTACTTGTATGGGAATTAATAATCCGCTGGTAATCTGAGGGGTTTACCTGAAAGTGCCAGGGCAATATCAGATAACAAAAGCCAAGGAGAGGCATCGCCCATCCCTTTAATCGTTCGATCCAGAAACTGGCTTTGTCGAATAAGGTGTTCCAAGGTTGCCATATTTAATCTTTCAGCGCATCTTTTTAATAGTGGCTTTCTTTTTCCCCAAATACGCTCTTTTTGGCAAATAGTCTCATAGGCCAGCCCACGTTGCAGCCCGTTGCTGATAGCATATAGGGTACGAATCTCCCGCGTTAATGCCCAGAGAACAATGGGGGGCTCTGTACCTTCTTGTTTTAAAACATTAAGGATTTTGATGCAGCGTTCACTTTGTCCTAAAGCCACGGCATCCATTAATCCATAAACATCGTAGCGAGAATTGTCTGACACGGCTTCAACGATCTGCTCGGCCGTTAATGTGCCGCTAGGATAAAGCAGTTGGAGTTTATCCAGTTCTTGCTTAGCCGCCAGTAAGTTGCCTTCTACCCGATCACACAGAAGTTGGACCGCAGAATCATCCAGTTGTAGGTTTAAGCCAGAGGCTCTGTGACGAATCCAGCCAGGTAATTGTTGAATGTCAACAGGCCAGACCTCGATGAAAGCACCTGATTTTTCAATAGCTTTATGCCAGGCAGACTTCTTTGCAGTGCTATCTAGTTTGTCTGCAATAATCAGTAAAACATTTTCAGGAGGGGCGTGGCGAACATATTCTTGTAGAATCTCACTGGCCGCTTTATTGATCTTATGACTGCCTAGACGGAGTTCAATCAGTTTCTGTTCTGCAAATAGTGAGAGCGCATTGGCGCATTCAAGAAGATATTCCCACTTGAAATGCCCTTCGACATGCAGAACCTCTCTTTCTTGAAAACCTTTGCCGCGAATCGAGGCGCGTAATAAATCGCAGCACTCTTCGAGGATAAGGGGTTCGTCACCAGAGATGAGGTAAACGGGCAGCGGCGGTTGTTGCAAGTGCCCGTGTAGTTGCTCCGGGGTGAGCTTCATTGCTGGCGTGTAAGGGCTGAGAACTGATTAACGATGCGAGTCGTTAATGTATCCCACATCTCCTCGCGAATCTCTTGTTCCAGTAAGAAGCTAGCGGTTGCAGCATCAGCATTGTAATCGTAGATGCGCTCAGTACGAACGACCAGCGGGGTCGAGACCGGCTGATCTTTGTCATCGAGTACTGAGAATGCGATCAACAGCAGAAGCTCATATTCATCGACATTGCCTTTTCTATCAAGGGTAATCGAACGTCTGTTCTCTTGTATCTCTTCAATGACGAGGCGATAAGAGGCATTCTCTAGCAAAGTAATATTTTGCCGTTTGAATGCCCGCTCAAGCGATTGTTGTAATTGAATCGGAGCCGTCTTCTTCAATACCAGCGTGACCTCCTTAGCGCCTGCTAATGCTTCAACATCGCCCCGTAGCTTAAAGCCGCAACCCGACAGCAACAGCGCAATAAGCGATAGAGATAAAAAGGTATTGAAGAAACGATAGTTTTTCATCCGTATTCAAAGCTCCCTATTCATTTAACCAACAACAATATTGACCAATTTACCTGGAACAACAATCTTTTTACGAATCGCTTTATCCGCCATAAACTTCTGTACATTATCGTTGGCTAGCGCTGTGTGCAAAATTACATCCTGATCCGCATCAGCAGAGACCTCGATTTTTGCACGTACTTTACCATTGACTTGTACAACCATTTCTATGGATGAGCGAACCAGTGCCGATTCATCGCATACAGGCCAGGGCGTGGTGAGCAGATCCTGAGTATGCCCCAGCTCAGTCCAGAGATGGTGGGTGATGTGTGGCACGATAGGAGAAAGTAGCTGGATAGCCGCTTCTAATGCTTCGCGCATAACGGCACGTCCTTGCTCGCTGACATCGACAAATTTGCTGATGCTATTGAGTAGCTCCATGACGGCAGCAATTGCCGTGTTAAAAGTTTGGCGACGCTCGATATCATCAGTTACTTTGCTGATGGTTTCATGCACTTTGCGGCGTAGCTCTTTCTGCGGCTCTGTGAGGTTGGATGTGTCCAGAGCAGAGACTGCTTGGCCGCCTGCAAGGTGATCAAACACTTGCTTCCATAAGCGGCGGAGGAAGCGATTAGCGCCCTCAACACCAGAGTCTGACCATTCTAAAGATTGTTCTGGCGGTGCGGCAAACATCATAAATAAACGGACTGTGTCTGCGCCGTATTTGTCGATCATTACCTGAGGGTCGATGCCATTGTTTTTGGACTTCGACATTTTGGTAACGCCTGCCTGCTCAACCGGAAGACCATCATCTTTATGAACTGCGCTGGTGATACGCCCTTTTTCGTCGGTTTCAGTAATGACATCCGTTGGCGAAATCCAGACCTTGCCACCTTTATCGTCTTCACGATAGTAAGTGCTTGCCAGTACCATGCCCTGGCAAAGCAGACGCGTGAAAGGCTCATCGGAGTTAACCAGCCCTTCGTCACGCATCAACTTATGGAAGAAGCGAGAGTACAACAAATGCAGAATGGCGTGCTCAATGCCGCCGATATACTGATCGACTGGCAACCAGTAATTAGCTTTTTCAGGGTCAAGCATGGCGTTTTCAGTATGGCGGCTTGCGTAGCGTGCGTAGTACCAACTTGATTCCATAAATGTATCGAATGTATCCGTTTCTCGCTCAGCCGCGCCACCACACTTAGGACAAGTGGTGTTGATAAAGCTTTCCATCTTTTTGATCGGTGAGCCGCTGCCATCAAATTCGACATTTTCAGGAAGAACAACAGGCAGCTGGTCTTCAGGAACCGGTACAGAGCCACAGCTCTTGCAATTGATAACAGGAATCGGTGTGCCCCAGTAACGCTGGCGAGAGACGCCCCAGTCGCGCAGGCGATAGTTGATGGTTACATGGCCTTTACGCAAACGCTCCAACTCGGAGGCAATCGCTTTAAAAGCGACATCAAACTCAAGATCATCGAAGTCACCAGAGTTGACTAGTACACCTTTATCGGTGAAGGCTTCTTTGGTGATATCAACGGTGATATTAGGATCGGTGGATTCGATTACCTGTTTAATAGGCAAGTCGTATTTAGTAGCAAACTCCCAATCACGCTGATCATGTCCAGGTACGGCCATAACGGCACCAGAACCGTAATCCATTAAGACAAAGTTGGCGGTCCAAACGGGGACTTCTTCTCCTGTCAGTGGGTGTTTCGCTTTAATACCCAGTGCCATACCACGCTTTTCCATGGTAGCCATATCAGCTTCGGCAACTTTAACGTTCTTACATTCGTCAATGAACCGAGCCAGTTCAGGGTTTGATTCTGCTGCTTTGAGCGCTAAGGGGTGCTGTGCAGCTACGGCTACATAGGTTACACCCATTAAAGTATCTGGACGGGTAGTGAAAACTTCCAGATCAGAACCGTCTTCTACATGGAATTTAAGTTCTACACCTTGGGAGCGTCCAATCCAGTTACGTTGCTGAGTACGAACTTGTTCAGGCCACTCTTCCAGCTTATCTAGATCATCCAAAAGTTGGTCAGCATAGTCCGTGATTTTCAGGAACCACTGAGGGATTTTCTTACGCTCAACCAGCGCGCCAGAACGCCACCCGCGACCGTCGATAACCTGTTCGTTTGCAAGTACGGTTTGATCAACAGGATCCCAGTTTACTTCTGCTTCTTTCTTGTAAACCAGCCCTTTTTCCATCAAGCGAGTAAAGAACCACTGCTCCCAACGATAGTATTCAGGGTGGCATGTGGCTAACTCGCGATTCCAGTCATAACCAAAGCCCATCTGCTGAAGCTGGTTACGCATATACTTGACGTTTTCATAGGTCCACTTAGCAGGCGGAACATTGTTGTTCATTGCTGCATTTTCAGCAGGTAGGCCAAAGGCATCCCACCCCATCGGTTGCAGAACGTTTTTACCCTGTGTGCGCTGATAGCGAGAAATTACATCGCCGATGGTGTAGTTACGAACATGCCCCATATGGAGTCGACCGCTGGGGTAAGGAAACATGGACAGGCAGTAAAATTTCTCTTTACTGGCATCTTCGGTGCATTGAAAGCTGTCATTATTTTCCCAGTGTTGCTGAACCTGGGTTTCGATCTCTTGGGGCTGATATTGTTCGTTCATCGTAGTATCGAGTCGCAGTCTCTGGCAATAAAAACCGGCAACTCTTGATGCCGGTTATGTTGTCTAATGTAAGTTCGGGTTATGCTGTATAGCATACAATATAAGCCTTGTTATCAACAGCAGAATAGCCCGTCAAATGTGCTGTATTGGAGGACACCATGGATAAAGAGTCGAAAAAACTGGATGAGCAGGTATCTAATGCTCCCAGTTTGTATAACCGAGTATTGGACCGTTTGCAGGAGAGCTTGGAAAAAGCGGAGTTAAACTCTTGGGATTACCTGCAAGAGAAGATTGAAGAAGCGGTAGAGTTAGAGCTGGCGGCAGAGGAGATGACTCGTGATGAAATGGATCTGCTGACGGCTTACCTCAAACGAGATCTAAAGCAGCTTGGGTATTATGCTCATGAGACCGGTGAAGGTATTGCCGCTTGGTTGAATTTTGATCTAAATATTCTTGAAAAAACCGTAATGGATAAGTTGCTGGCGTTAGCGGACCAAACTCGCATAGATCAAGAGAGGCTTCGCGAGCAATTGGCGAATGAGGAAGATGAATATGTTGCTGGGGAGGTTGCCGCAGCGGGAACCTTCCAGTGCCAAGCTTGTGCCCAGAATCAGCGTTTGTTGCAAACTGATATTTTGAATGCTTGTGAGTCGTGCGGTGCGATTTTGTTTAAGCGGATATCTCATCCATGGGGTGGCTGATTGGTAGGGTAGGCTATCGGTTTACCCGAATGTCTTGATGTAGAGCTGCTCAACTTTTTCTCGTGCCCATGGGGTTTTGCGTAGAAATTTCAGGCTGGATTTGATGCTTGGGTCACTTGTGAAGCAGCGTATGTTTATGAGTGCACCTAACTCATCCCAGCCATACCGGGCCTCAAGTTCTGTTACGATGCGCTCTAGCGTGAGGCCATGTAGTGGATTGTTTTGTTGGTGGGTACTCACTGGCAGAAAAGCTCCATGGTTTCTTTTGTGTTTTGTATGACACGACGCGCTGAATCGCCATGCATAATTTTTTTCTCGCCAGTGGCTATGTTGTAGCCCATAACGCCTTGGTCTCGGTAACGTTTGTAGCGCTCTTTGTATTTTTCACACATCTTTTGATCGCGAATTGCCTGCGCTTTTGCCATCTCTTTTTCGCGCTCTTCTTGAAGCAACATTGCTTTTTGTTTGTTAAGTGCGCGCTCTTTATCTCTCTCTTTAGCTTGAAGTTCGTATTTCTGTTGCTGTAACAGATATCTTTGGCGATGCGCGTTAGAGCGATCAGCCGGCATGGGCTTAATATCTACTTCTTCAACCTGTGGGCCGAGTACTCGCGGTGTTGTGGAAAAGTGTAATTTTCCTTCGTCATCCCGCCACTTATAGATTTCATCGCCAAAGCTTGTTGAACTCAGACATAGGAGTGTTAAGAGAAAAGAGAGCTGTCTTATCATGCTGTCCAATCCGCTGTTGAAGGCGTAGAGCAGGGCTGATCGCTTAATCGATCAGCCCATACTTATCGCGCAAAATTTCAATAATGTCGGCCTTTGGATTGTCAGAAAGCACCAGCTTTTGGCCGGTAACTTTTTCGGCAATTCCGACGTAAGTGGATGAGATATCCATCATCACTTCGACCGGTAGAGCGTTATCACGAGCCAACGATTCTCGTTCTGGCATACGGTCCTTATTGAGCAGGATGTCAGGATCTGGGAAGTGGTTGAGCAACCATTGCCGGAATCCCTCTTTCGAGTTCTCAATAATGTTGCCGTCTCGATAGGCGGCCCCATCCCATATGCGTGAAGAGTCGGGTGTGCCGACTTCATCCATATAGATTAATTTTTCATTACCGGCAGCATCGGTAACATAGCCAAATTCGAACTTGGTATCGACAAAGATCTGATCAAGCTCGGCTAAGGCATCACTAATCACGCCAAAGCCTTCTTTCAGTAGCTTTTCGTACAGATCAATGTCAGCTTTGCTGCTTAGATTAAAGGCACTGAAGTTGTCTTCTAAATTCTGACGCGTGATATTGACGTCATCCGCTTCCGGTACCCCCGGAATGCCTTTTAGAATACCTTTAGTTGAAGGAGTAATGAGAATTTCCGGAAGCTTCTGGTCTTTTTGTAAACCTTCAGGCAGTTGTATGCCGCAGAACTCCCGCTCTCCTTTGCTGTAAGCGCGCCACATAGAGCCGGTAATATATTGGCGGCAAATCGCTTCAACCATGACGGGCTTCGCCTTTTGTACAATCCATACAAACGGATGAGGGATATCCAAAATATGGCTGTCAGCTAAGCCGTTCTCTTTGAATAAGCGAAACCAATGATTGGAGATTGCATTCAAAGCGGCTCCCTTACCCGGTACGCCGTTTAGTCCGCCTTCACCATGCCAAATGCAATCGAACGCCGAAATGCGGTCACTGATCACCATGATGGCCAATGGCGCATCGGCAGCTACATCATAGCCTTTCTCTTTGATCAGGCGACGGCTGTCTGCTTCGGTTAGCCAATAAACTGAGCGAACTTTTCCGCTATGAACCGGGCGGTCCGTACGGATAGGCAGATCATTATTAACAGCCAGAACTTTATCGGCGAGACTCATGGATGGATGATCCTGTATCAGGTGAAATAAAATGAAAATTTTAGCAGATTAAGAAATGCTAGGCACACTATTGACATAATTTTCAAATGTACTAGCATACTAGTACATGGATACAGAAAAGCAACATATAGCAGAATTGGTGGACTATCTCCTAGCTGTTAAGCAGCCAGATGAGATGGAGAAGGTGTTACGTAGTTTACTAACCCCCACGGAATTCACAGAAGTTACCAAACGGTTACAGATATTTAAGATGCTGGAGCAAGGTGTGCCTCAGCGTCAGATAGCCGATACATTGGGGGTGGGAATAGCCACCGTAACCCGTGGCTCCCGTGCCCTCAAAGGCGAATAGGACTAGAGAGAATTATGTTACCCAAACCTGATCTGATCGATCTTCCGAGAAAGCCGCATTATGTAACACTCACGGCAGATTGCGATTTCTTTGCACTTTTTAAGAAAATAGAAAAGCAGTATGAAACGTGTTTCATGCTGGAATCCTTAGGGGAAGAAAGCTTTATCTCCCGACATTCGATTATTGGCTTTGATCCAGAAAAAATTATCTGGGCTCAAGAGCAAACCCTCTTTATTCAGGATCGTGAAGGCCATACCGAGCAATACGAAAGTGAGAACCCCTACTACCTGCTGCGGGAGCTTATTCCTCAGGATGTGATCTCGCGTAAATATGCGGGTGGGTTAACCGGTTACTTGGGCTACGACAGCATGAATTATTTCGAGCCTACGCTGAAATTGCAAAGCAGCGAGATGTTCGATGCGTTTAAATTTGGCCTTTATAAGGATGGTTTGATCCTCGACAAAATGACCGGTGAGGTGATCTATTTCTATTACACCGATAGTCGCATGGATCTGGTACAGGCTTTAATCGATGCCCCTTACGAAGGTAATGGCCCATTGGAGATCATTCCGACGGGCGAGACCATGTCCCAAGAAGAGCACCGCGAAGCCGTAATGAAGGTTAAACAAGACATCATCAACGGGAAAATCTTTCAGACTGAAGTGGGTTTTAAAAAGCGCTTTAAGTTGCTGGGCGATACTATCAATATCTATGAGCAGCTCCGGGAAGTGAACCCATCACCACAGATGTACTACGTTAAGTTTGGTGAGCAAAAATTGATTGGAGCTAGCCCTGAGCTACTGTTCCGATTGCGCCAAGGCGAGATGGAAACCTTCCCGCTAGCAGGAACGGCCAAGCGTGGAGCAACAGAGGAGGAAGATCGCACATTAGCGCGTAACCTGCTTAATGACCCAAAAGAGATTGCTGAGCACAATATGATTGTTGATCTGCATCGTAACGATATTGGTCGTGTCGCGCGCTTTGGAACGGTGAAGGTGCGAAGCTTGATGGATATTAAGCGCTTTAGTCATGTACAGCATATATCCAGCGAAATTGTGGGCATTATCTCCGAAGAGCACGATATGTTCTCTGCATTAGCGAGTAACTTTCCTGCTGGTACCTTAACGGGCGCGCCTAAAATTGAAGCGATGAAGATCATTGATGATTTGGAGTCTGATGGCCGTGGCCCTTATGGCGGCGCGGTTGGTCATTTTTCTTTTAATGGTGATTGCACCTTTGCGATTCCTATTCGTACGGTATTCGCCAAGGGTGAAGAGGCTTATGTGCAAACCTGTGGTGGTAATGTTTATGACTCTAACCCAGAAGATGAGTATGAAGAGATTCGCCGTAAGTTTGCTGGTACTAAAAAAGTGTTGGATCGTTTTATCAAAGGGGAGGCGTAAATATGAAAGTCTATATTATTGATAATTACGACTCCTTTACTTACAACCTTTATCAGTTTATCGG
>Ga0193951_1001553_pt1 | contig 10202 bp, 10 predicted proteins | sample BB_2_MG_FD_140370 | JGI IMG/M metagenome (GOLD analysis project Ga0193951, IMG submission 140370) | Microbial mat bacterial communities from the Broadkill River, Lewes, Delaware, United States - BB_2_MG | ecosystem: Environmental > Aquatic > Freshwater > River > Microbial mats | place: USA... | reverse complement strand
TTTTCATCTTTTGCACTAAAACTCAACCATGCTTGAGCATTTGGAAAATCTTTTAAAAGTTTACATAGTGCTTTTGCTTCTTGAAAAGAGGGCATAGTCTCAAGTGCAAGTAAATCTGGCTTTGCCTCAAGGATAGCTTGCATACGTTCTTTATGAAAATCTACTAGCTCTTGCTCGGTTATTTTATAGTTCCCTCTAAACTCTGAACCATCAGCCAAAAATGCTCCATATGGACCTATAGAAGCAGCAACAAGAGGTTTTTCTCTGTTTTTTTTATGGGATAACCAAAAAGTATCTCTTGTCTGTTTGGCTATCTCAATAGCACTTTGTATAAGAGCTTTGGCTTCTTCTTTTGTAAGCCCTTTTTTCATAAAGCCTTCAAAACTCGCTTGATAACTAGCAGTAATGATACAATCAGCTCCTGCTTCAAGATAGTCTTGATGCACTTGTGTAATAGCACTTGGATTTTCCATCAAAAACTTAGCTGACCAGATGGAGTCGTTAAGCTCATATCCTTTTCTTTCTAACTCTGTTCCAAGTGCTCCATCTATTACAACAACTTTTTGATTTTTTAATATTTTTTCAATTGTATTCATAAGTGGTCCTAAATTTTTAAAGAGCATTATATCATTGCAACTTATTTTTTTCTAGGTTAATGTAAAATTATCTCCAACAGTGCTCTTCTTTATCCCAAAGAACATCTTTATTTTTTAGCTTATTAAACTCTCTTATAACTACTCTATCTATAGATAATGTTCCATAACTATTTGCAAAAATAAATTGTTCACCAAACTTCTCTTTTATAGTATTAACTAATCCTTCTTGGTATAAAACTCCATTTTTTTCTAACTCTTCTAGCATATATTTTGCTACATCTTGCATCTTCATTTGCATTTCCTTTTTAATTATTTATCTCTTTATTGGTTAATGTTTCAATAGGCATATGAGGGTATTGTGCTTGCCTATTTTGAAACAGTAAAATATTTAGTTTTTGAATCACGCCTTTATCTATATTGATAGCTTGCCTGATAGTTTCGTTTTCTTGCCAATCTTTATGACCGCCCATGACGGTTTCTAAATGAACGATAAGCGCAGCTGAAATTGATCTAGAAGCACTTTCCCAAAGATAATTAGGTGTATGGTCCACAGCATAATAGTCAACTGAACCTACTTTAATCATCGGTTTTTTAAATGTGGTGGGCTTAGCAAAGTAAAATCCCATGCCTTCATCACAACTAATATCAATGATAAGACAACCTGGCTTAAGACATGATTTTTCTTCTTCAATCACATAATCTACTGGACTATCAGGCTCTTGAAAAGTTCCATTGATGATGATGTCTGATTCACTTATAAGATTACATAGAGGTTTTTTTGTGCCATCATGTTCAATGACAATCATACGAGCTTCTTTATCTTTTCCAGGAAGAACATTAACATAATCACAATCAAGTATCTCTTCTCGTACTTCATGATCAGGTCTTTGGATACAGATTGTAATATCTCTAAATCCATGTGCTTTAAGAGCGTATATTGCTCCACGACTCACTGCACCAAAACTAAAAATTATCACTTTTCTCTGATTACCGTAATGCCCATCTATCCCTTTGAGTTGGAGAGCATGTAGTACAGCACAGTATCCTGCCATTTCATTGTTTTTGTAAAAGGTGTGTCGCCCAACTTCTCCTCTAGGACCCCATACAAACATATCTTCAAAAGCAATGAGCGTTTGTTTACGATCGATTGCAATTTGTGTCATAGCTCTTTGTTGAACACAATGTGGATAACCCCATAATGTACCCCCTTCACGTAATTCTTGTAAATCAGCGGGAATTGGTTTCGCTATGATAAGTGTATCGGAGTTTTTTAGTAGTGCAGAGCGAGAAGCCATGCCCCCTGTCATATCTGCTATCTTTGAATCATCGATACCAAAAGGTTTGCCATAACCCTCTTCAAATATCATTTGATGACGAATATTTTCTGGAATACGCATTAAATGTGCAGGATGAATAGGCATGCGTTGCTCATCTTCTTTTTTTGAAGTTCCAATGACTCCTAGTTTAAATAGACTAATAGTGTTTCCTTTATGCCATATACTTTGTCTAAAGATAAAGAATTTATAATGGACTTAATTGTCTTTATTGAACAATCTTTTGTGTAGAAACGGGGAAAAGAGAGAAGAAAAACCTGTTTGCTCGAACAACCATATGTTCATATGTCTCTCTAGTATACCCACTTTTTTCTAATTTAGGGTTTTTAGAAAATAAAAACAACAAAATCAATGTTGGTATGCTATAATCTTTCATGAAACAAAAACATTTTTTATTCACTGATGGCAGTGTTAATCCCAAACAAAATATAGGCTTTGGGGCATATCTACATGTAAAAGAAAATGACGCTTATGATGAGACTTTAAAACACAGAGTAAAAGTAAAAAGATTTGAAGATACATCATCTACCAAACTTGAATTAGAAACTTTTTTATGGGCGTTAAGTCAAATTAATCTTGATGATGAAGAGTTAGTTGTTTTTACAGATTGCCAAAATATTTTGGGTTTATTTGAAAGACGCGAGAAGTTTGAAAAAAACGACTACTTAACAAGTAAAAACAAAAAGATTGCAAACCACGAACTTTATAAAAAGTTTTACCAAGTTACAGATAAAATCAAATGTCAATTTATAAAAGTAAAAGGACATAAACCAAAAAGCGAAAAAAACAGTATAGATAAGTTTTTTACACTTGTCGATAAAGCTTCAAGAAATGCTTTGAGGGCAAATTAGCTATATTGTTTAAAATGAGACTATGTATGAAAAACTTCAAGTTGAGAATTGAGTTTACTTGTTTGTTGATTTAGATTTTCAGCTGCACTTGCTATTATATCTACTCTTCTTGCATTGCTAGAGGATATATCATTTATCTCTTCTACTTTAAGAGCTATAGTTTCTACATCTTTTCCTGTATTTTCAAAGTCATTGACAGTTTGGTCATTGGTGATGACGGCACTTTGCACTATATTGGTTGTTGCATGGATGTTTTCTTCTACTGTTTGAGAAATTTTTGCTAATTTTTGGATTTCATGAGAATTAGCATCCATTTTTGTAGATGCTATGTTTATAGATTGGATTACAACACTTATAGTTGCATCTATCTCATCTAATGACTTTTGAGTTCTCTCAGCAAGTTGTCTTACTTCATCAGCTACCACGGCAAAACCACGACCGTGTTCTCCTGCTCTTGCTGCTTCGATAGCTGCATTTAGAGCCAAAAGATTTGTCTGGTCTGAAATGTCAGATATAACTGTTAAAACAGATTTTATCTCTTGCGCATCTTTTGAGAGAGTATTCATGTTTTGAGCCATCTCTTCTTCTGCAGTTGCTGTTAATTGTACTTTTGATGCCATTGAAATGATGTTTTTTCTGGCATTAGATAAATTTTCATTTGCTTTTAAAATGTCTTTTTTACTCTCTTGGGCATTGGATATGAAGTGTATTATTTTATTTTTTACCTCTTTTGCTTGAGTATTGGCTTGCGTTACTATGGTTACTGAACTCTCCACATTTTTACCAACTTTATTTGCTGAAGCAGAAAGTTCGTGAGAGATGGAGCTGTTTTGTATAGAAGCACTTTTCGCGGTTGCGATTAGTGTTTGTAGCGTTTCTAAAAGAGTATTGAAACTATGCGCTATATGCATAATTTCTTTGGTTGTGTCTGTACTTACTTTTTGTGTTAAATCATGGTTAGAAGATATTTCAAGTATTTTTTCTTTTAGAGCGTTAATAGGGCTTATAACAGTTTTAGAAATGTATAGATAAGAAACAGCAATAACAATAAGTAGCACAAAACTCGCCGTTAAGATAAGTTTATCTCTAATTGTTTGAGGTGTTATTAAAATTTCGGCTTTAGAAATATCAGAGATAATCCCCCACTGTAAGTCTTTGCCTATTTTAATAGGAGCATAAGAGGATAAAACTAGATTGCCATCATAGTTTGTGCTCGTTTGTGTATTTGATTTGCCACTTAAAGCATTTTGGCATGCTTGTGTATCACAACTACCATTTGAAGTATTGGCAAATGAATTTAGAATGGAGTGTTTAGAATCTAAAAAACTATCACTTCTCATAAGCTTATCTTGTCCTACTAGATAATCTTCTTGGGTATCGCCATAGCCCATTTTAAACTTCATGATTTTATTTATCGTGTGGTTGTTTACTTCAAAAACTAATATGGCTATTTTTCGATTGTATTTTACAACAGGGGTTCCTATAAACATAGTAGGAGCATTTTTGTTTGGAGCATAAGGTTTCATGTCCACTATAGTTGTTCTATTGTTTTTTTTCGTTTTCAAAAAGACTTCAGCTAAACCACTTTTAGCTAGATTCCCGTTTAGTAAGTTTGCACCATAATCTGATTTTTTTTGATTTGAGTATTTTACTTGTGCGCTATTAAAATCTATGATATAAACATCTTTATATCCATAGCCTTTCACATACTGATCAAAAAACTTTTCATGCATATCAGTAGAAGATTTTACAAGAGGATTTTGGACAGGGTAAGCAGTTGCTTGATTTATTTCTACTTCTTCTTCTACTTCGCTGAGGCTATCGAGTAAATCTGCTATATGCTCACTATTTGAAAGTACTTCTATATCCGTTATGGCATCAACAAAAAAGCTTTTGATTTGCTGTGATTTACTATTTCGTGCTGATGTTAGTATGTCGTACTTTTGCTCTATAATAGCATCTGTACTTTCTTGCACAGATATGTAAGTATTGACAATAGATAAGGCAAGAAAAGATGTGATGATGATGCTTAAAACTTGTATCTTTATAGACATATTCTTCATAAAAAATCCTTTATGATCGAATTTTAGTATATGCAGATAACTTTTTGATTACATGTAAAAAATATATAAAACAAAAGACCATATAAAGAGATCTTTTGTTTTTATCAATAAAATTAATTTCGTATAATCTTTACCATTACTTTTCTAACAAAAGGGATGATAAGGAGTACGGAAGGAAAGGCTACTAACCAAGCTTTTAACCAAGCACTTAACCAAATAAATAAAAAGTTATTTATAATCCCCAGATTTATAACTACTAAAACACCAGATATAACAAAAGACATAAACATAGTAACTAGAAGGCTAAAGATATAAAACTCATATTTTTTATTTATCATTATCAAATACTTCTTTCGCTGCAAATAAAGCATTTAGAGCACATGGAAAACCGCCATATACTGACATTTGCATAATAATCTCAACAATTTCTTCTTGAGTACAACCTACATTTAATCCTGCATGAATATGAACTTTTAGTTGAGGAGTTGCATTTCCCATTACTGTGAGTGCTGCAATCGTAGCTATCTCTCTTGATTTTAAGTCCAATTTATCTCTTGTGTATATATCTCCAAAAGGGAACTCTATAAGTAGATCAGCAAACTCTGGAGCTATATCCTTTAGTGAATCGACAACTTTTTCTCCAGCTGTTCCATCTACCTCTTTTAATCTTTCCCAACCTTTTTTGTATCTTTGTGATTTCATCATTTCTCCTTTTTAAATTTGTATAGATTATAGATAAAATCATGAGATTGAGGTATAAGAAAAGAGATGTATTTTATAAGTTTTGTTCCCTATAGTGTAATGGAGTAGTTTGATAATATTTTTTGAATTGTATGATAAACCAAGAAACACTTGAATATCCACACGATGTTGCTATTTGAGATATACTTTTTTGGGTGTTTTTAAGAAGTGATATTGCAAGAGAGAGTCTTTTTTTATCTAACCACTCTTTTGGGTTTTGATTATAAAGCCTATTTATCTCTTTTCTTAGAGCTTTTGCATTAAGATGCGTTAGTTCACGCATATCTTGTACACTGTTGATGATATCAAGATTTTCTTCTAAAATATATTTGATTCTTGTAGATTTTGTGTTTATTATTTTGTTGAGAAATGCAAGAAAGAGTTGTTTATCTTTAGATAAGGTATATAAAAATATCTCTTCTGTTTTTAATTTCAATAGATCAATTTTATTTTCGAGTTGTTTTGAAAAGTACTCATTTATATTTGATACACATGAGTCTATAAAGATATCTCGCTTTATATTTAGTGTTGATTCTTGTAGGTTTGTATTTACATGTATATTGTATTTTTTTATAAAATTTAAAACAAAATCATCATCAAAGGAGATTATAATAGACTCAAACCCATCTCTTTCACCTACTATTTCACTCATAAAGTAATTTCCCTGAGCTAGGTACAATATATCATTGGTATCAATAGTCATATCTTCGTTTTCCAAATGTAATATCTTACTTCCATTTATCAAAAAAATCAAAATATGCGTACTATTTCGTAAATGCAGTGTATCTTTTTTTAATAAAGAGGATTTAGAAGCAAGAAATTTATCATCATGTTCAATCTCGTATAGTTCTTGGTTTTCAAGGATATAGTTTGGTATTTTTCTTATCATTATCTTTTTATCTATCTTTTCCTTTTCTTAGTTCAAATAAATCTGTTCTTCTATCTTTGAGATTTCGTACGCTTCCAAATTCGTTTAGTTCGCGTAATAGATCAATATCTACATCTGCAATAAGAACCATTTCCGTATTTGGTGTGGCTTCTGCTTTTACACCGTTTGTAGGGAAAGAAAAATCACATGGGGTAAAAACTACTGATTGAGCAAACTGCATATCCATATTGTGAACATTTGGCAAGTTCCCTACACTTCCTGCTAAAGCAACATAGCACTCATTTTCAATTGCTCTTGCTTGTGAACAGTGCCTTACTCTAGAGTAACCATTTTGTGTATCGGTTAAAAAAGGAACAAAAAGTATATCCATACCTTCAGCAGATAAAAGACGGCTTAGCTCTGGAAATTCTGAATCATAACAGATGAGTATACCTATTTTCCCGCAGTCGGTATCAAAAGTTTTTATATCTTTCCCACCTTGCATGCCCCATACTTTTGTTTCATCAGGGGTTACATGTATCTTTTCATATCTCTCAATTGTCCCATCTCTCTTGCATAAATAACCTACATTGTATAAATGCCCATCTTTTATCTCTGGCATGCTTCCTGATATGATGTTGATATTGTAAGAGATAGCAAATTCAGAAAACTTTTGCACAATTGGCTCTGTATGTTTTGCCAATTCTCTAATAGCTTCAGGCTCCGAGAGGTGATTGTTTTCAGCCATAAGAGGGGCATTAAAAAACTCTGGAAATAGTGCAAAATCTGAGCGATAACCTGATAGTGTATCTATAAAATACTCAGCTTGTTGGATTAGATCTTCTAGTTTTTTATAAGGTCTCATTTGCCATTGTACTAAACCTAATCTAACAACTTTTTTTTGTGTAGTAGCTTCTTTATTAGGTTTTTCATAGTAGATATTGTTCCATATTAAAAGAACTGCATATTCGCCAGATTCATTATCACCCTCAAGGTATCCTTTTATGATTTTTGCAGGATGAAAATCATTGGAGATTTGAAAATTTAGTACAGGATCATTTATCTCTTTTCTTTTTACTTTTTCTATGTACTCTTTTGGAGATATATCCTTTTCATATTTGTGGTAGTTTGGAATTCTTCCTCCAAAAGTTATACCTTTAAGATTAAGTCTTTCACATAACTCTTTTCTATAGTCATATAAACGGCGTCCAAGTCTCATCCCTCTAAATTCTGGTTTAATAAAAACATCTATACCATAGAGCATATCTCCTTGGTTTGAGTGTGAGTTGAAAGTGTAATTTTGTGTTATATTTTGATAAGTATGTTTATCTGAAAATTTATCATAATCTACTATAATAGACAGAGCACACCCTGCAATTTCACCATTGATTTTGATGACGATTTGACCTTCAGGAAATTTTTCTATAAGAGCCTTGATTTGATGTTTTTGCCAGTATGCGTCTGGGAGGTTTTCGTAGACGATTATCATAGCTTTTTTTAGCTCTTCATAATCACTTATTTTTAAAAATACTAACTCTATATTTTCTTGTATATTTTCTTCCATTTTTTCTCCCATGATAACTATTTAGCTAAATAGTTAAGACGCAATTATATCTATTTTTAAAGATAAAAGTTTTAAGGCAGCATGATTTTAAACTATTTTTGTCTCTATCTTTTACCATTTATGTTTTGGTGGTGTATACTCTTTTATAGCCTTCAATAGTTCTTCTTGATTGTCAGTTTTAATCAACATATCTGAGTGTTCTTGTTTCAAAAATTTTGAATCACACATATGATCTATCATCTCAAACAACTTATCATAAAATCCATTTACATTAAAAAAAGCACAAGGTTTATCGTGAAAACCAAGCTGTGCCCAAGTCCAAACTTCAAAGATTTCTTCTAGCGTCCCAGCCCCACCAGGAAGTACAACAAAAGCATCAGCAAGTTCTGCCATAGCAGCTTTTCTCTCATGCATAGTTTCAACTATTTTTAAATCAGTTATACCTGTATGAGCTAACTCTTTGTCTTTTAGTTTTTCAGGTATTACTCCATAAACTTTTCCACCATTATCCATGACAGTGTCCGCAATTACGCCCATAAGTCCAGCATTTCCACCACCGTAAACTACATCTATACTGTTTTTAGCAAAAAACTTACCAAGCTTCTTAGTAGCATTTATATATTCTATATGATTTCCTAAACTAGAGCCACAAAAAACTGCGATTTTCATTATGATATTTCCTTGTATGTAACTGAAATGAAGATTGTATCTAAAGATAGCTATATATAAGAAGAGATTTAGAAATTTGACTTAGTTGTTGCTTGTAACAGCAACTTTTATACCAAAACCGATCAATACACTTCCTACAACTTTTTCTATCTTTTTCTTATGAACATTGAACTTTTTCACAAGTGATTGATGGCTAAAAAACATAGAAACCATACTAAACCATACAATATGAGCTAAAGAGATTATCAATCCGTAGATTAATTGAACCCAGATAGGAGTTGTTGGATTTACTATTTGAGTAAAAATACTAAGAAAAAATAGAGTAGTTTTTGGGTTCAATACATTTGTAATGAAACCAAGCTTTAGTGCACTAAACTCAGACAATTTAGGAGCTTGGATGTTTTTTTGTGTTTCATGAGCATCTTTAGCTGTAAAAGTTTTGTAACCAATATAAATCAAATAAGCAGCACCCAAATATTTTATTATTGAAAACAGTACTATAGAGTTAGAGATGATAATAGCTAAACCAGCAATCGAGTAAGCAACATGAACCCAAATAGCCAAGCCAATACCTACAGATGAGTATAGACCTGATTTTCTACCATGAAACATACTATTTCTTGTAATCATGACAAAATCTGCTCCAGGGCTAACGACCATAAAAATAGCGATGATACTAACTGAGATGAGTTCTGGTAGATAATTTAAGATGTCCATAGATAAATTCCTTCTAAATATTGATGATATTGTATCTTCAAATCTCTTAAAATTATTATACATTTCTCAACTAAATCATTTTTTACATGTAAACATTTCAAAATGAAATATAATTCAACTTTCTTTACATGTAAGGGTAAAATCTTATTATGAAAATTTCTATTTACGATAAACTATCTATTCTTTCTGATTCGGCTAAGTATGATGTCTCTTGTTCTTCTAGTGGAGTTGAAGAACAAAAAAAGTACGGTGGCATTGGGGCAACTGAGAACAGTGGTATCTGTCATACCTTTACAAGTGATGGGCGCTGCGTTTCACTGTTGAAAGTCTTGTTTACTAACTCTTGTATGTATGACTGTGCGTATTGCATAAACCGAGTGAGCAACGATACCAAAAGAGTTGCTTTTAAACCTCGTGAGTTGGCTGATTTGACAATCAACTTTTACAAAAGAAACTATATAGAGGGACTATTTTTAAGCTCAGGCATCATAAAAAATGAAGATCATACGATGGAGCTTCTTATAAATACTCTGAAAATTTTGAGATATGAGTATGGTTTTGATGGTTATATTCATCTAAAACTAATACCAGGAGCGAGTAAGGAGCTTATAGAAGTCGCATGTGCGCTTGCAAGTCGAGTAAGTTCAAACATAGAACTCCCTTCAAGTAAAGGACTCAAACTCCTAGCACCCCAAAAAACAAAAAATCAACTCTTAGAGCCTCTAAAACAAGCAAGAGATATAACCCTAGAGAAATCTTCTAAACCAATCCCCATGAGCACACAGATGATAGTAGGAGC
>Ga0193951_1001551_pt1 | contig 10203 bp, 25 predicted proteins | sample BB_2_MG_FD_140370 | JGI IMG/M metagenome (GOLD analysis project Ga0193951, IMG submission 140370) | Microbial mat bacterial communities from the Broadkill River, Lewes, Delaware, United States - BB_2_MG | ecosystem: Environmental > Aquatic > Freshwater > River > Microbial mats | place: USA... | reverse complement strand
ATTTAATCAAGAGTTACAAGATGGTTGTAAATACGATAAAGGTAAAGCAAGATGGAGTCTAATCCCCCTTGATGTTATTCAAGGTGCTGCTGATGTATTTACGTTTGGTGCTAATAAATACAGTGATTACGGTTGGCAACAAGGTGTATTAGAAAGACCTGATAAATACATATCCGCTTTGATGAGACATATTACAGAATATCAATCAGGGCAAAGAATTGATGAAGATTCAGGAATGCCCACAATGGACCATATTTTATGCAACTGTATTATATTAGGCTGGTACGATAAACATAAAACTGTGGATTACTTTAAAGAGGTACACCAAGAAAATGAATTGGTTTAAAAAAGAAAAAAAAGAAAAGATGTTAGGGAACTACGTAAAATATAGTTTAGATACTGCAAAACATAACCCTGATATGATTTTTAGGGAGTACGATAGAATATTGACAGAGAAGTTAAAAAACATTTCAGAAGCTCTAAACCCTGACTACTGTACATATTTAGATAATGTCTGTGACACAGTTGACATTAAAACAAATTTATACGAACAAGGCACTGTTAGCGTAAGTGTTTCGTATAAAAAAGGCAAAGATTTACTAAAATTTTTAGATAATTACAAGATTGAACAACTTTTTGATAATTATTTAAAATACAAAGAAATTAAAAAAGAGAGAGAAGTTTTTAGAAAGAAATATGCAAAATGGTAACGTTAATTAAATTTACAGGAACAAATTGCTTAGGTTGTGAAAGGCTAAGTAAAGTATTAAGTGAGACAAAGCATAACTTTGAAGTTGTGGAATATAACATTGAATCAGATGAAGGTCAAGACGTAGCTATTCAATACCAAGTTATGACTGTACCTACGTTGATTAAAATCGAAGATGGAGAAGAAACTGATAGAATGATGGGTTTTAATTTGCCTGACTTTAGGAGGATTATGAAATGAGTGAAACAGAATGTCATCAAGGAGTTTTAAGAGATATTACAGATGTTAATATCTCATTGGAAGAACACGCTAAAAAAATATTAAATGATAAAGGTAAAACAGAATTAAATATTTATAACGATACTTGGATAGACCAATTTATCGAGGAGCAATATAGAGAATATGATTATATTATCATTAATAACAAAATGTATAAATTTATTAAACATCAAGAGTTTGACCCTGAATCAATAAATTTTAGTGAAAAGTTAGGTAATGGAGACATAGAATTTATGGTGTCTTTTTACAACGGAGGGTGTAGTTTCGATGAAGCTTTGGAGGAATTAATACAATGAGTCCAGAAACAAGAGAATTACCTCCTAATCAAATCAGAGCTATTTATGATAACATCAGAACAGTTCAAAATAAATACGAACAAAGGTTAATCACATTACAATCTCACGATGGTGTATTTGATAACGAGTGCGAATCAGATAAACATCATATTGAATTAAAAATCTTAGATGATATTTGTATGAGATTAGATGAACTGTCAGATGACTTTTTCAGAGGTATGTAAATGAAATTATTTATATTATACGGAACAGCTTCAGGATATGATACCTTTGATAGTTGTATTGTGTGTGCTGAGAATGAAGAAGAAGCAAAAAATATTAATCCAATGTATGGTGAAAAATGGGTTTATTGGTGTGAGTGCGAATGGGCTAAATCTCCTGAAGATGTTACAGTAGAATATATTGGAGAAGCTGATGAAAATATAGAAAAAGGAGTAGTTTTAGCTTCATATAATGCAGGATAATGGATTTAAAACAAATAATCTCATCAAAAACTGGACTTACTTATAAATACAACACTTCAGATAAACTTCGAGGTGCAAGTATATTAGAACCTCAAGGAGATGTGTTTAAAGATGTTGTTAGTTTGGATTTTAGAAGTTTTTATCCAAGTATTATCGTTAGTTATGATATATTTGGACCTGAAATGAGTAAATGGTTAATTGAAATGTTTTACAAGAAGCAACAAGGAAACAAAGATGCAAAATTAGCTATGAATAGTATCTACGGGATGATGAAACACTTTGATATAAATAAAGCTCAGAAAGTAACTCAGATTGGACGAGAATGGATTAGAGAATTAAGAGATTATCTGAAATCTATAGGATTTAATGTTATTTATTCTCATACTGATAGCGTAATGGTTTGTGATGTTAACGGAGACTTTCTTAATAAAGCTGTAGAAAAATACAACGAAATAAGATTAAGAATGATGAAATCTGATAATATAATCATCGGTGTTGAGATTGAAAACAAATTCAAATACATTTATTTCAAGAAGACTTTAGATAACACTTTTGCAAAGAATACATATATTGGAGTTAATCACGATGATTCTTGGGTAATGAAAGGTAATTGGAAACCTACTCTTGAAGAAATAAAACATATAGATTTTGTAAAATATATGTTATCAAGAGGAAAGTATATAGTAACATCAAAAGATTTACAAGAATATATATGCACATATACTAATTCTACTGATAAAATCGAAAGCTTTATAAATCTAGAAGATATGAATATACTTAGTGTTGAAAGAAACACGATTCACCTTGACTAGATGTGGTGTTAAAAGGATTGAACAACCTTAGCTATCTTGAATGTAAAAGTTCTTGATGGCTTTTCATAATATAAAGAGTCTGACGTTTAGTCAGAGATAACAATAAAATGGAAACAAAAAAAGAATTACAAATAAAATTACAAGAAACTGAGGAAGAATTGTTAGAAATGACTGATTTGGTAAAAAAAAATAATTATGATTGGGCGATTGAATATACTAGGTTGAATCATTTTTGGTGTTTATTGTCAATCATTGTCTCAGTAACAGCAGCGATTGTTGGATTTATTCTAGGGGGCTTATAAAATGGCAAGAATAGATAAATACGCATTCGGAGCTACAGTAGGTAGTGTAACAAAGACATTAATGGAAGCTGATAGAGAAGCTTATCTTAAAGGAGAACTTAACGAAGAAGCAATTGCTTTGATTAAACAGAACTTAATTATTCAACAATTAGCTATTACAGCAGTTAGTGAAGATGCTTTCTTAGGAGAGAAATTAGATGCTACATTGAAATATCCTTAAAATGAAGTATGTGACAAACTCTAATAGATATACTGTAGATAAATCTGGAAATGTTTATTGTAATAAGAATAAGAAGTATTTAAAAAGCACAATAAATTCACAAGGATATGTTACTGTTTCATTATTTATAAATAATAAATGGAAGTGTTTATATGTTCATAGATTGGTTGCAGAAGCATTTATTCCAAATCCTGAAAATAAATTAACTGTGAATCACAGAAACGGTATAAAAACGGATAACAATTTAAATAACTTAGAATGGAATACTTATTCAGAGAATCATAAACACGCATATAGAAAATTAAAACGTATCCCGTCTAAAGCAATGTTAGGAGTATTAGGGAAAGATAATAAATTAAGTAAAAAAGTTAATCAATATACTAAAGAAGGTAGCTTTATCAAAACTTGGGATTGTATTAGAGACGTCGAAAGAAATCTAGGAATTAATAATTCACATATAGTACAAGTTTGTAAAGGTAAAATGTCTAGTATTGGTGGATTTAAATGGGAGTATGCTTAAAAATGAGAGAGATTAAATTTAGAGCTTGGAATAAAGCATTAAAAAGTTTTGAATATTTTAATTTAGATAAATTAAGAACACATAAATATTATATTCATTTAGAAGAAGTTAGTGAATTTACTGGATTAAAAGATAAGAATGGTAAAGAAATTTACGAAGGAGATATTGTAAGATATTATGAAGGTTATTTAATTATGTCTGAAGATATGCCTTTAGATTACGATGACAGGGAATGGGATAAACCTATTATAGTTGAATTTTCCAATGGAAAATATAATTTTGATTGGAGTAGAATAAGGTTAGAAGTAATAGGAAATATTTACGAAAACAGTGATTTACTAAATCACGAAAAGAGTCCTGAATTATTGGAGAAATAAATGGAATTAGAATTAGAAACTGAATTTGTAATGGAACTATATTTAATGTATCAGGCTAAATTCAATAAAGACAAAAGATTAATGCAAAAGAACGAAGTAGTTTGTGGCAAGGCTAAGAACACAAAAACATCAAGAAAATTTAATAAAACAAGAGACAACTATTGTAAATTTCATAGGGAATTAATCAATAGAAGAGTTTTAGAAGTAAGTAGTGGCAGTAAAAGGCTAATGAAGGAATACATGCCTAGGCAGGAGTACTTAAACACCCTTAAAGAATCTGCAAGAAGAGGAAATAAAAATGAACAAATTAGAATTTAACGAAGAATTACATAACTCTGAATTGGAGTTCGATGCAGTGGAACATGAATACAAATGTAACGGCAAGAAACTGATTTCTGTTACACAAGTTATCAATAGATATACTGAAGACTTCAATGCAGATAAAGTTATTGATAAAATGTTTGAGAAAAGTGTCTCAGATGAGCTTTATATAGGTCCTAAAAGAGAGATTATTGGTATGACTAAACAACAAATCAAAGACCAATGGGAATGTAATAGAATTGCTAAGTCTGCTTATGGGACATTTATTCATAACGAAGCGGAGGATATTGGAAATGGTAAAGATAAAGGCATTAAAATACCTGAACTTAATCAAGTAAGAAAGTTCTTTAAGACAGAAGGATTTGAAATAGTTGAACAAGAATTACAACTATACAGTGAAGAATTAGGTATTGCAGGAACAGTAGATTTATTACTTAAAAAAGACGATAAACTATATATTTACGACTTCAAGACTAATATCAATAAGGATTTAAGCCAAAGAGAACCTCAATTCAATAAGTATTTAAAAGAACCTATAAGTAATATACCTGCTACAGAATACTGGAAATATAGCCTTCAAATGAGTATTTATAGATATTTATTCACTTTTGAACCTAGATATAGAAAATACGGAGACTATGAGTTTGGAGAAAGTGCGATATTACATTTGATAGGAAATATTAATGATTTAAAAGATAAATTCGGAAGAAGGACTATTTATCCCGAAATGAAAAGATGCAACTATAAAATTATCAATACTCCATACATGAAGATGGAAACAGAATCAATTATTAAAGACCTTAATAAAAAACGATAGATTTATAAATATAGAGCTCTTATAATATATTATTATGTTAACTTCAATAAAATATAATGAACATTATTTAATAGATAAAGAAGGCAATATTTATTCAAATTATATCAATAAATATTTGAAACCTTATACCAATAAACACGGTTATAAGGCAATTAAAATAAAAATAGGCGATGAAGTAAAACATAAATATATTCATAGGTTGGTTGCTGAAACGTTTATTATAAAACATGTAGACAAAACTGAAGTAAATCATATAGATGGTAATAAATTAAATAATAATGTCGAAAACTTAGAGTGGTGTACTAGGAGTGAGAACCTTAAACATATGTTTAAAGTATGTGGAAGGAAGCCTAATATGCCTATGAAAGGTAAATTTGGTAAAGAAAATCCTTGTAGTATTAAAGTTTGGCAGAAAGATTTAGAAGGAAATAAAATCAAACTTTGGCATGGAATTCGTGAAGCTGCTAGACAATTAAACTTAAATCAAAGCAATATTGGGGCTTGTTGCAAGAAAAAATATGGTTATAAATCAATTGGAGGATTTAAATGGGAATATGCAACTGAAAACTAAAGATATTCCTTTGATTAAAGATAAATTACTCAAAAAACAGAAAGGATTATGTTTGATATGTAAAAGGAATCTTTATGATTTGCCTTCAAGAGATGTATGTCTTGACCACAATCACGAGACTTGGATGGTTAGAGGAGTACTTTGCAGACAATGTAATATCCTTGAATCAAAAATAAAGAGAACTTGGATTAGAACTGGTGCAAGGAACAAAGGTATTGATTTTATTGATTTACTTAAAGGATTGATAAGATTCCAAAAAGTAAAAGATACTAAATACATTTACCCTCCTAAACCTAAGAAAAGAAGAAAATCTAAAAAGAAATCGAAAGGTTTATAAATACAGAAAAACTATAAGAAATATGGCATCAACACCACAAGAAATGATACAAGAAAGTTTATGGGAAGAGTTCGAACAATCAATGACTCCTCAAGAGATGTTAGACCAATGGAATCAAGAAGAGCAAACAGAATACTGTTTTAATTCGATGAATGAAATAGATATAGAAAACTTCGAAGAGTTCAGGAGAAGTTTATTTGAAGAATACAAAGAAATGAGGTTAGAATAATGGAAAATATAGACAAATATAATTTAGAAATATTAAGGTTTAACGATTTTGACCCTTCATATCACTATGAAGATTGTATAAGAATTCAAGATATATTAAAAAAAAGACGTAAATATATGTCATTATCAGACATACAAAATTTATGGATTAAACATAGTGATAATCAGTGTGCAGGATGGTTAAATTTACCTAAAGATGATGATGAAATATATACTATAGTGTTTTATATGTCAAAAAATGATTCCAGATAAATATCAAGATGCTTATTTAGTATTTCACGCTATATTAGAGCTAGGTGGAAAAGATATTAATCAAAGACTTAAAACATACAGAGAATCTCTTGATGAGAAATACGGTAAAAGGTTTATGGAGAGTCTTTGGGACAGATTTGTAACAGAATATGGGAGATAAATAAAAAATGGATAAAATGTTTGATAAAGTAGTAGTTATAGATAATAATACTATTTTAGACATGTTAAAAGAAACAAAAAAAGAAAGATATAGATATTTATATATTGTTCAATATATATCTTCAGATTTTGATAGTGATGGTGAAGCTTCAATTATTAATGCTTTAAAATTTTATAAAGGAAATCATATAGCTGAATTTAGTTCTTGCGAAAAAGGGATTTTATATGATTTAAATGAAATAATATTATTATAAAGTGGATAGAATCTTAGAGAAAGAAGGAGTTTTGTATTTAAATAGCAAAGACTATTTCTCTAGTGATTGGAGACTTAAAAAAGATTGTGAAGTTTATAGCAATAGAAGACTAACAAAAGAAGAAATAGTGTTAGATTTTGATAAACTTAAAGATTTCATTCTTGATAAATGTAAAATTATTGAGTTTTTTGCGACTAGAAACTTTAAATTCTGGTTATATCAAAGTTCAAATACCGGATTACATCTTCATTTTTTTGCTAAAAACGTTAAAAACAAATACCATAAAAAGAGATTGATTGAGATTATTGAGAAAAAGATTAATCTTGAGATAGATAAAGGTCCAGTTATGAGAAATTGGATTAGAGCAGATATGACTCCTCATCCACGAAAAGGTTATTATAAACACCTTATCTACACAAATGTTAGCGAATCAGACTGTATTCATAGACTTTTTTATGTTAATGAGTTAGATTACTCTACGAGGCAAAAAGTCTTCTCTGTGTCAACGACAGGAGTTCCAAAAGGGTTAAAAAAAGATTTAGATAACCCAAAAACTATACAAATAATGGAGACTAGAAAATTTATAGATGGAAGAAAGCAAATCTTGTTCTGTTTAGCTAGTTTTTATAAAAAGAAATTAGGTAGCACAAAAACATACGAAAAATTAAGAGAATGGTGTGACTTTCAAAGCTATAATATTCCTGATAGCCATCTAAGAGCTACTATTAAGTCTTCAAGAGGAATTGTGAGAGAAAGTTTTAGGTCTAAATTACTGCAAAGTTTAGGTATAAATGAAGATTTTGTTGCAAAAGCTGAAACTGTTAAGGCTGATTGTGATGGGTTTTAATGAACGGAAGGTTTATAACACCTAATAAACCGCAAGGTTTATAAATATAGAAATTTTAATACTATTATGAAGATTGGATTTGATATGGATGATGTATTGATAGAGTTTCTTGGTGGGTACACTGAGTTTATGAATAAAAAGTTAAACAGCAGTTATTCATTAGAAGATATAAAAGATTACGACTTAACTAAATTATTTGGGTACTCAAAGCAAAATATGCTTGATTCGTTTGATGAATATTACGAAATAGAACAACATACAGTAATCCCTGATGCAGTTAAATGCGTTAGGTCTTTACACGAACAAGGTAATGAATTATATATAGTAACATTAAGACCTTTACATCAAAGAGAATTAATCAAAAATATGATTACAATAAACTACGGTGATGTATTCACTGACTTTATGGTTAATTGTACTAATAAAGGTTTAGCGTGTAAAGCACTTGGTATACAAGCCTTTGTGGATGACGCGGTTCATAACGTTGAGTCCGTATCAAAGCAGGGTATTAGTACTTATCTAAGGGATAGACCTTGGAATAAAAGACTGCAAACACATAGCATTAGGTTCGATAGTTATTCTGATTTAGAATATATATTGTCAGAAGAGAGTTACGAACAATATTTAAAGGAGAGTTTAAAATAAAAATGGAAAATAGAAAAAATATATTAACAGTAGAAAGAAGTTTAGAGAATCTTATTGCAAGACATAAGAAATGGATGGGTGAAGTATTAGTAGAATCAGCAGTAGCAGACCAAGCTTGTAGGTATATAGAATCAGATTTTGTTGAAATGGCTAAATACGCATCAGCATTAGAAAAGTGGGAACCTAGTCAAGCTTATGATTTAAGTGGAGTAAAAAGATTATTCCCAGCTAATAATAATGATAGAAGGGTTAATTTAAGAGAAACTGGTGTTAAATTAAGGTATCAAGGAATTGTAAGAGGTATTTGTGATGCTGTTGAGGAGATGTATCATAATAAATAGAAATGAATAGAAAAATAAAATTTAGAATTAGAGCAAGAGATGATAATGGTAGTATATTTTATTATTATATGAATATAGATAAACTTCTTGATTTATCTCAATCAGTCAATGATGGAGCTTATCATAGTATTTTATCTAGAGATTTATTCACTGGTTTAAAAGATAAGAATGGCAAAGAGATTTACGAGGGAGATATTATGTTTGAAAAAGGATGTTGGACTCAAGGAAATAAATACTATAATCACGAAGGACAATTTCATATTGTTAAAGTAGAAACTTTAAGTTACGGAGATGAATTTGGAGTTATAGATGCATTAGGATATAATAAAGAATATAAAGATATGGAAATAATTGGAAATATTTATAAAAACAGTGATTTGTTAAATCAAGAAGAGAGTCCTGAATTATTGGAAGAAAATGAAAAAGAGAATACTAGAAGATAAATTAAGATATTTATACATGACTAATTATAATGGCGAATCAATGTATGATATACAAGTAGATGAAGGCATGTATTGGAGAAGTACAGGAATTTATGTTCCTAACGATAACAAGCTTACAAGTTCAAGTAGATACGATAATAAACTAATCAACGGAGAATTAAGAGTGTATAAATTAAAAAATGAAACCTAAATTTTTACAACACAAACAACAAGGAGAACATCAAGACTATATCGAAATAGATGCAGAATACGAGTCAATACCAGATACAAGCGAATGGGAAGAAGAATGAAATTAGATTACGAAGTTAACACAAAATTAATGAAAAAGCTAGGAATTTCAATGGACAAAAAACCAGAAATAAAGGCAATGTATCAAGAGAGAGAAAGACTTAGAAAAGAGCTAGAAGTATGTACTATTGAAGAGGATGCGAAACAGTTATTTAAAGCATTCACTCAAAATGAATACTCTTTACAACGAATTTGGGGATTCGAAGAAGATTGGAGGTATCATAAAGGTTATGAATTAAATTGGTGTACTTGTCCTGTTCTTGATAACGACGATTATAATGAACATATACATTATACTTTAGATTGTCCTTTACATAAAGATTTATTAAATATTGATTGGGGCTTAGATAAATAATAGTTTCGCCCTTTAATGTGATACAATATTTCACATAAGCGAAACCTTTATAAATATAGAAATCCTATATATTATTAAGTGAGTTGGTAACTGGTGTTACTTATGACTTTCGAGATGCTGCATAGAAACGAAAAAACTACTGTCACTGGGTTCGCAAGACTGAAACTTTAGATTGGTTGTTCGATTCAACCCTCACTTATTAATGGCTCGATAAGACAATCAGGTTAGTCTTACGTACTTATATTACGTCGGTTATAGGTTCAAATCCTATTCGAGTCACTTTTATGCCTAAGTGCCGTAATCAGGTTATCGGAACGAGCTGCTATCTCGTCTAACTTAAATGTTATACAGGTTCAAATCCTGTCT
>Ga0193951_1001550_pt1 | contig 10206 bp, 7 predicted proteins | sample BB_2_MG_FD_140370 | JGI IMG/M metagenome (GOLD analysis project Ga0193951, IMG submission 140370) | Microbial mat bacterial communities from the Broadkill River, Lewes, Delaware, United States - BB_2_MG | ecosystem: Environmental > Aquatic > Freshwater > River > Microbial mats | place: USA... | reverse complement strand
TTAAATTAGTAACAAGTGAAGCTACAACAAGCAAGCATGTTGGTTGGGAAATATTTGAAAAATCTTCATTAGGTACTACTAATTTTGAAAATAAAGTTAAGTATTTAAGAGCTTTAGAAGGTGAATTATCGAGATCACTTGAAGCACTTTCTGGGATATTAAGAGCAAATGTTAAAGTTGCAATTCCAAAGGATACAATTTTTACAGAGAGAAAAACAGATCCAACAGCATCAATTATGGTTTCATTAAAACCAGGTGTTTTTTTGACACAAAAACAAATTAATGGTATCAAAAATTTTGTTGCATCAGCAGTTCCAAATTTAAAAGAAGAAAATATTCAATTAATTGATCAAGATGGATCATTATTAGAAATGTCTATTGATGATTTAAATAATCAAAAATCAGTGTCACAAAATAAATATAAAGATAAAGTTGAAGAAGATTATGAGAAAAAAATTGTTGCACTATTAGAGCCTTTTGTAGGAATTGGAAGAGTTGTTGCAAAAGTAACTGTTTCATTAGATTTTATGAAAAGAGATGTTGAAGAAGAAATTTATGATCCAGAAGGAACAATAAGATCTCAGCAAGTAATAGAAAATACTGCAAAATCACAAGGTATGGGTGGAAATACAGGTGGAGTTGCAGGTGTTGATAACAATATTCAAGAGCCAGCAGGAGCTAATGGAGGAGCAAATATTGCATCTAATAGTGAAGGCACAAATACTGTAACTAATTATGAGATATCTAAGAAAGTAATTAAGCAAAAAGATAATAACTATACTAATGTAAAAAGAATAACTGCAGCTGTAACTTTTGACTCTACAGTTTTAAAAGATATAGAAAATAAAGAAGAATTTTTAAAATCACTTGAATCTGTTGTTGAAGATACTATTGGCTTTGATAAAGCAAGGGGTGATAAAATAACTGTAAAAGATTTCAAATTTATTGGTGTTAAAGCATTAGGTGAAGTAAATCAAACAGTGGATGCTAATGGGAACGTTATTTCTGGAAATGCTGATGAATCAGTTGATACAATATCAATGATAAAATCAATATTAAAAGATTTTAGTGAGTATTTCCAATATTTGATTGCTGCAATATTATTATTTGTATTTTATAAAAAATTTATCGTAAATCATGAGGTTGTAATTCTTGGAGATAAAACTAAAAATGGTGGCTTAAATGGTGCTAATAGTGATAATTTAGTTGAAGATATGTTAACTGATTATGAGAATGAATTTGATATGCAAACGGCCCAAGGCCGATTAAAGTCAAAAGTTAAAAGTCAGATTTTGAATAACATAGATGGGTTAGATGAAGAATCTGCAGCTAGATATGAAGTTTTTATAGAAGAGCTTGATAAAGAAATAAATAGTAATCCAGCAGAAATAGCAAAAATGATAGATTTGTTATTATCTGAGGGAAACAAAAACTTTAAATAAAGGTTGTAGATAATGGCAGAAAATATTCCACCTAGTGAAGTTTTAAAAGGAATGTCAATGATGGACAAAGTCGCAAGATTTTTTGTTCTTATTGGAGAAGAATCAACTGTTAAGATCTTTCAATATCTTCCTAAAAATATGGTAGAAGATATTTCCACAGCTATTACACAAATAAACTCAATTGATAAAGAAGTTTCTCTAGCTATTTTAGAAGAGTTTCATTTATATACTAGATCAAAAAGTTTTATTAGTGCTGGTGGTTTTGATTATGCTAGAGATATTTTGTATAAATCATTAGGAAAAGGTGAAGCAGATGAAGTTCTTGCTAAACTTTCTAGATTAAAACTAGCTTCTCAATCTTTCTCTTATTTAGATGCGATTAATCCTAAACAATTAAGTGATTTTATTAAGGATGAATCACCTCATACTATTGCAGTAATCTTATCTCATATGAATCCAAATAAATCAGCAGAAGTTTTAATGCAACTTGATGAGGAGATTAGGGTTAAAGTTACTATGCAAATAGCAACAATAAAGGATGTTTCACCTGATGTTGTAAGAACAATTTCTGTAGTATTAGAGAAGAAATTAGAATCTTTATTATCTTCAATTGTGGATGTTGGTGGTGTTAAGGTTGTTGCAGACATGTTGAATAAATTAGGACCTAAATCTCAAGATATTCTTAAAAACATCAATGGAATTGATACATCTTTAGCAACTAAAATTAAAGAAAATATGTTTGTATTTGAAGATCTATTAAATTTAGATACTGAGTATGTAATGAAAATTTTGCAAAATGTTGACACGGCAGATGTTGTAGTGGCTATGAAAAATGCTACGGATGAAGATATGGAAAAAATTACAAGTGCAATGAGTCAGAGAGCAAGAGATAGATTTAAAGAAGAGTTTGAAATGTTAAATAAAGTTAAAATTAAAGACATTGAAGCAGCTCAAAGAAAGATGTTAGATGTTGCACAAAAAATGATTGAAGATGGAATTATAGATCGAGAGGTTGAATAATGGCTGATAATGTATATTCAACAGCAAAAGTATTAAATAAAAATAGTAGTAGTGAAAAATATGAGCTTGGAACATTTATAAATAACCAGAATACTGATGATATTAAAACAAATACAGTTTTAGATGATAGAGAAATAAATGGGAAAACGGATCCTGTTTTAACTGAAATAAGAAATTTAAGTTTAAAGTTAAATGATATTGCTCAAAAAGTTTCTAGTATAGAAAATGATGGTATTAAAGGAAAGGATATTGATGCTCAAGTTATTCAAGCAATAAAAGATTTGAAGCATTATGCCGCTTTTTTTGAGCAAGCAACTTTTCAAATGGAGACGAAATTACTTAAAACTTCAATATCAATTGCACAAAAAATAATTAATATTGAAGTTGGAGAAAACTCAGCAAAAATTGCTAAACAAACCATAACTCATCTTTTAGAAAAAATAAAAACTGCCTCTAAAGTTAAAATTCATTTAAATCCTAAAGATTATGAAATATTAAAAAATCAATTAGCACTTGAGCCTTTTATTGAATTGCATCAAGATGCAAACGTTACAGCTGGTGGAGTAGTTATTGCTAGTGATTTAGGAAATTTTGATGGGAATATTGAAGCAAAGGTTTCTTCTATGTTAGAAACGCTTGATACTGTCATATAATTAAATAATATTCTTTTATCCTATTTTCTATAACTTTGTGATATAATAATTAAAATCAAGAATTAAAGTGTACCTATGGAAATTAGTGAAAGAGATTATGACTTATTAGTTGATACGGAAATTACAGTTGATGTTATGTTAGGAAATACCAGCATTACAATATCTGATTTTTTAAAACTAAGTGATGGAGATATAATTTCTTTAAATAAACCTGCTGGAAGTGGCGGTGATATATATGTTAATTCAAGGATTATTGGTACGGGTGATATTATTGTAATTGAAGATAAATTAGCCGTTAGGGTACAAGATACTAAAGATTCTGACAATGTTGTTAGATATTTCTTTGAAGAAAATATGATTTAGGAGATTATTATGGCTGATTCAATTCAAGTAAATTCAAATACTGGAGTAGATGGTAACTCGTATACAAGTTCTATAAGTAATGACCAATTAACAAATGAAGACTTTTTGAACCTAATGATACAAGAACTAAAGCTTCAAGATCCAACTAAGCCTATGGATTCTGCACAAATGCTTTCAACGCAAATGCAAATGTCAACGATTGATACAAATTTAAAAATGGTTCAATCAATGAGTTCATTAGAAAACTCAATTGCAAATATGACTCTTTCAAATGCGATGAATTTCATGAATAAAAAAGTTGATGCGGTTGTTGATATGCCTGTAATAAATGAAAATGGTGAAACTTTAAAAGATAGTGATGGAAATACAATAACAGAAAAAGTTAGAGCTTCTTTTCATATCAATACTGTAAAAGTTGAAGACGGAGTTACGTATTTAGAAAGTAGTGAATTACTAGCATTTAAAGATAGAGCTTACGATGGAGAAACTGGCAAAGTAATTGCTTATGATTTTAAAACTGGACAAGTTAAAAACCCTGATGGAACATTAAGTAATTATTTTATTAAACTTAACGAAGATGGTATGTTTGAAAGAGATACTTCTGGGAATCTTATTGTTACTGATGAAGATGGGAATATTAAAAATCCTAAATATACATCTTCTGAAGATAATGAAAGTTATTATAAGTTTACATATTTAACAACGGATGAGATTTATTCAGAAAATAATACAAACATAGAATATAAAGACATTGTGAAAGTTTATTAAAGGATTAATTATGATTGGTGCCTTATGGAATGGAGTTAGTGGTTTAAATACATTTGAAAAAGCATTAAATGTGGAATCAAATAATACCACAAATGTAAATACAGTAGGGCACAAAGCTGATGATATTACTTTTGAAGATATGATGTATCAAAATGGATATGGTAAAGGTTCTCAGGTTGAATCAATTACAAAAAAAATGTATCAAGGTAGCATAAAATTAACAGGATACACATATGATGTTGCAATAGAGGGCAAAGGCTACTTTGTAGTAAATGAAAGAAATACTGCAGACATATATTATACTCGTGCTGGAAATTTTCAAATGGCTGAAGATGGTCTTTTACAAACACAAGATGGATTAAAAGTTTTAGGATTAACTCCTCAATCTAATACTGTAATTACCTCAAACCCAGATGTAACACAATTTAATAATATTCATGAAAAATTTATTGCAAGTCAAACTATAAATAATGAAAATTTTCTACAAACAATTAATGCTCGATCAACAGATTATAATAAAAGTGCAACAGATATTGGAGTTAGTGGAGATGGATTTAAAACAAAATCTGCTTTAATCTCTGACATTGATGCTTTAGTTACAGATTATAAAAGTAAGTTAGAATTATATTCTTCAACTGGTACTGCTATTCCTACTTCCTCTACAGCACAAATAACTAAAATAGATTATTCAAATTCATTAAATGAATTATCAAATGAAAATGATATTATAAAAGTAAGAATAAATAATACTGAAATATCACAAAAGTTTGATACAAATTTAGAAACTACGCTAAATAAATTTTCTGACAAAATTTCTAATATTCAAGGCTTAAGTTCTAGTATTGACACTCAAACTGGAATTCTTACAATTAATTCTTTAATCCCTGCAAAAGAAATTACAATTACTAACTCTGGGATTAATGATATTTATGCAAATATTGAGAATACACAAAATCCAAAATTAGGAACTGGAATTGGTATAGTTAATAGTTCTAGAGATGCACTTAAAAATTCATTGGAACTTGCAAATGCTCAATTCTTAGATATTACAAATACAATATCTTTAGCAACTCAAAACAGTTTAAATTTAAATGAAATACAATTGAAACTAGATAATTTAGAATTATCAGATAATACTTTTGGAGAAATTGAAATAGATGAAGGAATAATTTTTTTAAAAGATAATAACAATAAGTTCGTTGTTGGAAAGTTACAAACTGCGATGTTTACAAATGAACAAGGATTAAATCCCCAAGGAGATAATTTATATAAAAATACTGCAGAATCTGGAAGAGCAATGTATGCAGGGGATTTAAATAAAATAGTTAGTAATTCCTTGGAACTAAGTACAGCAAATGTTGGAACTAGTCTAACAAATTTACTTATTTACCAAAAAGCTTTTGAAGCTAATTCAAAATCTATTACTACATCAGATGAGATGTTAAAAACAGCAATAGAGCTTAGAAAATAGATGTTTTTATATTAGTATTAAATTATTAATATTAATATATGAACATAGTTCATAACTTTATTATATAAAGGATTTATCATGATTGGAGCACTTTGGACAGGAATCTCAGGATTATCGTCACAACAACAAGCTTTAGATAATGAGTCAAATAACATTGCAAATGTTAATACAGTAGGTTTTAAATCTTCAAGAATTTCTTTTGCAGATCAAATGTACCAAGATAGAATTGGTAAAGGATCAAAAATACTTGATGCAGAAAAACTATATGTACAAGGAAATCTAAAGCTTACAGGTGTATCTTATGATATGGCTTTAAGTGGAGAAGGATTCTTCTCTGTAGCAAATAATAGAACTAGTGGAACATCAGAAATACTTTATACAAGAGCTGGTAACTTTAGGATGGGTGATAATTGAACTCTTCAAGATGCAGCTGGAAATGAAGTTCAAGGTTGGATGATGGCTCCAATTGATTCTCAAAATGATGTAACAACAACAAATCCAAATGCACATGTTTTTACAAATGATTATAGTAAGTTATTAAATTCAAAAATTGTTAGACATAATACTTATGTAGAAACAATTACTGCAAAAGCAACGGACTATACTCAAACTTCTAAATCAGATTCAGAAACAGTATTTACTGGTGCTGGTATGAAAACAAAGTCGGCAAAAATATCAGATATTGAATCTGCAATTGCTGATTACTCAAATTGGTTACAAAAATTAAAAGATGTTCCTGATGGTGCATCAGCAACTTCAATATCTCAAATATCTCAAATTAATTTTAAGACAGGTACTGATGGACTAGTTTCAAAAGATGGAGATCAAATTTATGTGTATATTGATGGAAATAAAATATCTCAAAATTATGTTCCTACAACAGCAAGCGCAGAAACAATTTCAATATTAGACGCTGCTTCATTCCCAGATACTACTGGTTGGACAACAGATGATTATGATAAAGCAGCTAGTAGAATAGAAACATACAAAGCTCTATCAAATAAAATATCTGAGATCCCAGGATTAGTGGCTTATATGGCAAAAGAAAGTGATACAAGTGGTGTAAACAACGATGTATTACAACTAGATGAAAACTTTAGTATGTCTACAAATGCAGCAGATATGTATAAAGGAATGATACAAATAAAATCATTAATCCCTGGACAAGAATTTATAATTTCTGAAGTAGCAGAAGTATCAGGAAGTTCATCTATTCAAGGAAATTTTCAAACACAAACAATAGCTCAAGCAGGTCAAGGTGTTGGTGCTTTAGAATCATCAAAAGATGCTTTATCTAGACTTATTACTGGTAAGCAGCAAGATGTTTATACTAGTTCAGATTTAGGATTAAGTACTACTCCACAAGATTTTACTTATGGTATTACAATTTATGATAATGAGTTAGGTGCAACTATTCCTATTCCAAATGATGGCGCTACTCCTCCTAATCCTTTAAATATTCTTATTGATGATGCAACAACTATTGATGATATTGTTACTCAAATTAATAATGCTGCCGCTGCTACGTATAATTCAAATACAGGTGCTACAACAACTGTTTTAAATAATATGTCAGATTATATAGTTGCAAAAAATGTGAATGGTAATCTTGTTATTGAGACATTAGATAAGAATTATGATGTTGAATTTACTGGAAATATGAAAGTTTTAGCAGCAGGAACTGATACTGCTGGGTCTGCATTAAGCACTTCATATCTTCCAATAGATAAAAATAATAACTATTCAGGAAGACAAGGAGCTGGGGCTGAGTTTATTGAAATTGTAAATAGAGTGGATCAAACTGCTTCAAAAGGTGGGTTACAATTAAGACTAGATACACTTGGTATTTCAGATTCTGCATTTGGAGAATTCTCTGTTGATAGCACAGGATTAATTACTATGAAACAAGATGGTGCAGATTTCGCAATTGGTCAAGTAGCAATTGCATTATTTAATAATAATAGAGGTTTAAATCCAGTTGGAGATAACTTATTATCTAAAACAAATGAATCTGGTGAACCAATATATAATTTAAATAATGATAAAACTGCAAAAGTTGAGTCACAAACTTTAGAGTTAAGTACAGCAGATTTATCAGAGAGTTTAGTTAACTTAATGGTATTTCAAAGAGCATTTGAAGCAAATGCAAAATCTATTACAACTTCAGATGAGTTGTTAAATACATTAATCAATCTAAAAAGATAATTTTTTAAATGAAGTAAGAAGACTCTTACTTCATTTTTTCATATAGGATAGTTTTGGAAAATTTTTTATTAATTGTAATTATTGGAGTTTTATTACTTTATTTTTTCTCAAGTACAAATGTATATAAATCATTATACAAAAAAGTAAATGAAGAAAAAAATATCTTAGAAGAAGAAGTAAGTAAATTAAAAATTTTAATAGATAGATACGATAAACAGGTTAAAATTAGTGGTAATGCACTTAAGAAAAATCAAGATACACTACAAATAGCGCGGGATGATCTACAAGAATTAAAAGTTGAAAATATGAATTTAAAACATCAATTAGAAGAGTTAGAAAATAGAAATGAAGAGCTTTATGCTCAAGTTAATACAATGGTTTAGGATTAGTTTTACTTATGAATTTAGTATATAAAATATTATTAATAACTTTTTTACTTAATTGTACTTTATATGCTAAAAAAGATCTTATTGAGTCTCAACCAGAAATAATTTTTCAATTTGAAAAATTAAAAAAATCGCAAGAAAACCTAGCTTTACAAGTAGATTTTAATAAGGCAGTTTTACTTTTGAGTAAAAATGAATTTAATGAATCAATCGAATTATTTAAACGTACTTCAAAAATATTAGAAATCCCATCTTTTTTAAATATTGGAATTGCATATTATAAATTAAATTCTATTGATAATGCAATTGTATATTTGAATAAAATATATGAAAATATTGCAAATGCAAGTGATCACACATATTCGTATATGTCGGCTTGTTTTTATTTATATCAAATTTCAAAAGATAATAAATATTTGGACACAATTGTAAAAATTTCAAAGAAATACAAAAATTTATCTGAGCATTCTAAACGTATGGTTGCTGACACTTATATTATTTTAAAAGAGTATGAATCAGCATTGAAAATTTTAGATTCAATGGATTATGCGATGAATTTAAAAAAAGCATTGGTTCTAATAAAATTAAAAGAGTATGAAAAAGCATATTTACTTTTACAAAAAGCAAAAGAAGAGAATGTTAATCCTTCTACAATTGATAAAATATTATGGTTCTCAGTTTTTACAAATTTAAAATCTAATAATTTAGCTCAATTGAAAGAAAATTTGGATCTTATAAATTCTAGAAGATCAACATTTAAGACGAATTTTGAATTACCATTAGAAATGTATTTTAATAAAAGTAAATATACTCCAAAACAATATTTAGATTTGATTTTAAAATTTGACGAAAAGAGAAAAATCGATTTTGCATTCTATTTTGCTCCTTTTATTTTCTCTGATTCTCAAGAAATAATTTATGATAGTATAAAAGGATTTATTTATAATCAGAAAGAGAATATCCAAAATCTTGAAGAAATGGTTCAATATAATGAAATTTTTTTAAATATAGTAAAAGAAGATCCAATTATTAGAGTAGTTAAGTTAAAAAAGTTATTAACAAAAGACACTAAATCATATGTTTACTATAATCTAGCATTATCTTGTGCTCAGATTAATGATTTTACAAATGCTTATAAGTTTTTTGAAAAAGCATATAAATTAAATCCTGGAAATAAACTTTATGCATCTATGCTTTTATTAAGTGCAAAAAGATTAAATATTAAATTAAAAGATAGTGATTATATAGAAACTACAATTAAAAGTGATATTGGCTTTTATAGTTACTTTGGAAAAGAATTATACAAGCTTTTTATTAATCCTCAATATTTAACAACGGTTAAACCTTTAACATATAATAACACTATTTTTTACAGAGCAATTGATTTTTTAAAGACATTAGAAAATAAAGGAGATATTCAAAATCATATATTATTGGACAAACATTATAAAGATCCTTTAACCTTTTTAATAAGATTAGTTCAAAGAAGAGATGGTGAAAGCGATTTTTCTTATTATTCAAGATTACAAGATGGTATTCCATTAACTTTAAATAATAATTTTTTAGAAGGCCCAATAATTGTAACAAAATATTACATTGATATATTAAAAGCAATGGGATTATTGTCAAAAGCAGATTTGAATATTAGTGGTAAAAATTCACCTTCATATCTTAGGACAAAAGCTTTAAAAGATTTATATTTTGATAAACCAGATGAAGCAATTAAAACTATTGAATATTTACAAAGTGAATATAAACTTGAAGATAAATATACTATGTTTTTAATGGTTGCTGCTTTATTAGATGCAGGAAGATATAATGATGCTTCTATTCAAATCTCATTAATTAAGGCAATATTAAATGATAATGGTTCAGAATTTTTAACAGCAGTTCAACTA
>Ga0193951_1001547_pt1 | contig 10207 bp, 11 predicted proteins | sample BB_2_MG_FD_140370 | JGI IMG/M metagenome (GOLD analysis project Ga0193951, IMG submission 140370) | Microbial mat bacterial communities from the Broadkill River, Lewes, Delaware, United States - BB_2_MG | ecosystem: Environmental > Aquatic > Freshwater > River > Microbial mats | place: USA... | reverse complement strand
GATATGACCGAAGTATTTCTACCTTGGAATGGTTTTAACAAGCCTTACATTGGAAACGCTTACACACCAAGCGATGAATATCTTGCATACGCAGTAGGACAGCTAGAACAGTCAGTCATGCCTTGGGTTAGGAACACAAAACAGGCGGTGCAAAAGCTTCATGGCAGAAATTACTATCAAGTCTACGGAATGGATAATCAAGTATCCGATGTTTGCTTTTATATCTCAGATGAAGATAACGGAAACGTACAAGGCGGAACTAGAACAGCCGTTGAGCTTTGCAGGATCAACAACGTGCCTTGCTATAATCTGCTATACATGACGCTAAACGATATTATGAATGTTATAGAGGGATTATGAACCAAGACATAACACAAAACCTAGACAGGGATACCCTTCAAGAGAATGTTTATTCTCTACTTGATGCAGGTTTTAAGCTAATCAAGCTATATCCTATTAAACCTGACGGAAAATGTTCATGCGGTGGTCATTGTGAAAGAATTGTTGACGGTGCTTTGACTGATAACGCAGGAAAACATCCTAGGGATTTTAAATGGCAAACGTCCGAAGGATTGACGGAAAAAGAGATAGAGTCTTCATTTGAAGATGGCGTACCAACAGGTTTTGGCATTGTTCTAGGAGAAGACGATCTAGTTATTGATGTTGATTGCGCCAACGGAAAAGGAGGCGAGGAAGGCTTTAAAAAGCTACTAGAAGACTCAGGCGTTGATATCGATAAAGAATGCAAGTTCGTTGTAGAGTCTGGTTCAGGAGCTGGTTCTCGCCATTACTTCTTTAAGAAAGACAAGGAAAAGAAAGTTAGAAAATCAATGCACAAGAAATATAAAGGCATTGAGTTTTTAACAAAAGGTTCTTATGTTGTTGCATACGGTAGTCTTCATAAGTCAGGTGGAACATATCAGGCTAGATCGGCAAGCGAGAGCAACCCTGAAAAGATCACCTTAGTTCACAACGCTATTGTAGAACAGATTGAACGAAAGCAGTCTATAATTCACGATATGGCCGAACAAGGGTCATGCACGATTGAAGACATCATCAGCCCGTTACAAGTGATTGATCCAGACATTGATTATGATGAATGGTTTAAAATCTGCATGGCTGTACATTTTGAAACAGGAGGCTCAGAGGATGGCTTTGAAATCTTTAACGACTGGTCTTCTGGTGGGTCTAAGTACGGAACTAAAGGATATGAGTATTGCCGTAAAAAATGGGCAGAAGGCGATAAAAACTCTTCAGAGAATAAATGCACGATAGGCACAATCATTGAGATAGCAGAGCATGACTACGGATGGGAGCGGCCAAAACTGCCGATGCTGGTAGATATGCGTTCTTACCTAGAAAACAGAAAAAATGTAGAAATGTCTGTTATCGAATACGAAGGCCATAAGCTTGAGCATCTTGATTTACCGGAAGAACTAAAAGAAATGCCAGGAGTTATTGGATCTATTATGAAGTGGTCGCTATCTATCGCGCCAAAGCCTTCTTACTGGGTTCATGCTGTTGGTGCTATTCAAACGGTTGGAACGTTGCTTGGTCGTGACTTCCGAAATGATTCAGGGTTGACAACAGATAATTACTTTGTTGTTGTTGGTGAATCAGGTTGCGGTAAGGAATTTGCACGCAAAATACCTGAGACAATTATTAACGCATTTTCAAATATCAGAAAAGAAGAGGCAAAGACGCTTGCAAGTCGATTTACCTCGTCTCCAGCTCTTTTCTCAAAGCTTGAGCAGTGTCCTAGGGTTCTTGCTAACCACGATGAATGGGCGCACTGGGTTGAGAGTGTAAGCTCTGGAAAGGCATCAGCAGGGCAGACAGAGCTTATGGCTGACATTATGGAGCTAATGGGTAAAGATTCATGGCTAAGAACGTCTTATTCTACACAGACGAAATCCAAAGAAGAAAAAGATGAAGAAGATGAGATTATCCGTATCTTAAGCCCATGTTTTAGCTATACAGGTATTACAACACCTGCTAAACTTGAACCCTCAATTAACCGGACGCTTGTTCAGGATGGTTTCTTAAACCGTTTTATGGTTGTATTCCCAGAGGAGAAATACAGAAGATATAAGCGGCCAAAAGGAACAAATAAGAAGCCTATTCCTTATGATGTTAAATGCTGGTACGAACAGATTACAATGCGATTAGCAGCGACTAACGGACTTGCACATCCTAATAATATGAATAGGGATGATCCGTTTAACCTCCTAACGCCTGTTGTGATTGAGTTCGATGATGATGCAGACGAATACCTTGATAATTATCAGGAGATTTACGCAGATATTGCAGATTCAGTAGAGAATATCGGTCTTAACGATATCATGACTCGTTCTTATATGTTCGCTCTAAAGCTTGCGACTCTTTTTGCTCTTGCGAAAGATCCTCTTTGCGAGAAAGTAGACTTAGAAAGCGCAAAAATGGCAGCTAAATTTGTTGAATATGTAAAGAAAAAAGAGCTAGAATACTATAAGCTTTATCTTTCTTCTAACAAGTACGAGAAGAGTGTTAAAGACGTTGTTAAACACCTGCACGATAAGAAACACTTAGGTCTTTCTGAAGGTGAAATTAAAAACCTGCCTTGCATGATTAACAGGAAGAAACGCGAACGCGAAGAGATTATGGAAACATTGTTTGACCAAGGGTCAGTTGTTAAGGTAAAATTAAAAACAGGTGGTAAAGGTAGAAATCCTTTGCGTATTATTCTAAGTCAGTTCTTAGACAATCCAGAAGTGGAGAGAGTAGATGCAGTCTAGCGAATCATTGCTAAAAGAGTATTTAGAATTACAGGAAAACATTGATCCATTAGCTAAGCGTCAAAATGAGATTAAAGAGCTTTTAGCGCAGTATGTGCATAACAATTCTCATGATGGCGTAAAAAGCGAATCATTTGACATTGATGGGTTAGCTGTAAAAGTCAAAAAAACAAACCGTATGAATGTCAAACTTAAACAGAAAGAGCTTGATAGATTTATTGAAAATGGCGGAGAATTACCAGATGGATTGATTGAAACTAAACAAAGTGTACACAAAAGCACTCTAAAAAAATTCATTGAACAAGAAGATAACGATAAACTGCTTGACATTCAAAGCTTTACAGATGTAAACTACACAAGCAGTATTTCTGTAGAAATTAAATAAAAGAGGGTTTTATGGCTTTTTATACGATTGAACAACAAGAGATGGGCGGAAAGTTTGTACTTTTCGGAGAAGAGGGTAAGGGCAAGACAAATCTTGCAAAACGATTTCCAAAGCCTCTGTATTTCCGCATGGAAAAAGGTCTGACAGACAAAGGTATGATGGTTTCTGATCCTAAGAATGTTCAGGAATTTATCAATGATCTACTCAGTATTTACAATTTCGCACCTGAACGCGCTGAAGGTGATCCAGTTCCAGAAATGCCTAACGGTGCAAAGTCTGTTGTAGTTGACACTATCACAAAGCTTGAGACATACATCAATGATGCTTTTGTACAAGAACATCAGATTGAAACTCTTGCAGACTTCGGTGGTCGTAAAGCTTTTGGCGCTTTCGTTTGGCGTGATTCCGTAATCCCTAAGTGGGATTACATATTGGACTTGCTTGATGCTATTCAGGCCAAGTATGAGTGCAATATTGTTCTTGTATGTCACGACCAGATGAAAGAAAAGAAACAACGTAACGATGAAGGATTTCAAGTTAAAGATGTATATCTTGTTAATCCTAAAATCCCTGATCGTATTCGACAGTGGGCAGATGTTGTAGCATTCATCTATGAAGATGTACTGACAGGAACGGTTGGCAGTGAGTTAAGCAAACAGAATATTGCTCGCGGACTTGAAGGACCTAAAATCGGACTTGATAGCGACGGTTCTTTCCATGCGAAAACACGAGAGTTTGGAGGACGTGTAAATATTCAGGCGATTAAGCAGCAAAAGAGCATTCCATACGAATTTGAAGGAACAACTTTCTTCAACGTATTTTCAGAAGTTCTAGCCAAGTAATTAAATGATATAATGGCTGCTTAACTTTTTGGCAGCCATTCCTTAAAAACATAAAGAGGTTTTACATATATGAGTTTTGCATTCCAAGCACCACAAGGCGCAACAACTACAGCAGACATCGCAGCTCAGGTGGCAGACGGTAACGGCAACGACAACAAGCCTATGCCTGTTCATTACAACGACTTTAAGCTGGAAAAGATTGAAGAAAAAACATTTGACTCAGGCGCTATGAAGCTTTCTTTCTGGCTTCGTATCACTGGTGAAAAGTATGCGAACAAAGTTGTTTTCCAAGACTACTTTGTTATCAAGAAAGACGGAACACAGAACAATAAAGCTTTTGAGCAGATCAACGCTATGGCTCACGCTATGGGTGTAACTGATATTGTTACAGACCCTCAGATGCTTGTTGGTCGCAAGTTCGCAGGCAAGGTTATCATCAAGAAGTCTGACAACCCTCAATACCCTGACGACACTAACGAGATCAACCCATTTGAATACCATCCTGTAGGTTATCGCGGAAAGAACGCTCAAGGCTCTGCTTCAATCTCTGGAAACAGCTTCGCAGCACCAGCAGGTAATGCGTTTACATCTCCGCAGACGGAAGCTCCGTCTAATGCTTTTGCACAGCCTCAAGCACAGCCTCAAGCTACGGCAGATAATGCTTTTGCACAGCCGCAAAACGCTAACGCATTTGCAGCTCAGCAGCCTTCAGGATTTCAGCCGCCAGCTCAAAACCCAGCGTTTAACCAACAGTAGCATACACTAAACAAAATCAAAGGGCGGCTTATGCTGCCCTTTTTTATCGGTAGATATATGGCTAAAACATCTCACACAAAGCCTTTATCAGAGGCTGCGTTTATACTTTATGAGCTTCACAAGGGAATGGAGTCAGAAGCAAATAAAGCAGGGAATAGGTTCTATCTTGGAGCTTCAGGCGTTGGTAATCCTTGTGACGCAAATTTATGGTACGGATTTAGAGGATGCGGAACAGAATATATTACAGCGAAAACAGAGGAGAAGTTTAGAGACGGACACCACTCTGAAGACGAATATATCAGGCGGTTCAATCAAACCCAGTATATATTGGTTACAGAGGGAGAAAACGGCAGGCAGCTAGGATTTAAAGATCATGGTGGATGGTTTAGAGGCCATCGAGACGGTTTGTTTCCATCAATATCTAAGTATGGCAAAGCTATCTGGGAACACAAATGCTCTGATAAATGGAACTTAATCAATAAATATATCGCAGAGGCTGGAGAGTATAACGCACTTAAAAAGTGGAACGAGACGTACTACATTCAAGCTCAATTGTACATGGGTTATGAAGGCGTAGAATGGCATATTCTAACGTGCGCAGGGTCTGGTTCAAGAGACTCTAGTATCGTTGTCACGCCTTTTAATAAGGATGTTTTTGAGCAGGTTAGATCAAGAGCTAAGCGAATCATATCAAGCGACAGTTTACCTGTTAGAGGGGCAGAAACACCTACAAATCCTTGTTGTATGTTCTGCAAGGCTAAGAAAGTCTGTTTTGGTGAACGCATCAATAACAAGGCAGTAAAAGAAATACCAGCTCCATCATGCCGTAACTGTTGTTATATAACATTTAGCACAGAAGGCGACACAGAGGCACATTGCGCGTTTTACGGATCTTCTAGCAGTAATCCTAAAGACTTAGAAGGATTTAAGACTTGCCATAGGTTTAATCCGACATTAATAGATGCAGAGCTTATAGGGAGAATGGACAACGGAAATATACGATATAAAAAGAACGGAATGGAATTCGACAACGGAGAAAACGCATTCACAAGCCAGCAGATGCACGAGAACTGGAAAACAGAACCTTGGTGCAATAAAACTGTTAATGATATACAGCATCGATTTGGTATTTCAGCGATAAAAGAAGATATTAAAAAGGAATAGATAGATGATGATTCCTAGAAATTATCAAGAGCGAGAACTTCAAAACTTATACAAATTTATAACAGACCCTAAGAACGCAGGAAAAAACCCATTAGTTGAAGCCTGCGTAGGTTCCGGTAAAAGCGCAATGATTGCTTGGTTTATGGATAGAATGCTGCGCATACCATCTTTTTCCAAGCTAAAATTTTTATGCCTAGTGCATACTCAGGAGCTTGTATCTCAGAATTTAGAAGAGTTTAAAAGCATTGCTCCATCGGTACATTCAACTTTATACATGGGCACGCTTGGAAAGAAAGATCATTCAGGACAGGTTGTATACGGGTCAATTCAATCTGTATCAGGTCATCCAGAGCTTTTTAATCCTAACATTATCATTGTCGATGAATGCCATTTCATCACCAAAAGAGCAGAGAAAGGTAGGTATCGTCAATTCATTAACGCCATGAAAGAAAAAAATCCCGGACTTGTCGTTATAGGATTTACAGGTACTGCATGGCGAATGGATGGCGGTGCTTTAATCCACGGAGAAGAAAGGCTTTTCCACGAAATAACGGGAAAAGTTACGATTAGAGAGTTGCTAGATTTAGGTTATCTAGCACCATTAAGGCCGCCAACAGAAGAGATTAAGAACAAGTTTGACACGTCATCTTTGTCTATGAAAGACAAAGATAATGAAAGCAAGATAGCAAAGATCATGGATGCGTCACAGAAAAAGATTGACAATGCTATAGATGAGTATTATAGGTTGTCGTACGGTAGAAAAAAGCATCTTATATTTGGAACTACTATCGAGCATTGCGAACATATCTGCAAATCAGCTAAAAGGTATTTCAAGTGTGAATTTATTCATGGCAAGCTAACAAAAAAGCAGCGTCAAAAACATATCCGTGATTTTAAAAACGGAAAGTTAGATATGCTTGTTTCAGGCATTATTCTAACTACTGGCTTTAACGTGCCTTCTATAGACTCAATAGGCAACATGAGGCTTACAGCGTCATCAGCTCTATACATTCAAATGGCAGGCAGAGGCTTAAGGATTGCTAACGGAAAGGTGGATTGTCTTTGGATCGACTTTACAGAAACAACAGAAATACTTGGGCCAGTAGATGAAATAGAGCCGCCACCGCCACCTATAGATGGAACGATGCTGGTTAAGAAGTGCCCAGAATGTGATAAGTCAAATATTCCAGCGGCAACAAAGACATGCCCTAACTGCGGTCACGAATGGGAGTTTCAAGAAAATGAGCTAGATGAAGGTTTTAGCCATGAAGAAAAAGCATCTCTAGCAAGAGTATTGTCAACAGATATTATTCCGCCTATGTGGGTAGATGTAGAGGATGCAAAGTGGGATATATCATTTAAGAATAACAAGCCTACTGAAAAGCATATTGTAATAACTGTATTACCAAAAGGTAATAAGCAACAGCCTTACAAGTTCTATATGGATTTTGACTCAGACGGATTCAATAGGAATAACGCTTGCTACTTGTGGTCTGTTTTTGCAATACCTCAGTACAAGCAAATGTGCCCAGAGAACTTAGGAACTGCTGTTTCAATGATACAAAAAGGAGTATTTCAGCCGTTCACTAAGATGCTTGTCGATATGAATAAAGTCAAGACACATAGGCCACAACCTAGCGGAAGACGTGTTAAGAATAAGTTTATTATCGGGGCTAATTTGATTGAAGTGAGATAAAGGGGCATTGCGCCCCTTATAGTGTTTCTGACCAAGATTTAACATCAAAGCAAGGGCACTTTTTATCGCTAAATTCATTATGACCGTGAACCGTGGCGTTTTTATGTTGTACTTTCAAGGTTGAGATAATGGATTCAAGAGATAACCATTGTGCACTGGTGTAATTGCATTCACCGTTATATCCACCAACCATACAAACGCCTAAGCTGTTTTTATTATGGCCGCGAACATGAGCACCTTGTACGTTATCATCTCTGCCCTTTTCTATAGAGCCGTCACGCCTAATAACATAATGATAACCAATATCATCCCAACCATTACCTTCAACGTGCCACCTTCGTATATCCTCTGCACCTACATCCATATTTGGCAGTGTGTCTGAAGCGTGAATTATAATTTTATTGATTTTCATTTTTACCCGCCCAAAAAGCACTATCACCTGCTTCTGCTACCGCGTTGTAGTATGTCATAGCTCTGTATCTTCTTATCACTTTAAGCCATCCTCCATGAGTGTTAATGATGCGCAAAAGGTTTCTCAAGAAGAGTATATCAGCAAACACCTTATCATTCTCTGTAAGACCTTCATGGTACATCCAATCGTGTATCTGGCAGGCTTCTGAGATATTTAGCCCCCACATAGTTTCAGGGACTAGAGCACCCTTCCAGCCGCTTGTACCGCAACCATTACAGATATTTGACCTCTTTTCCGGTGATGCGTCTAAATAGGATTGAGGAGCTAATAGTGTTTTGTAAGATACTAGAGTCATAATAGGAACGCCAATTTTGCGGCAGAAGTTAGATAAAGCATCAACTGATTTGCCGATCCATTCATATCACTCTGCAAAATATAACGACTAACTGATTCGTCAAGCGATAGCGCCACTTTGTGCGCGTCTTCAAACGCTTGCCATTCGTCAGCTGTGTATTCATTTTTATGAGCTACAACAACTTCGTAAACATCAAGATATGCGTCTTTTGCTTTGAAGTAGTCGATCTGAAGCAATAGGAGATTTCCAGGATCAATCTTGGAAAACTTGCCTCTAAGGCTTTTTATTGTATCTCTTGCAGATACAACTTTATCAACCTCTGCGTCTGTCAGATCAGCTTTAAGAATCATTGTACTAACACTGCCACCGTTAACATCAACGACATAAGCTGCGTTGGTGCCTGATACAAACAGATCGCCCAGTGTTGAGCATCCGCTGACAAGTATCGCAAACATGATAGTTGCTATGTATTTAATCATTTTTAATTACCTGTTAGCTTGGGTATACAACTGGGATATTATGATCATTTGACTGGTCATAATCTGGGTTCCGGTTAGCGAACTCTTGTTCTGTGTAGTACGCATAACAGACTTGGCAGTAGTAACCAGACGCCCCAGTACCTAAATAATCTGTTGTATAAACGTAATAGCCAATTAATCGACAAGCTGAACATTGAATATCTGATAAATTCATTAGTTTGTACCTCCGGTTATTAGCGCAATAATGTCTTGTTGAAATTGTGATTTTATTTGAGCGCGAGTTAATCTTAGAGCGTCTATATTTGTTTGCTCGTTAACACCGTCCTCGGCTACAGCGCTAGCAATATCTAACGCATTCGCTTGCAAGTCAGCTTCAAATTTACTCAAAAGCTCCTTACGTTTATTTGCGATAATTTCAGCAGGTGTAGGTGTGATATCTGCTATTTCTTCTGGCGTCATTGCTACTCGAACGCCATTCACTCTCTTGTAATATGTAGTCATAACCCTAATACTCCGTACAATGTAACTGTACCAGTCATAGTACCGCTCGATGGATATACCTGTAATGCGTTATTTGTTTCTGCCACTGACCTAGCTCCAGCGGAAATTTCCAAAAGAACTACGTTTCCGTTAAGAAATGTACTTGACGTACATTTTGTTTTTGTCCTTGATATAGGATTTGTTAGTGATGAAATCTCAACCCAATAATCCGTTGTTTCACCTACAGACCCAGTCCCTCCAGCGGATAACTGTGCTACGGCTCCGCCAGCGCCTTGAGGAGTTGCTGTTGACGAGTTTACAGAAAGTGACGTTATATAGTAGTCCCCAGATAAGCTATCAAAGCTAACGCCGTTATCGCTTGATGTTCTGAGTCTTAGTTCTCCTTGGTTGGAAAATGATAGCGACGCGCCTACTATAAATGATATGCAATCATAACTATCAATATCAACAAACTCTACTGCTGAATCTGCGTTTAGGGTCTCAGTTATAAGTGGGATTATTGCAATATTAGCAGCCCTGAAACCTACATTCCCTGACTCATCTACGATTTGCAGTGAATCACCTACGTTTCCAACAGTCGGCAATCCTGCACCAGCCTGAGCTGCTGCAGCCGCTGCTTCTGCCGAGTTTTTAAATACCTCTGATTCATTTCTATAGTCAAGAGCCTCGCCCGCAGAGACAGAAGCAGCAGATGCTTGATCAGTTACCAACGTCAATTGCGCATCAACATAGTCATTAGACAAGTCAGCGTAATCAACAACAGCAGTCATGTACGGCCATAAATCATTATACTGGTAATCAATCCATACTGCACTTTTCGTTGCGAAAATCGTTCTAGGATCT
>Ga0193951_1001546_pt1 | contig 10211 bp, 11 predicted proteins | sample BB_2_MG_FD_140370 | JGI IMG/M metagenome (GOLD analysis project Ga0193951, IMG submission 140370) | Microbial mat bacterial communities from the Broadkill River, Lewes, Delaware, United States - BB_2_MG | ecosystem: Environmental > Aquatic > Freshwater > River > Microbial mats | place: USA... | reverse complement strand
ATCCTATAGAATTAATTGAAAGAAATTTAAAAACTAATATAGCTTATTATTTTTCTCATAATTATGATTATGGAAATATATCTTATTGTTTTCCAGATTATTTTAAAGACAAAGAAAACCATAACAAATTTATGAAGTATTTTAATAAAAATAAAGTAAACAACAAAGATGTTCCTTTTATCAAGCATCACTTAGAAAATTATGATGGATATTTACCTATTTGGGTAGCTACAGAAATTTTTACATTAGGTAATTTAGAAAATCTTTACTCTTTATTAGACACTAAAACTAAAAAAGATATTGCTAAGGTATATGGATATAGTTCTAAACAAATTCACAATTGGATAGAATGTACTAGAAAATTTAGAAATATGATTGCTCATAACATGAGATTATATGATTATATTATATATACTACGCCTTTAAAGGAAAGATCTTATTTAATATCAACCAATAGAATATTTGACTACATTTTAATTATGAAATATTTAATGTTGAATAAATATGAATGGAATTTAAAAACAGTTGAAGAGTTAAAAAATTTATTTAAAGAGTATAGAGATTGTATTGATTTAGACTGTATTGGGTTCCCTGAAAACTGGGAACAAATTTTAACAAAAGAATAATTAATTTCAAAAACCTTAGATTAATTTCTAAGGTTTTTTTATTTGGAGGTGGCAATGTTAACTACTGTAATTCAAAGTATAAATGTATTAGAAGAATATAAGATAAAAAATTGTAAATATAATGGAATTGATGACAAAACAGGAAATATTTATCAAAAATCTGAAAGTGGAGAAGAGTTTAATATTATGAGATACATTGAGCATAAATTTTCTATCACTCTTCAATATCTAACATATGAAGAATGTAGTTCTATAATAAAAGAACTAATAACAACTAAAGAAAATAGAAAAACTATAACAATTTCTAAAAATAAAATAATAAAGAAAGGATATCTAGATTGTAAGAAGGTTGAAGGAGAACCTTCTTTTTATTTTGACTTAAAAGAAGTTAAACCTAAAATGATGACTGGGAAACCTTTTTATGAATTAAGTATTAATCTAGATGAAAGAGTTGATGTGCTATGAAATACTATAATTATGCTGCTAAAATTTATGATTCTTTAAGAATAGGAGAGGAAAGTAATCCCTTCTTCCTTTCTTCAGAAAAAGGAATAATCATAGAAAATAATATTTGTAAACCATATATGAATATTCCTAGTGGTGGAGCTACTTCAATTATTCCTCGTGAAAGTAAATGTTCTGTTTCTAGTATGAAATTTGAAGTTATAAATATTGATTATGAAATTTCCAAGTGGCTTTATGAAAGATTGAACTCAAATAATACTATGACATATGGAGAAATGGTTGATATCTTTGCTATTACTGAAGAGGGGAATTTAAAATTAATTTATAGGGGGATTATTAGAAGTATATCCAATGATGAATTTGAAAGTAAATATGAATTTGAAGTTTCTGACTTCCAGGATAGATTAAAATCATCTATATTTGATAGAGAATTTGCAATTTATTTATCTGAAACAGTAGATAATATAAATACCTCTAGATTGCCTTTTAAAGAAGTTGAAGGAGAAAGGGTAGGTTTCTATATGGAAGAAAGAGAAGAAGAAGAAACAGATGATAATGGTGACGCTAAAAAGACAAGAGTTATAACTTTTAATGGTCATGTTATTGATTTTGTAGAAATGATTTTTCAAATTGTCTTTTCTACACCTGTGTTAGAGATATTGCCATATTTGACTAACAAATGGACTGACTTTGTAGATATAAATTCACTAAATCAAATTAGAGAAGTTTTAAATAGATCTTCATACCAATTCTATTTTGAATTTAGAGAACCTATAGAAGATCCTTATGAATTCCTAATAGAAAATATATATAAACCTTGCTCTATTTTTCCTTATGTAAATTTAGAAGGTAAATTAGGCCTTAAATTACATAAACAACCTACTATTGGAACTGAAGGAATAACTTTATCAGAAAATAATATTATTAAAATAGAAAATAAAATGATTACAGATGAAAATATATTAAATAATATGATTGTTAAATACGATTATAATTTCAAAGATGATAAGAATAAAAGTAAAAGATACTTTACTTCAGTAACATCATTTAATAAATTTAAAATGCTAATTCCTAATACACCTTCAGAATATAACATAAAAGGTATTAATAAATTATCTGTTACTGATAAGGCTACTTTTTCATCAATATTAGCTGATTCTATGTTTTCTAGATATGGACTTCCTGGAATAGAATTAGAAATAACTATTCCACTTGAAATTGGAGTTAAATATAAAGTGGGAGATTATTTATTTATCACTCATAAAACATTAGTTTCTTGGGAAGGGGATCAAGCAGGAGAAAAAGGAATATTTGATAAAGAGATTGAAGAAGATTCTTATAATGGATTTGCTTATTTAAATGTTGGCCATGACTGGGGTGGATTTATAAATGATAATACACTAGGAAAATCTATAGATGGAACATGGATAATAACAACTACAGATAAAGAAATAAAAACTAGAATTTTTAATGATACAACAGATCCTGATTTTAAAAGTTGTATAGATAATCATAATTATATAAACACATGGTTAATTGCAGAGGGAGTTGATAATTAATGGCCAAGTTAATGGAAATTATAAATAAAAATCAGAACTTAAAAAATGGAACTATTACTCTTAAATTTCTAGATACTACATTCACTCAATTAACTAGAAAGCTTGGAAGTTTATCAGGAGCTAATTATAAAACTTTGAAAGCTAATGATATTTTATCTAAAGAAGCTTTAGTTTCACTTAACCAGGAACAACTTTTATTTAAACCTAAATTATTAAAATGGAAAGATTTATACAATGCTTATCTTGAAATTTTAAGACGAAAAGGAATTCCTGGACTTATAGATTTTGAATATAATTTTAGTTCTTTAATCGATTACTCAAGTAAATATGAACCAGGGAAAACTTTAGTAGATTATTATATGCTACAAGAATTTGTAAATGCTGAAAAAGAAATGTATGAATTTGGCCACTTTTGGGGAAGAAATCATATTAAACAAACAGCTAATAAATTAAAGGAATGGAGCAAAAAAAGAAATTATGGAAGTGCTGTAGGTACTGTAGAAACATGGTGGGAAGCAGGGAAAAGAATACATTGTCTCGAATTATATGAAAAAGATGGTTATGCAAAAAAGGGAACTAGTTTTGAATCTTATAGTATAGCAGAAGATAAAATGGGAGTTCGAGTATGGAACTTACAAAAAATTGAAATTGGAGAAACTGCTATTATTGAAGGAAAATTTAACATTAAAAATAAAAAGACTGAACCTTACCATATAGTATATCTTAGTATTACTATTTCTAGAAAAAGTTTAGGAAATATGACTCATGATGATGGTTACTTTATAATATCAGGGGGAAGGAATCCTCGAATTAAAGATTATACGGGAAATGGTTCTACTCATTTTGATTTTGACAGTAAAGATAAACTATTGCTAAATTATTTAAAAACTAGGATTATTAGATAAAGAACGGAGGAGAAAATGAAAAGAATATTAAAAATTAAATTAGATTTAGAAAAGGGAGTTCAATTTTCTGAAGAAAAAATATTTACTCAAGGAGATTTAAATACTCATTTTTTAAATATTATTTTACCTGAAGAGTTAGATTTAACAAATAAAACAATGCAAATAAATTTTATAAAATCTAATAAAGAAGTTATTTTTGAAATAATAGATACTTTGTCACAAGAAAATGAAATTAAAATTTCAAACAATGCTTTAGATACACCTGGAAAAGTTTTATTAGAAATTATTCTGAAAAAATCAGATGCAGAAATACTAACTATTAATAAACTTGCTTACTTTATAGTTACTGAAACAATTTCAGGGGCAAACATAGAAGTAGAACCAGGAATAAATACTGTTTCTTTTATTACTGAAAAGCTTTCACAATTATCAGAATCTTTATCTAAAATAGCAGTAATTAAAACTGAAGTTAATAATGCTACAACAGAATTTAATATCCTTAATAATTTAGCTATCAAAACAAAAGAAGACTTAGTAAATAAAAATAAAATAGCTTTAGAAACAACTACAAATTTAAATTTATTAAATGGGAGTGCTTTAGTAACAAAAGAAAGTCTAAATACTTTAAATATTCAGGCTATTCAAAACAAAAAAGATTTAGAAGAATATATTCAAACTGAAAAAGATAAATTGAAAGGGGAACAGGGTATTCAGGGTATTCAAGGACCTAAAGGTGAGAAAGGAAATACTGGATTAAAAGGTGATATAGGACCAATTGGACCTCAAGGCATTCAAGGTATAAAAGGATCTACTGGAATTCAAGGAATAAAGGGTATACAAGGGGATAAGGGAGAACAAGGTATTCAAGGAATCAAAGGTGAAAAAGGAAATACTGGAGATGAAGGACCTCAAGGTATCCAAGGTCCAAAAGGTGAGAAAGGAGAACAAGGAGATTCTTTAACAACTGGAGGAACAATTGATGGAAATTTAACAGTTACAGGAGAAATTGTTGTTAATAATAAGATATCAACTCCATTCATTATATTAAGTGGATATAAGATTGAGGTGATCTAATGGAAATTAAAATTGGAGATACAAGGAAAATAGAGTTATTAGATGCTATAAGGGATTCATTAAAAGAAAATATTAAAATAGGAAATAACTATGCTGAATTAACATCTGATATAAGTAAAACTAAAGGAACACCACTTTTAAAATTTGAAAAAGAAGGAGATATTAAATATATTAGAGAAAAATTTATAACAAGTGGTACTTGGGGAAACGTATCTATATCTACAGATCAAAAGATAGATATTACTAGTTATTTCCAAGGATTTAATAGTAATACTAAAATAAATAGATTAACTAGTAACAAAGGAGATCTTATCGGCACACAAACATTCACTAATTTAGGGACAAGTGATTTTTCACACGAAATATATACAACGTTAATTGGTTTTGCTACAGTTGTAGCAGTAGTAATAGAAAGATATAAAGGAACTATATTCCTAAGTTGTTATGGTGGTAACAACACCATAAGTGGCCTTAACGGTGAGTTTACAATAGAATAGAAAAGGAGGCTTAAATGAATAAATATTTTTATAAGAAAAGTAAAATTTTAGAAGGTGAAACACATTGTATTGGAATAAATAATATCCCAAATAATTATAAAGAAAATGAGGTTGTCTCTTTTACAGGAGAACAACCTTTTTTTGGATATCCCATTATAGAAAATGACACTATTAGACAAGCAACTCAATATGAATTATATTTAAAAAATATATACAAATTAAAGAAAAATGAATATGTCAAAAATAATCAAATCTTAGAACATTCAATAGAAGAATTAAAAATAAATAAATTAATCCCACTAGTTCCTGGAGAATATATTCAAGATAATAAATTAATAAAAGTTGAACCATCTAATGATTTGCTACTTCCTATATGGAGTATAGAAAAAAAGAAATGGGAAGAGGGAACAAGTGAAGAAGGATTAATAAAAGAACAAGATAAAATTTTACAAGAGTATAAAGAGAAATTATTTGCATTAGGTTATAACTGGAATGGACATTGCCAAAAATCAAGAGCAAAAGATATAGCATTGTTAGAAAGTGTTATATCAAGTACAAAATTATCTATTGAAAAAGGGTTAATGAAACAAGATGACAGCATAAATTGGTACTTCAATAGAAGCGACAAATCTAAATTAAAATTAGAAGATTTTTATAATTTAAAATTAGCAGGAATAAATTTTATTCAAGAGATTTATGATATTGAAGCTAGTTTTAAAGAAGAAATTAGAATAGATATTACTTTTGAAGAATTTCTATTAAAATTCAGAGTTGCCAATGGTTAAGGCGATGATTTAGGACGCTTTATAACACTAAATTAAAAACTATGAAAAGTAATTTTTTAACGTGATTTAACATAAAAAGAGGTGAAATAATGAGTTATAAATTTTCTAAAAAAAGTATAAATAATATGAAAGGATTACATCCTAGATTAATCCTTTTCTTTGGTGAAGCACTAAAAATTTCAAAGTATGACTTTGGAATTACATGTGGAATAAGAACAGCAAAAAAACAAAATAAGCTATATCAAATTGGAAGAACTAAGGCAGGAAAAATTATTACATATTGTGATGGATATAAAAATAAATCTAGACATCAAATTACTGAAGAGGGAATAGGAAATGCAGGGGATATAAAAATATATATTAATAGAAAAGTAGGCTGGAATTCTTTACATTTTTTAGCTTTTGTAAATCAAAAAGAAATAAGAAATTTAATGAAAAAATACAATATTGAATGGGGTGGGGATTGGAAAAAGTTCAAAGATTATCCTCATTTCCAAGTAAGGGAGTGGTAATATGAATTTAAAAATATTATGTTTATTTGACAAAGTACTAGATATATTTAAAAAGAGATCTAAAAATGGAGAAAAATCTCAAGATATCCAGGATAAAAAATTAAATTATTTTAATAAATATTTAGCTATATCTTTTTTAATAATATTAAGTGTATGCATTCTTTCTTCCCTCTTCCCTCATTTATTTAATGATGTAGATATCTATTATGAACTACTAGAGAAATTATTAAATTATATGACAACAGCATAGGAGGGAATGATAATGATAAATACGGCAAAAGCTTACTTGGCAATGATATACACAAGTTGGCTATCAATTATAGTTTTACTATTTGGAGGGTTTGATAATTTATTTAGAGCTCTCTTAATTTCCATGCTTCTTGATTATACAACTGGCTTAATAAAAGGTTATACAAAGAAAAACGTGAACTCAAGAAGAGCATACAAAGGAATAAGAAAAAAATTATTGATTCTTATTATAGTTGTAGCTGGGACCACAATGGACACTATTGTCCAAGGGCTAGGAATTAGAAATGTAGTTTTAATATTTTATACCTCAATAGAACTTCTTTCTGTTTTGGAAAATGCAGCAGCCTTTGGGCTTCCTATTCCTAAGAAATTAAAAGCAGCACTGGAACAATTGCAGAAATAAAAGAGTTAAGATACTTTTCTAATTTTTTTAACTAGACTTTTATATAAAAAATATTCTATAATCTAAGATGGCATTGAAAGAGTAAAATACAAAAGATTTTTATTTGAAGTAATTTTTATAAAAAAGGAGACTTATATATGACAAACAAAAAAGATTTATTTTATGGTTTAATAGAGAACTTAGACTATAAAGGAGAAAAAGAACTTAGTAATATAATTAAACATTCTAAAATTGTATATGAAAAACAATATAAATTTACAGGAAACATTAGTAATCAAAGAGCATTATGGATAAATATAAAAACACCAGTAAGATTTAAAGATATTTTAAAAAGTAACAAAAAAAAATTAGAAGAATTTTGTTTTGATCTTTTTGAATCTGATGATGATTATGGATTAACAGAAATTACTATTACTTCCTTAGCTTCAAGAATAACAGAGGAAGAATTGTCCCATATAGAAAAAGAAATAGTAAAAGATTCTTTTTATGAAGCTTTTTTAAAAGAAATTATAGATTTAAAATTAGATAAAATAGAAAAAGATTATCTTACAGAAGCTTGTGAATGTGCAACAAGAGATAATAGATTAGCAGCATCTGTAATGCTAGGATGTGCAGCAGAATATTTATTAATGAACATGTGTTATAAATTTAAATATTATTTAGAAGAACAAGGAACACCAAAAGAATTAGAAAACTTTAACACTAAAGTTATCAAAGCTAAGTGTGCTTTCAATAGATTAGATGAATTTTATAAAAGGGCTGAAAACAAAGCAGATATATTTAAAAAATTTGGTTTTGATAATTTAAAGTTTAATTTTTCTGCTCTTGAAATTATAAGACAAGTTAGAAATGATTCTGGACATCCAACAGGAAAAACAATTAGTTCTGAGGAGTTAAAATTAACATTTGGAACTTATTCATCTTTTTTGAAAAAAGCTCACAATTTTATAAAAGGTAAATTAATAGATTAAATCTAAATTTTAAAATAAAGATATAAATAATTTTTGAAAATAAAGGCTAAGTGATAACAATGGCTACAATATTATTTAATTCCTTAATTATAAAATAATCTAAAAGAAAGCTTTATCTTAAAAAAGCTTTCTTTTTTTATTTCTAATCATTTTGCTATTTTTCTAATTCTGTTTTTAAATGCTTTGCTTTTTTATGCATTTTGTCTAAACTTTTTTCTACTTCTATTATTCTTTTACTAAATTCTTTTAGAAATTCAATTGAATCTCTAAATTGTTCTATATTATTTTTAAGTTCCTCTTTTAGACTATCATCTTTTTCTAAAACATCACCATATAATAGTCCTATTAATTTTAGATATAATTCTACTTTACTAAATAAGTTTTGATTATCAAAAGAATAATTTTCAAAAACTTCTTTAAATTCTTTTTTTTCAATATCTTTAAAAATATCTTCTTTTACTAAATCTATATCTCCCCAAAAATAAGAAGATATTGTTGTTATAATATGCAGTTCGCTAAGAAAAGTATTTTTACTAGAATAGAGTTTTACATAAATTTTATCTATGTACTTTCTTTTTTCTAAAAAAATAAAGTAATCAGAATTTATTCTATCAATTTTAGATATAGTTTCAAAAAAAAATGGATCTAACTTATTAGAAAATAAAATTTTTCTATCTTCCTCTAAAAATTTTCTCCAATTTCCTATAATAATGCCATCTTTTTTTTCTGAGACATATAGATCATAGTTCAATGAAAATAGTTTTTTTGTTTCTTTTATGCTGTTCTCAAAATTATCTTTATTTGAAAAAAATATTACCTCATTTAATAAATTTAAAATTTTGTCATTTTCTTTTTTTTCTTTTTCGGCTATTCGTTGCTCTTTTTCTTTTTTTATTTGTAACCAAACAGCCCCAACAGCTCCTATAACAGCTATATAACTACCTGAAAAACTAACCCAATTACTTTTTTCTCCAATTATTTCTCCTGGTAAAATAAAAAATAAAACTCGTGTCAATCCAATAAATGCAATTGAAACTACTATAATTAAAAATACTAGTTCTCTCCAATATCTTTTAATTATTTCCCAAATTTTTTTCACCATTTCCACTTCTCCCCTCTTCCTTAATTTCTAAAAAATATCTGTACAAATTAACACTTTATATGTTATTATTTTTTTATAGAGGTTAATTTAAGCAAATTTAAATCTCAAATTATAAATAACTCTATATTTAATATACTAAATTAAAGGGAATAGAGCAAGTATTTTTATTGCTGTTTTTACCAGTTCCCACTTAGGCACCATCTTTTTTTATAAGCTTGTATAGAGTTACAAACCCTTATAAAAATCAGTGTTTTAAGAAGAAAAAAGTAATTTAAAAAGTTGTAAAATTTCATAACTTTTTAAAAGGGTAGCAGACAGGTAGCAGACAAATATAAAAGTGGTTGGTGTAAAAATACACTAACCACTTCTTTTTTTTATATTTCAAATAATTCTTAAATTGCCCTTTAAATGATACCTAAGAGAAAGCAGCAATAAAAGCACTTGCTTTATTCATTTTAATTTATTATATTAAATATAGAGTTGTTTATAATTTGAGATTTAAATTTGCTTAAAATAACCTTTGTAAAAAAATAATAACATATAAATGATTTATTTGTACAGATATTTTTATAAATTAGGGAAGAGGGGAGAGAAGAGTGAAGTTTATTAAAAAATATGGGAAAAAAATTTTAGTTATATTTGTAATAGTACCTATGATATTTATTGTATTAACACGATTTTTATTTGATATTTTACCAGGAAGGAAAATTGCAACAGAAAGTGATTGGATTAATTTTTCAAGTGCTTATATAGGAGTTATAGGTGCTGTCTTGATTGCTAGATGGCAAACAAAAAAAGAAGAAAGAGATGAAGTTAAAGGGTTACTTTGCTATATTAAAGATATTTTAGAATATAATAAAAATAATTATGATTTAAAATATATGAGGAAAATGAATAGTCAAGCTTTATTTATTTATAATTATAAAAATGAAGATTATACTAATATTAAATTAAAAGATTTTGATTTAACTAAATCTGATAAATTATTGCTATATAAACACGAATATAAAAAATTTTTAGAATTAAATAAAAAAATTATAAAAATTATAAATTCTTATTCTTT
>Ga0193951_1001543_pt1 | contig 10221 bp, 10 predicted proteins | sample BB_2_MG_FD_140370 | JGI IMG/M metagenome (GOLD analysis project Ga0193951, IMG submission 140370) | Microbial mat bacterial communities from the Broadkill River, Lewes, Delaware, United States - BB_2_MG | ecosystem: Environmental > Aquatic > Freshwater > River > Microbial mats | place: USA... | reverse complement strand
TTTTCAGCGCCTTGCTCATGCCATAGGCATCCGCTGCCTCCAGCTCCCCTTTCGGGATCGCATGGATGGCGCCCCGAATCAGCTCTGCGGAATAGGCCGCCGTGTTCAGTGTGAAGGCGATAATCGCACACCAGTAGGGCTCGCGCAGGATCGGCCAGAGCGCCGATTCGCGAATCGCTTCAAACTGGGACGCACCGTAGTAGATCAGGAAGATCTGCACCAGCAGCGGCGTACCACGAAAGAAAAAGATATAGCCGAACGGCAGCACCCGTAGCCAGGGGTTATGTGACGCACGCATCAGCGCCAGTGGAACCGCCAGCAGCAATCCCAGCAGCCCGGACAGGAACACCAGCTCCAGGGTCACCCAGACGCCTTCGATCAGGCGCGGGAAGTACTCAACAATGACACTCCAGTCCCAGTTCATGCAGCAGCCCTCCTGGAGGCAGGATCGGATCGGCGCTCAAGCCAGGTCGTTACCCCGGTCGACAGCACGGTCAGTCCCAGATAGATCAGCGCGGCCGCCATGTAAAAGGTGAACGGCTGGTTGGTAGAACCGGTTGCCACATAGGCCTGGCGCATCAGGTCGTTAAGGCCGACAACCGACACCAGCGCGGTATCCTTGAGCAGCACCTGAAACAGATTGCCCAGCCCCGGCAGGGCCAGACGCCAGACCTGCGGCAGGATAATGCGAAAGAAGGTTTTCAGCGGTCGCATGCCCAGCGCCTGAGCCGCCTCCCACTGTCCCTTGGGAATGGCCTGAATCGCGCCACGCAGCACTTCGGTCGAATAGGCGCCAAAGGCGATCGACAACGCCGCTACACCGGCGGCAAAGGCGCTGATCTCGATGTAATCGGTGTAGCCGAACTGCTCGGCAATCGCCATCAGCACCATCGAGCCACCAAAGTAGATCGTCAGCACCAGCAGCAGCTCGGGAATACCCCGAACGAGCGTGGTATAGACGGTGGCCAGCGCACGCGCCGGCCAGAAGCTGGACAGTTTAGCCGCCGCCCCGATGAGTCCCAGAATCAGGCCGAAGACAAGACTGGTCAATGCCAGCTTGACCGTTACCCAGGCACCGGACAGCAGCAGATCACCAAAACCTAGTAGATCCATTGGTCAGAATATCCGCAGGCGGAGCCGACCCCGGCCGGCTCCGGGCTGTTATCAGTAGATGGAGAACGGGAAGTAGCGCGCGTTGATTTCGGCGTAGGTGCCGTTTTCAACGATGGCCTTGATCGCAGCGTTGAACTTTTCCTTCAGCGGATCACGCTTGCGGATGGCAATGCCGATCTGGTCATTGATATCGATGTCCTCGCCCTTGAACTCAAAATTCTGGGCTTCCTTGCTCTGCAGCCAGTCATACGCCGGGAACTTGTCGGACAGCAGGGCATCCAGACGACCGCTGGCCAGATCCAGGTAGGCATTGCCTTGGGTGCCGTACAGCTTGACGTTCACCACATCGGCCAGGTTGTCTTCCAGGTACTGACCGGCACGGGTAGCACGCTGGGCACCGACGGTCAGGCCCTTGAGACCCGCTTCGCTGGTATCCAGTGTCTTGCCCTTGGCAGCCACGAACGCCAGCACGTTGGAGTAGTAGCGATCAGTAAAATCGACTACACGCTGGCGCTCCTTGGTGATCGACATGGAGGCGACGATGGCATCGTACTTGCGCCCCATCAGGCCCGGGATAATGCCATCCCAGTCCTGCGCCACGATCTCGCATTCCACCTTCATTTCGGCACAGAGCGCCCGGGCAATTTCGACATCAAAGCCGATCAGTTCGCCCTGTTCGTTGACGCCGTTGAAGGGCGCGTAGGCCCCTTCGGTCGCAATACGGATCTTGTCACCGGCCAGAGCGGCGGTGCTGCCAAATACGGTCAACGCCGTCAGTGCGGCAGCCTGCAGAAGTTTGCTGATTTTCATAAGGTTTTACCGATTCTGTTCTTGTTGGACGAAACCTGCGAGATTCAAGGATTCAGCCTGCCATCAGGCATGGCTGGCCATGAAATCTCGTACCCGCTGCGAACGCGGACGGTCGAATACTTCTTCCGGCGTGCCGGACTCTTCAATCTGTCCCTGATGCAGAAACACCACCTGACTGGACACCTCACGTGCAAAGCGCATCTCGTGAGTCACTATCAGCATAGTGCGGCCTTCTTCTGCCAGCGAGCGCATCACCGCCAGCACCTCGTTGACCAGCTCGGGGTCCAGTGCGGACGTCGGCTCGTCAAACAGCAGCACCTGCGGGTCCATCGCCAGTGCACGCGCAATGGCCACGCGCTGCTGCTGTCCACCCGACAGATTGGTCGGATAGGCATCTCGCTTGCTCAGCAGACCCACCCGATCCAACAGTTGCTCGGCGCGGCTGATGGCCTGGTCGCGAGGCTGCTTGAGGACCTGGGTCGGGGCTTCAATGATATTTTCCAGGATGGATTTGTGTGGCCAGAGGTTGAAGTTCTGAAACACGAACCCGATACGCGAGCGTAAACGCTCAAGCTGGCGGATATTGGCGGCTTTCAGGTCGCCATCCTTGCCGGATACCAGTTCCAGCTCCTCGCCCGCAATTCGGATCTGACCACGACTTGGCCGCTCCAGCAGGTTGATGCAGCGCAGCAGCGTGCTCTTGCCGGAACCACTCGAACCCAGGATTGAGATGACCTCTCCATCCCGAGCGCTCAAGGACACGCCTTTGAGGACTTCAAGCGATCCGTAGGACTTGTGAATATCGATTAGTTCAAGGGCGGTTTTTTTTTCGGTCATGGGCTCAACCCGATCGGAGATACGACCATCAAGAAAATTAAACGGCCGATTGTACAACCAAAGGCCAACAGCGTCATCCTTTGGTCTATTAACCAAAAGACAAGGCCTGCCAAGGTGTATGGCAGGCAGCGCCTGTGCCGATCAGGATTCAGCCAGCGCAACCAGCTCGTCGCCCGCCAAACGGTACACGGTCCAGCCGTCCATCGGCCGGGCTCCGATAGACTGGTAAAACCGGATGGCCGGCTCATTCCAGTCCAGCACCGACCACTCGAAGCGACCACAGCCTTTGGCAACGGCAATGCCGGCCAGGTGCTTCAGGATCGCCTTGCCGGCACCGAACTGGCGGTACTGCGGAGACACATACAGATCTTCCAGATACATGCCATTGCGCCCCAGCCAGGTGGAGTAGTTATAGAAGTAGACAGCAAATCCGACCGGCTCATCGTTGATCAGGCAGATGACGGCATCAACGGTGGAATGCTCACCAAAGATGCTCTGGCGGATGCTGTCCTCCGTTGCCACCACGGCTTCCGGCTCCTTTTCATAGGTTGCCAGCTCGTTGATAAACCTCAGAATCAGCGCCGAGTCTGCAACGGTTGCTGCCCTGATTTCAATTTTCTGCATGTTATCTCCACTACGGCTGTTTCGGTGTTTCACATATCGTTGCGAGCAATGAAAAAGGGCCAACGACAGGATTCGTTGGCCCTTGCTTGTATATGATTCTGGCTATTGCACCAGAGTATTCGGTCTCTGGAAACCGTGCCGACCTTGGCTCTCATCAGGGCGGTGCCCTATCAAACCGGCTGTGTCCAACCCAGATTACTCAGTTGCCGAGCATGATCGCGATCCAGCGGGTGGAGGGGTTCTGCTCCAGTGCGATCTTGGCAATCATGGTCAGCGGGATCGACAGGAACATGCCCGCCGGACCGAACATCCAGCCCCAGATCATCAAGGACAGGAATACCACCAGCGGCGACAGCCCCAGCCCCGTGCCCATGTAACGCGGCTCCAGCACATTGCCCATCAGCACGTTGACCGCGATATACCCGGCCGCGACCAGTGCAGCATCCGGCAGCCCCAGCTGCACGATCGACAGCAGTACCGCCGGAATCGCTGCAATGATCGAACCCACATTGGGGATGAAGTTCATCAGCGCCGCCACCAGGCCCCACAGCGGTGCGAAATCAACGCCCAGAATCCACAGCCAGATAGTGATCAGGAAACCGGTTGCCAGACTGACGGTGGTCTTGATCACCAGATACTTGTTGACCTTGCGTACGAAATCGCCCGCCTGCTCCATTGAATGCTCGGCATTGGGCAGTGCCTTGTGCAACTTGTCGCTCAGCAGCGTGGCTTCCAGCAGCAGGAAAATCACCACGAATACAATCAGCATCAGATCCGTGAGCAGCCCACCCAGATTGGTCAGAGCGTTGCCTGCCAGTCGCATGACAGAGCCCGGGTTGAAATGATTGAGGAGCTGGTCACGGGTGACCGGTAATCCCAGCCGCTCCAGGAAAGGCAGCAGCTTGACAGCCTCGTCCTGCAGGCGGGCCTGATAAGTTGGCAGCCTGAGGGTAAAGGTATCGATTGCCGACCCCACAAAGAGCACCAGCACCCAGCTGAAAATCATCAGTACAAATACCAGAATCAGGATCGCCAGCCAGGAGGGAACCCGGTGTGAGGTCATCCAGGCCAGCGGCGGTGCACTGATGATGGCAATAAACATCGCCAGCAGCATCGGTACGACGATGGCTTCGGCTATCTTGAGCCCCCCCATGATGATCATCAGGGCCGCCAGGCCCAGCAACCACTTGAAGCCGGGAGAAAATACAGTTCCGTTTGAATCCGACATAGTTGGGAGATACTCCTGCCCGTCTGCGGCCTGTTAGACGTCTTCCTTGAAATGGACGCCAAGCATGCCTTTCTGTTCATCCGTCAACGATTGAGCACGGCCATTGGCGAAATCGTACCGCACCATGAACGCCTTGCCCTTGGCGTTCAGTTTGCCATCCTGCCAAGCTTCCTGCAGCACCGTGAAAGAGCTATTACCGATTTTGCAGACATAGGTGCGTACCTCTACATCACGCCCGTAAAAGAGTTCGCCCAGATAATCGACCTCGATGCGGGCCATGATCAGCTGCCACTTTTTCACATCCAGGTCAGGCGTAAAGATTCTGAACAGCTCGTTACGTGCACCCTCAAACCACTGCGGCACGCGAGTATTATTGATATGGCCCAGGCTGTCGGTATCGTAGAAAGCCGGCGTGATCGTCTGTGAGTACATCTGTGTTTCCTGTGGCGCAAAAGAATGCCGGAGTATAACAGCCGTTACACTCTCGTCGTCCAGCCGTCGGCCAGGGCTGCCGTCCAAATTGCGATCAAAGTGCCGGCACCTTGAAACGGGTCTCCCGATACTGCAACACCACACCACGCGGGATGATTTCGACAATGCGCAGACCAGAGCGCACAAAGCTGCCTTCTCGCAACACCCGGTCCTCATACTTGACCAGTCGCGCACCCGGTTCCTCGGCGTAGATATGCACCGAGAAGCGCAGCCCCGCCAGCTCTCGCTGCTGCTCGGCAGGCAGCTGGCGCAGGTAAGGCAACTGGCTGTACGGATCTTCCGGTGGCTCCTCAACATCCACAGAGGTGACTGATACTTCGGCCTGCGGTTCCTGATCAGCATCAATCGAAGGCTTTGACTCGGACACTGCCGGCAAGGGTTGAGCGACCTGCCGAGGCGGGTTGGCCGCTGGTGCATTCAGCTCAATGCGCACTCCCTTGAGTTCTTCCGTACGCGGACGGCTGGACTGATCAGGCTCGGCCTCGGGTAAAACCGGAGCCGGCGCAGGCACATCCGGGACGGCCTCAGGCGGTACTATAACATCCGACTCACGAGGCAAGGGCCCACTTGCACCGCGCCAGAACCAGAACCCGAGCAACAGCAGAAGCAGGATCAGCAGCACTCGCCCCGTCGTCCCGCCCGTTTTGTCCTTCTGTTCCGGGGGAACAGGCTCAGGCGCACCGAGTTGACCGGCTTGCAGCGCTTCCCGCTGGCGAGAGGATGCCTTGAGCGCATCGTGAATATATGACATCTCAGGCCCCCTGCCCCTTGAGCCTCGGCGGGTCGGCATCGACCAGACTGTTAAGCCGAATCAGCGTCATCGGACCGGCCACGCCATCCACCTCCAGCCCCTGCTGCTGCTGAAATTGTTTAACCTTCAGATAGAGCTCGGCATCGTAGCGTTGCTTGTCACCGATACGCCGCTGAGAGTCCCCCCGCTGCCGAGCCAGCTGCCGGTCCAGCCAGGACACCTCGCCTCCCTGAGCACCGGGCCAGAGTGGCTGACGATAACCGGGGGGTTGACGCCATAGCAGCGTAAACGAGTTGCCCCAGAGCTGCTGCAATCGAGCGCGGGACAGGCGACGCGGCTCACCGTTGACCACCAGCTCGGCCTGCTGCGCCCCCAGATGCACCAGCAGAGCCTGATAGGATTGCCCCTCGGTTGTCAGCGTGACCACTGCGGGCCGATCCAACCGATCCAGCAGCTCCAGCCCTCCCGCTTGTGTCAGGCAGCCCAATTGATGCCGAGCGGCGAACTCACATACCACGGGCTCGTCACGCGGGTCATATTGCAATTGCCAGATTGCAAACAGCTCGATATAGGCCAGCACTGCCGCCAGATTGACATCTTCGGGAGCCTGCCAGCTGAAAACCTGTCCCTGCGCCACCGCCGTGGTGTTTTGCGGCGAGGATAAGACCGGCTGATCCTGCTCCGCCTCTTGGATAACCGCAGGAGACTCCATTAATGTCACGCTGTCCAGCGGCTCGGGCGCTGCCGTATCCACGCCCCTTTCCCAGGGAAAAAGCTGCGCCCGCAACACCTTGAGTGTCTCATCTCGGGAGCTGATACCAGACTCGGCAGCTGCGCTGTCCGGCATCACTTCCGGCTCCTCCCGCCGGTCATGCATATACAGCGACAGCCCCATACCTGCACCCCAGCCCAGCAAACCGATCAACAGCCCCAGGCTGAGCCAGATCAGCAGCGGCCAGCGACGCCTTGCCTCACCCTTTGGCTGCTGCTCACCCAGCACTTCACGGGCCGCCTGTTTCAGCGTCTCGACATTGACCTCGTTGCCGGTCTGAACATAGGTGCCCAACAGGGCGCGATCACAGATCTGATTGATCACCCTCGGCAGCCCCGACGAGAGGCGATACAGGCAATGCAAGGTGGCGGGAGGAAAGATGGGCCGGGCAAGCCCTGCCGTCATCAGGCGGTGGTGTATATATTGCGGCAGATCCGACTCGGCCAGCGGACCCAGGTGGTAACGGGCACTGATGCGTTGAGACAACTGACGCATATCCTCTCGCGCCAGGTGCGCCAGTAACTCCGGCTGTCCCAGCAACACCACCTTGAGCAATTTGGCTTCATTAGTCTCCAGGTTGGTCAGCATGCGCAACAGCTCCAGCGATTCCAGTGGCATCTGCTGGCCTTCATCGATAATCAGCAGGGTGTCGCGCCCTGCCGCATGCTGCTGCAGCAGAAAACGGTAGATCATGCCACACAGTGTCTTGATGGATGTGCTGCTCACTTCACCCTCGGTGATTTGCAGCTCTTCACAGATGGTTTGCAGAATTTCGGGGGGCTGTAGCCGGGGATTCAGAATCAGAGCAAAGTCCGTGGTGTCGGGCAATTGCTCGATCAGACGGCGCGAGAGTGTGGTCTTGCCGGTCCCTACCTCCCCCGTCAGCAGAATGAAGCTGCCATCCGCTCCGATACCGTACAACAGATGAGACAAGGCCTCTTCATGCTGCTCACTCATATAGAGATAACGCGGATTCGGCGCTATCGAGAAGGGGGGCTCCTGTAAGCCGAAGTATTCACAGTACATGACTCGCCACCTTTGGGTGCCAACCTTGGTTAACTATAGCGGCTGAGTGTCATTCGTGTGCTTACACTTGTTATCAAAAAAGCGGCTCAACTTGAAAATAAGGCACTTTATTCGCCCGCAAGTTGATTATTAATACAATTGTTTAATTTCAGAGAAGCTAAACTTCTATTAGTCAAGCCCCCACCTAACCGGATGTAAAAGCCGTGAGGTGGTCAGAATGCACGATTCAGAAACTTTTGGAGTTCCGCTGTCTGAAAATGGACGCAAGGCCATTTATATAGACCTTACTCAAACAGCCGCTCCCATATTAGACAGCGAATGCTTTTCCGGTTGGACGTTTCAGAAAGTGACCACATTGGAAGCGGCCGATGCAGTACTGCAACGCAACCCTTACATGGTAGGACTGGCCTGTTTTGATTGGCCGGTCGATGGCAGCCAGCACCAGCTGGTCCAGTTTTTCCAGCGGCATCAGGAGATCGCCTGGATCGCTCTGATTCGACCGGAGTCGCTCAGGGATATCGGCCTGCGGCGGCTGCTGTTCGAGAACTTTTACGACTACTGTTCCCTTCCACTTGATAACAGCATGGAGCACCTGGCCGTCATCATGGGACATGCCTATGGCCTGTATCATCTGCAACACCTGGAGCCGCCGCCCACAGAACAGGACAGCCAGTTCCAGATGGTTGGCGCCAGCCCCAAGATGCTGGAGATTTTCGACCTGATTCGCAAGGTGGCGCAGACCGATGCCACCGTCCTGATTCTGGGGGAGAGCGGCACCGGCAAGGAACTGATTGCTCGCGCCATTCATCAGCGCTCCAGCCGCATGAATGCACCTTTTGTAGCGGTTAACTGCGGCGCCCTGCCGGAGAGCCTGATCCAGTCGGAACTGTTCGGGTTCGAGAAAGGTGCCTTTACCGGCGCCAACCAGCGCCGTCTGGGGCGCATTGAAGCCGCCAACAAGGGGTCTCTGTTTCTGGACGAAGTGGGCGATCTGGCAGCCAACCTCCAGGCCCATCTGCTGCGCTTTCTGCAGGAGGGCACAATTGAGCGCCTGGGCTCCAACACCCCACTGGAAATTGATACTCGCGTTATCGCAGCCACCAATATCGACCTTGAAAAAGCCGTCAGCGAGAACCAGTTCCGTGAAGACCTGTTCTACCGCCTGAGCGTGTTACAGATACGGGTGCCGCCGCTGCGAGACCGGGGTGAAGACAAGGAACTGTTGGCGCGCTTTTTTTTCAACAAGTTCTCCAGCGACCACGGCGGCCACCTGAAAGGCTTCACGCAGGAAGCGATCGACGCCATCAACCAGCACGCCTGGCCCGGCAATGTGCGGGAAATGATCAACCGCATTCGGCGCGGCATGATCATGAGCGACAACCGCCTGATTACCCCGCAGGACCTCAATCTGGAGCCTGCATCCAGTAGCGTGATCACGGACCCCGCCAGCCTGAAAACACTGGATGAGGCCCGCTCCGAAGCGGAAAAAGTCGTGATTGCACACACCCTGGCCCAGTGCCGCAATAACGTCTCCAAGGCCGCCAAGGTACTCGACGTCTCCCGTGTCACCCTGTACCGCATGATCGAAAAGCACCACCTGCAAACCAAAGGCGCCTCACACCATTGAAGGGTGTTCGCTGCGGGGCTTGTACCCGCAGCGTTACATTTCGCCACTTGCTGCAGACAATACAAACCACAAAAAACAATATAACCAATTGATTCATATTGAATTTAATAAAATGGCCTTGATTTTGCTCCCCTTATGATAAGCGGAGGCCAGCATATGAAGCACCTGCAGAAAATCTTTTCAACCCATCGCCTGATTCGGTCACAACCGGAATCGGAAGGTGCTGCTCTGACCTCGGACTTCTCCCCTTCCGAATCGCCTCTCCTGCCCGGAGACACCGACTCTCAAACAGACCAGAACTGGCAGCGCCGACGCCTGAAACTGTTTCCGACGCTGGAGAGCAGCGACACGCCCTGTGGCTTTATTGCCTTGTGGGATGAAAACGGCATGCCATATAGCAAAAAAATATAGAAAAAACGTATAACCTCCCCACCATAAAACTGTTAACTCAGGTTAACAACTCAAATCCTGCCTGTATTTAAAGCGTGACGTTATTATTTTATTTGAAATCCTGATTATCATTAAACTTACACCTTATTAAAGGCCATAGACTTAATTGTTAAATTAATGAAACATTTGAAAAACGTGTAATATATATGTACACATTTATAGTTCGATCTGTCTCGTAGAAAAAATATATCTCCCTGTTATTATCCGCACCCATTCAAAGAATTTACAGTTTAATCTCCAGCACTGCTGCCGCGCCCTGACACCCATTCATTGGTGTACATGGACTGAACAGACGGCTGTCTGGAGATGATACAAATCTGAGATCCTCTCCCGAAAAGGCACGGCCCTGAATGGCCACGCAAAGCTCAGGGGTGGCAGCCCGCATGCCACTGGCCGAGTTACCGAAGGAGAACGCTCAACGAGCTGCACGGAGCCTGCTCACATGAGGATCTTGCTGAATTTACATATTTCAGGAGAGATCATGCGACAGC
>Ga0193951_1001538_pt1 | contig 10233 bp, 23 predicted proteins | sample BB_2_MG_FD_140370 | JGI IMG/M metagenome (GOLD analysis project Ga0193951, IMG submission 140370) | Microbial mat bacterial communities from the Broadkill River, Lewes, Delaware, United States - BB_2_MG | ecosystem: Environmental > Aquatic > Freshwater > River > Microbial mats | place: USA... | reverse complement strand
TTGTTTAACAACGTTTAAAAGGCTACTCTAATCTGACTTTAGGAGTGGCTTTTTTTATGCCTTTAAATAAAAAACTTTATACTGGTTGGTTTAATACGGTGGCGGTATAAATTAAGTGCAAAACCATTGGGGTGTTCATATTTGCAAGGTGCTACAAAAGAAGAGAGCCTGAACAACGGAATGATAGTTTCTAAAATAGACTTCATCTCTAATGCTACTATCGAGTAATTAGAGTGCTTAATAACGATAGGACGACCGACAAGCATTTGTTAGTTAATTCGTTTTAAAAGTATAGTACAACTCAAATTAGATTAATATTCTAGTTTAGGGGTAATACTACTATGCTTTTAACTCTAGAACTCTCTCTAAGCATTAGTTAGTTATAATATATAATATAAGTATTAATAACATTTAAAAATAAATTAAACATGAATAATAAAGTAAGTTTTGATTTCGATAGTACTTTAAGTGTAAATGTAGTTGAAGATTATGCAAAAGAATTAGTTTGTGCTGGTTTTGAAGTTTGGATAATTACAACTAGAAATCATGCGTTTTATAGTGAAGTTAAAGAAGTTTCTGATAAGATAGGTATATTGTCTAGTAGAATTATATTCACAAGTGGAAAAGATAAGATCCAAGCAATAAAAGATATTAAACCTATATTCCACTTAGACGATGATTTGCACGAAATAAATTTAATAAACAAAGAGTCTGAAACAAAAGGAATAACTAACTTTGGTAATAAAAATTGGAAACAAGATTGTGAAGAAGCAATATTAAACAATTAAAACATGATAAAAATAGGATTCTATGAAAATGATAACTACATTTACATAACAGTAGAAAGTGATAATAATAAGTCTTTATCTTGGGAGGAGTTACAAGCAATTAAAGACATTAGATTTAACAATTTAGACTTTATAGAAGTTTATCCTAAAGAAAAAGAAGTTATTAACAAAGCTAATGTAAGACACTTAATACACATAAAAGGTTTTAAAGTTCCTTATCTTTGTGACTTAGAAACTGAATTTAAAGAGATATAATAAAACATGAAAAAATATATATTCTTAGACATAGATGGTGTTATAGCAACACCAGAATATACTAACAATGGAGTTTGGTGCTTAAATCCTGAAAAACAAAAACTTTTAAAAAAAATAATAGATAATACAGGAGCTAAAATAGTATTGTCTAGTTCTTGGAGGTATTCAAGTTTAGAAAGGACTAAGCAACATATGAAAGATGAAGGCTTTTTGTTTAACGATATATTGATTGATGTTACTATTAGAGCTTATCATTATTTAGAAAAAGGAACAAAGATACACCTTTCTATACCTAGAGGAGTTGAGATTAAACAATGGATAGACGCAAATATACATTCTGACAATGGTAAAAACTGGAATAGAAAAAAATTAGGGGTTGATTTTACTTATGTGATACTTGACGATGATACTGATATGTTATTAGAACATAAAGATAATTTTATTAAAACAAACTCTACAAAAGGTTTAACAATAAATGGAGTTAACAAAGCTATTGAAATATTAAATAATAAAACATGAAAAGACAACCAATTTCAAACGACAAACAATATTACGAATACTGCAACGACTTAGAAAAACTCTCTAACTTAGATAGATTTGATACAGATGAGTTTAAAGAGTTAGAAATGCTTATGCATATTTACGACTATCAATGGATGACTAAAGATGAAGATGAGTTTTGGCGTTCTTTGGAAACACATAATTACTACGAGTTTAAAGGCAATAAGTATTTAATAGATTATTCTTTTGAAGATTGTATTTTTTGGGCTAAATTAGTGAGCGACAAACATTTAATATTATTTGAGGGTAAAACATTAAAAGAATTATATAAAGACATTGAAGATTTAGATTTTAAAGAGATATAAATTTGTCTAATTAAAAATAATTGTTAACTTTGTGGTAAATAAATAAAGTTATGATTAATTATATTAAAGAAAATTTATATGAAATTGAAAAAGAAGATGACATCGGAAGAGGTGAAATATCTTCATTAGGTAGGTTATGTCGTTATTATACAACAAAAGAATATTTAAACATTCTAAAAGGTAAAAGAATAACAAATGAAACATTAAATAACATACCAATAGTTATGTACGGTATTAGTTTTTATGGCAAACCTCCAAATGTTATAATACCTTTTGATAAAATAAAATATGATTACCAAGAAGTAAGTATAGATAATTTTAAAAAACAAAATGACATTGATGAGTTTAACAAAGTTTTAAATAAATACTCTAACAAGGATATAGTTGATATTCTACTTAATGAAGATAAGTTTTTTAGAATAAAAAAAGATTTCATCATTAAAAATGGTTGTTTTTTTTATTAAAAGGATTGCGTAATTAAAAATAATTGTTAACTTTGCTTTAAATTAATAAAATAGAATTATGAATAAGAAATTAGTAAGCGTAAAAGACTACAAGCCAGCACCAAATGAAGTAACTAAAAATCATTTACTTTTAGTAACTGCATACATTTGGACATTAGGACTAGAAATAGCACTATCAGAAATGAAATACTCCAGCATAAAAGGAGATAATATATTTGTTAAAGAATTTAAACAAAAAACAAATCACTTCTTTTATTTTATAACTAGAAAGGTAAGGAAAGTATTTGGACAATTATTAGATGTTGACGAGAAGAGCTTAGATGTTCTTTTTGATAAAGCGGTTGAAAGGTCTAAATTTCAAGTTGAGGAGTTTTTAAAGGATATAACTAAGGTTAGTTAATGTATAAATATATGAAATTTAAAGGGCTGTTTAGGTTGTAAGGCTTAAATGGAGATTGCAGGGCGAAGTTAGGCGTTAGTACCTAACAAGTTTGGGAGAGTTACCCAAAGGCACACTAAGATACAAATAATGCACCACACACCCTGAGATACTTAGTATCCCTTTATTTTTTGTATATTATGTTAGCCACCGTTAAAATTATATATATGAATAAATTAAAAGAACTATTAAGTAAGTGCAAAGCAAGTGTTTCGATAACTGTAAACCAACATAGAAATTATTACCAAAGTGTTAAAGATTACATTGAAGAACAAGCGTTAATTGATGAAGAGTTAATTGATGAAATCGGTAAAGAAGTATATGAAGAAATGAAAAAGACTAATACTATCATTGAAATACAAGCTTACCCATACACACCAATAGGAAGTAATAGAACATTTCATTATGATATTGATAAAGCAGTGGATGTAATGTTAAGTTGTGTTAATGGTGGGTAACAACCGAATAAAGTAACCTATTGTTGTAATTTACACATGAACAATAACTTAACTAACTGAACAGTAAGTTTACGTTAACATAATAAACATAAATAATGACAAAGGAAGAAAATATTAAAATATACAAAAACGAGGCGTTAAGTATAGCAGACATTAGCAATAGTTTGAGGTACATAATTATTGAAGAAAGCATAAGCTCACATTGTTGTTTTGAATATACTATTGTAGATACATCAGGAGGTAAGGAAAGTTACGGAGATTATTGGAAAAGAAAAATGTGTGAGACATTTGAAAAGCAAGAAGCTATTGAAATATGTACAGCACTTAATAATTATTATTGATAAAGTTTAGTATAAATGACTTAAAAAATACAACAAAGCTAATCGTTAATTCGGTTAGCTTTTTATCTTTTAAATAAACTAGGGTAACAACCGTTAACAAAATACACAAATGTATCCATACAGTGAGCTAATATCTCAACTGTTCTACCATCTTTATCCTTACCTTTCTCTTTAACATAATGACCATTTTGGTCAACTTCTAACTGTTCAAAATCATTAATTGTATTTACGCATTTTGGATTTATAGTTAATTCATAACCATTACTACCCTCTAATATCATGTTAACTATATCTTGTCTAGGGTCTTTTCTAGGTTGTGGAAATACTTTCCAGTATGTTTGAGCTAGATAAGGTCTTAATTTATCTATAATTAAATCGTAATGATTCTTATAAGCTGATTTAGTTATTTTTTGATTCTCATTATTACCACTATAATCTCCATATAATAACATTCTATGATTACTATACTTTCTTGATATTATCTCGCAAGTATGCTCTGAAGAGTTAGCGGGAGGAGGTAGACAAATCTCATCAATTATATTTATCTTAATAACGTCTTTTTCTAACCAAGTCTGAAAAACTAAGCAACTAGAATAAGGTCTCTTGTTCTGGTCGAAACTTAAATGTATAGGGAAGTCATCTTTTATTTCAACTTCTTTAACGTGTTGATGTTCTTTGAATAAATGAGCGAATTGATATAAGTTATCTTTTGCACTCCATTTACCATGACGCCATATTTTGTATTTAGTTGGATTTAGTGTTTTAAACGCTTCTATATCATTTTTAAGAGATTCAGGACAATATGGGTTGTCATCAAAGGTAGAATGTATAGTTACTGTTTTTAAGCCGTTAGAATTGAATTTAACAGTATCGTAAATATTAATACCTTTTTCAACATTAGGTTCAAAAAACCTTTTATACATCCAATGGTCTTTATACTTTATTTTCTTTGCTTCTGGATTTAAAGAATAGTATCTTTTTACATTTCCTTTTTGAGAACGCAAAGAAGTTAAAAATATATCGTGATTATCTTCTTCTATGTTGTTTGCTTCTTCAAACCATATCCTATTAGGCTCTGAAATTCCTTTTGCGTTGTCTGATTCTTTACCTCCACGAAAGATAAACTGATTACCATTAACACAACTAATCTTTAATGGAGAAGTAGTAAAAGTGAAAAACTCTCCTAATCCATAATCAACAATAAATCTTTTAATATCCGAATAAACACCCTCTTTAATTTTATTAGAGTTTGCAAATACAACTACACAATTAAAATAATCCTCACTTAAACACTCTTTAACAAGTATTTTAGCAAGGTCAAGAGTTTTTCCAGCTCCACGTCCTCCAAATAGTACAATAGTATCATAATCAACTGTTAAAAGTTCTTTATGTTTATCACATGCTAATATTTTAGGGTCGAATACTATTTCCACGTAATATTATTTTTAACTCTATATATACAAGTTTTAGAAACATTAAACTTTTTAGACAACTCTTTATTTGGAGTTAACATATTATTATTTCTTATGTCGTCAACTTGTTCTTTAGTTAACTTAGCCATTGGATTTTTACTACCACTAGCTTTAGGTATTAGATTGTTTTTAAACGCGTGTTTAATATTCTCACTGTCAGTTGCCCACTCTAAATTTAAAAAGTTATTATTTGTTTTAATTCCATCTATATGATTTACTTGTGCTTTATTTTCAGGGTTAGGTATAAAAGATTCAGCTACTAACCTATGAACTCTAAAGTTTTTTTGTTTCCCATAATTACAAAGTACAATACCTATATATCCATCTTTTTTTAAATGCATGTTTAAAACCTTACCCTTTTTTAATTGTTGAGAATCACCTTTACTATTTACATATCTATCTAAACTTTTAACTCTACCTAAGTTACTAACCTGATAAAGTCCATCATAACCTTTAACATCTTTCCAAATTTCTTTACTCATAAAATACTATTTTAAACAAAGATACAAAATTTAACAAAAACATTTAAACTAAAAAACCTACACTAAATTAATAATGTAGGTTTTGTTTTGTTGTTGGTAGATGTTATTGTCTTTTCCCTAAAACTAAAGCTTCAATTCTTGCGTTTTTAAAATACTCAGGCTCATCACTATTTAATATTTTTTGAATGTTTAGTACTATTTCTTTGTAAAAATTTAATTCAAAATCATTATTTAAACAATGTTCAGCAAAATCTAACATTTGTTTTCTATTATGATAAGTATCTCCTGAATCTTCAAAAGATGGAGGGTTTTTATTTATCCATTTAATTAAAGTTTTTTCATTCATAACTATCTATTTAACATTTCTAAAGTATGTTCTCTATCAAAAATCAAATCTACACATACGTTATAAGGTATATTCAAAGATAAAGATTGAGCGTTAATTATGTCTCTTATTTTTTTACTACCAAAATCAATCATATCTAAAGCCTTTGTATATTCTTTTGTGTTTTCTGTATCAATATATAAATCTAAAGCAATTTCTGCTTTTTCTATTAAACTTTCAGTTCTTAATATAACTTGTTTACAACTATCTAATTCCTTGTGTTGTTCTTTTGTAAGTTTCATAATTATTTCTTTTTGTTATTACAAAGTTAAAGAACTTTTTTAATTTACCAAACAATTCAATAAAAAACTTTAAAAAAATTAATCATAGTTTAAATTTAACTTTAACAAATCGTAATTAATTACTCCCAAATCATATATTTGTAATATGGAGTTAATATCACTTTCATTGCATTCAAAAACAAAACAAGTATCTTTGATTATCTTTTGAGAATCTTTGCAAAATTCTATTTGTTGTTGTTCTATCTCGTGTAACTTACCTTTAAAACGTCCCTTATCCTTTCTAAGACTTTTTAATTGAGTTCTAATAGATTCTACACAATTACTTTTATTTGTCGCTAATTCTTTATAATTCATTAGTAGTATTTTATTATATTGTCTCCTTTAAAAACATAATTAACGTTAAAGTGTACATTCAATAACTTTATTAATTGATTAATATTAACAGCTCGATAAATAAAAGGCTTTACACTCTTTAAACTAGGCTTTTTTAAAATCTCATCAATATAAACATCTAGCAACTCCATAACATTAGGATAACCAGAGTTAACAGAAATTAAATAGTATTCTCTAGTCATAAGCTTTTATATTCTTTTCTTATTTTATCCATTCTATTCGTTAACTCTTCTTTGATGTTAAACCATACTATCCATTCAATAGCTCCATCAATTAAAGCACTATCTACTGAACACATACGTTCACATAATTCTTTATAATCAGATAATAAGTTCTTTTTTCTTATGTCTTTAAAAAACTTCATACGCAAATATAATAAAAAAAGCGGACTAAACAAATAGACCGCTTTTATATTTTGTTGTTGGTAGATGTTATTTGTTTATTTTCCAATCAATTAAAGTTAATATAGTATCATGTTGGTCGTTACCTCTATCTTCTATCCACTTTTCTAAATTATTTTTTATCTGCTCGTCATTTCCTTTAATATGACATTCCCAACCTATTGAAGCATTAACATTATTTACCATAAGGTTTGACCCATCAATAGTTCTATCTATATTTACTTCGTTTAATTCATCCCACATATTTAAAGTTACAGTCGTCATAATTCTAAGTTTTAATTGTTTTGTTATTACAAAGTTAAACATTATTTGCAATTCACAAAACATTAAAACAAAAAAAATGCAAAAAAGTTTAATTTTCTGCATTTTTCACGATTTTTCAAAGCCCTACAAGTTAGATTTTTTAATTTGATTTGATTATTTAATTATTTGTAGGTGCGTATCAGTTCGCCAACTTTGCCGTGTTATAGTGTGTTACACTTTTATTCTTTTATCTCTTCATAACGTCTTAGTTTTGATTATTTTTAAGCTTTTTAATCCTCTATTGTTTCAGTTCTGATACATTGAGAGTAAACATGTCTATACTCTCTATAAACTTTTATTAACTCTATTACGTGTATTGTTACAGCTCCTGTTATAAATCCTAATATAAATTCCATATTTTTATTTTTTTATAAATTCATCTACCCAAACACTATATAAATCAACATTTAGATACTCAACTAAATAATTATGATAATCATGTAGTAATGTCTTAATGTCATTTTGCAGATTTTCAATTTGTTCAGGCTCAGAAATACAATGAATTATTCCTACTCCTACATCTTTATCTTTTAAATTTTTTAATATGATATCTTTTATTCTATTTGATTGCATAATGTCTAAATTTATCAGCTCTTAATTTAGCTAATTCTATTAAATTATCACAAGCTCCACCTGTTATACCTTTGTTCTCTAAATGTCTTTTAACATTCTTTAATAAAACACCTGTATTTATCATGTCAGATAAATATTGAATAACTGGATTTAAAACCTTTAAAGCTTCTGTTTTGTCTTCTTTTTGTAAAAGTTCTTTTAATTGTGTTGAGTTCATAATTATATTTTTTAGTTGTTAGTAATATTTATTTAATTAATTTGTAATTCTTAGCCATTATTGTATTTATTTTCTTAGCACTTTTAAAAGAATAGAATGGACTTTTAGCAGTATCAAAGCTAAAGCAAAAAGTACTTTGAAGTCTATTATGATTTGTAATACCATGGTCACTAACTCTTATTCTAACTTCATCTTGATAATCAGAATGTGTAAAATAAACTGATACACCATTTGTTTCAGAATAACCACAAATATTTATTTTTTCTTTTTTTATTCCTAAATCAATAAGTAAATCTAAAGCTGTTTTTACATTTTCTGATCTTTCATTTGTAGTTATAAATTTTTTCATAATTCTATTTTTTAGTTGTTTAATTCCTTATTGATACCCCAAAGTTACAAAAGATTTTTAAACTACAAAATAAAATCAAAGAAAATTTTAATTATTTATAGATTTATCTAAGAATATCTTATATGATGAATTACTTATTTCATAAGAATGACTACAACATTTACAAGTCATTTGTCTTTTTGGCGTTCCTTTAGCTGTCATTCTTAAAGAGTTATATTCTACATCTTCACTTCCACAACTAGGACAACTATACTTCCAGCCTCCATTCAATGTTCCTACGTGTGTATTTTGCTTAATGTAACTCTGTAATGTTAAATAAACATCTTCTAATACAACAACATCCATATCGCAATAATCAACCATTTCTTTTAATGCTTTCTTATCCCCTTCTACAACATCCTTCCACATATCAAAACCTCTATGCTTTATTTTAGCACCAACGCCTAACCATTGCGCAATAGTGTCTAGTTTATTATTAGGAAAGTTAAATCCGCTTTTAGCCTTCTTTAAAGTATCTAAAGTTCTATAATTAGGAAATAAAGGCAATCTATGATGCAAACATCTTGTTCTTATTTTCTTTAAATCAAACCTATCGCCATTATGAGCTATTATCTCGTCAGCTTCATTCATTACTTTTATAAATGATTTAAGCATATCTTTATCGCATTTATTATTATCCCACTTTAAAGAATACACTTTATCTTCATCTTGCCATTTGTAAGAAATACAAATTATCTTCCAATCTTCTATTACATTATCATAAGATAAATTTAAGTTATATCCAACTCTCCAGCTATAACATACCATTGGACTAGTTTCTATGTCAAAAAAAAGTCTTTTTATAGGTTGTAAATCTATATTTAAGTATTCTTTTAGTTGTTTTCTATCCAATATGTAATAGTTGTTTTTAGCTAATTTTAAACCTAATTTTTTAGCTATAAAAGGATTTAACTTAAAAGACCTCTTGTTAATTTTATCCCTTAGTTTTATATCTTCCTCACTTAATCTATACTGACCTGATTTAACTACATCTAACCCCATTTCTTTAGCTATATGAGGTTTTACTCTTACATTTCTTTTCATTTTAAAAAGTTTCTCGCAATATACAATAATTAGTTGAATAAAAAAAGCACTAACCTGCTTTAGATTAATGCTTTGGTTTATTATTATCAAAATACTTCTCCCAATATTCAGACTCAAAATCTTCTTTAAATTTACTCATCTTCTTTTAGTTTTAATAATACGTTATTTAATTTATGAACAACATCATCAGTTATAACTCCTAGTAAAACTTTATCAACACTATAAACTTTTCTACTTGCTTTGTGATTAGGGTTTCCTTGCTGGATGAATAATTCGTCTCCTTTTAAAAACAATTCGTCTAACAATGTAAAGCTATATAATACTATATATTTATAAACTCTCATAACCTAACTAATTAAATGTTTAACTTCTACTAAGTCTTTCCTAAAGTTGTTTAAAAATAGCTCTGCTGTTTCTTTGTTTTGGAAGGAGAATAGAGGTAAACAACTAAAATCATTTACATATATCTTAAAGCCTACTATGAAATGTAAATCAATAGAATAACCAGCGTAATCTTCAGAAACAACCCACCCATCACGGTAAACATCGCGCATTCTTAACAACTTAAATAACTTCAACTCTTCTTTACTTACTGCGAATTTACAGTTGTCCAACTCACTCGACAACTCTTTCTTAAACTCCATAGCTTGCAACTCTTGGATAAGTTTGTCGCGCTCTTCTTTTGTTGTTGGTTTTTGAAATACATTTAACCCCTTTATTTC